>LSQX01174231.1_pt1 | contig 15827 bp, 16 predicted proteins | sample 654561 | NCBI WGS metagenome assembly LSQX01 (sample SAMN04489861, study PRJNA283612) | anaerobic digester metagenome | isolation source: 4 biogas reactors fed with cattle manure at either 37C or 55C with and... | place: Denmark: Kongens Lyngby | collected 2014 | reverse complement strand
CGTGATTGACCTATACCGCCACCAATAGAAAGTGGTAATTCGTTGTTGACTAATCTTTTATGGAAATATAGAGAAAGACGTTCTTCTTGTCCGACTGATTTAATTTGCTTTTTCAGAGATTCAGAATCAACCCTTATTCCCATTGAAGAGAGTTCTACTGCTTTATTTAAAACAGGATTCCAAACAAGCAGGTCGCCGTTGAGTCCAATATACCCTTCTTCATTGATAGTGCTCCAATCGTCGTAGTCGGGTGCACGACCATCGTGAGGCAAGCCATTAGAAAGTGTAGAACCAATGCCCATTACAAATACGGCACCATACTCTTTGGTTATTGCATCTTCGCGTTGTTTATCGTTCATGTTGGGATATCTCTGTAAGAGCTCCTCGGCATGAATGAATGTAATATCGCAGGGTAACTGGGGCTTTATAACAGGGAATAGTTCGTAAACCAAATATTCTGTGCGAAGCATGGCCGCATATATGCGCTTTACTATCTGCTTTAAGAAAGAGATTGATCGGTCATTTTCACCAATCACAAGTTCCCAATCCCATTGATCTACATATAGCGAATGGGTGTTATCGAGCTCTTCATCAGCACGTATAGCATTCATATCGGTATAAATACCGAACCCTTTTTCAATTTGATAGTCGGCAAGAGTTAAACGTTTCCATTTGGCCAATGAGTGCACAATTTCTGCGCTTTTATCACCAAGATCTTTAATTGGAAAGCGAACAGGACGTTCTATACCATTTAAATCATCGTTTATTCCTGTGCCACTTTCAACAAAAAGTGGTGCTGTTACTCTTCGTAACCTCAATTCAGATGAGAGATTGACTTGAAAAAAATCTTTTATGTTCTTGATTCCTAACTCAGTCTGTTCGAGACTTAGCAGAGGTTTATAATCTTGAGGGATGTATAAATTTGGCATATCCTGTGTACTCATTCAGAAATATTTTCTATTTTTTGTCAAACAAAGATAGTGTATATTTCCTTTTTGTCAAATATAAAGGTGATAAATATTACAAAATGATACTATTGTGGTTAAAATAGCATCATATATCATATTGAATAGCAAATAAGTAATCAATTAGAGCATTTGACCTACCAAATCATTAACGGATTCTATATTATGTCTATCGAGATATTCATTTATACCGTCTACGATTTTTACGGAGACAGTTGGATCGATAAAATTATATGTGCCTACTTGAATTGCGCGAGATCCGGCAAGAATAAATTCGATAGCATCTTGCCAATTACTAATTCCTCCCATACCGATTACAGGAATTTTTACGGCATTAAAAACATCCCAGACCATTCTCACAGCTATTGGCCTAATGCACGGGCCGGAGAGTCCTCCTGTAACAGTTGAGAGTTTTGGTTTTCTGCTCTCAATATCTATTGCCATTCCCATAAAAGTGTTTACAAGTGACACTGAGTCTGCACCTTCTGCTTCAACAGCCCGGGCTATATCGGCTATATTTGTTACGTTTGGAGATAGTTTTACTATAAGTGTTTTTGGAAATATATCTCTTACGGCACGTGTTACTTTAGCTGCAGATTCGCACGAAACACCAAAGGCCATACCTCCTTCTTTTACATTGGGGCAGGAAATATTAAGTTCAATGGCGTCTACGGCCGTGGCATCCAGTTCAGCCACACCTCGTACATAATCTTCTGTGGTGGAGCCTCCGAGATTGGCTAGGATATAGGTGTCAAGTCCCAGCATAAAGGGGAGTTCTTCTTTAATAAAGCCAAGAACCGAGGGGTTTTGTAGGCCGATACTGTTCATCATTCCCGAGGCAGTCTCGAATATTCTTTGTCCCGAATTGCCGGCTCTTTTGTCCCAGGTGAGCCCTTTGCTGGAAATACCCCCCAGGGCAGAAAGATCCATGTATTTTTGGTATTCTCTTCCGAAACCAAAAGTTCCTGAAGCAGCAATAACCGGATTTTTAAGGGTTTTACCAAATAAATTAATAGTCGTCAAAGAGCACCTCCCGGGATTCAAAGACAGGGCCATCTTTGCACACACAGAGTTGACCCTGGGCCGTTTTTTGAACGCAGCCCAAACAGGCACCGATTCCGCAGGCCATATGGGACTCCAGGGACAAGTAGAGGAGTCCGTCTATTTTATCTTTAACGGCTTTCATCATAAGCATGTTTCCGCAGGCATAGGCTGCATCGTAGCTATCGGTTAGCAGCTCCGTGACAAAACCTTTGTGGCCCCAGGAACCGTTTTCTGTGGAGATAAAAATTTGCCGCACATGGGGCTTAAAACGTTCAATGAAAAAGGCCTCTTGTTTAAATCCAAGATAGACATCTACCGGGCCCTCAAGATTTTTCGCAAGATAGAGTAGTGGTGCAATGCCCACGCCGCCACCAATAATGGCGACATTTCCTTCTTTTAGCGGGTAGCCTTTACCTAGGGGACCCAGAATATCTATATGATCTCCGCTACGCATTTGTGCCATAATCTCTGTGCCTTTTCCTGTTTTTTGATAGAGAAAGCTAAGGGATTTCCCATCGGCATCACAGACAGAAAAGGGTCGGGGGAGATAGGGAACCCCTGCCCAGGCTCGAAGCATATAGAATTGTCCCGGCTGAGGAAGATCTGCCAGTTCCACTTTCATTTCATACATATCACTAGTGAGCTGGGTGTTTTCAAGGACAATCACTTTTCTATAGGCTTCCATGAATATCCCTCACCATTTGTTTTACCGCTTCCCTGGTATAATGGCTAAAGCGTTCTTCTCCATCTTCAAAATTTTTATAGGCTGTGATAATGCCTCTAGAAGAATTGACTACGCCGCCATTGCCCTGATTTAGATAGAGCTTGACATCACTGGCAGTTCCGCCCTGGGCGCCGTAGCCCGGGATAAGAAAGAACTGGTCATTGTACCTTGTACGGATTTTTTGTGCCTCATCTTTGTGGGTTCCTCCCACAACAAGGCTTAAATTGCTATAGCCTTCTGTACCAATGTAATCTCTACTTAGATTTTTGAGTAGGTCCCCAAGATGATAAAAGAGGCTTTCCCCATTGTATTCAAGGCTTTGTAAATCTCGGCTACCGGGATTACTGGTACGAAGTAGCACAAAAACTCCCTTTCCCTTTTCAAGATAGGGCAGATAGGGTGTGGTGCTATCCAGTCCCATATAGGGGCTGAGGGTAATGAAATCCGCTTCAAAATCTCCCTGGAAATGGGCCCGGGCATATTCCTTGGCCGTGGCAGCAATATCGCCTCTTTTGATGTCGCCAATGCTAAGAAGACCCTGCTGCTTAAGGTAGATAAGGGTGTCTTTATAGGCCTTTAATCCTTCAAGGCCCAAGGCTTCGTAGTAGGCGATCTGCAGCTTGAACACCGCCACAAGATCGGCTGTGGCGTCAATAATCGCTTTATTGTAGTTAAAAAGGATTTCAGAAGGATTTCCTTTTTTCATGGAAGGGGGCACATAGTCCAGATGGCTGTCTAAGCCTACACAGACACAGCTTTTATTTCTTACTTCACGAACCAGTTGATCCATCATCGCTCTCTCCTGTAAAGAATCGTTTCTCCGACCAAGGTCATCCTAACCTGGCCTCGGACTTTTTTTCCGATAAAGGGTGTATTTTTTGATTTGGAGTGAAGGTCTTCTTCCCTGATTTGATACTCTTTTTCCAAGTCTACCACAACCAGATGGGCGTCATAACCATCCTCTAGTAGGCCGCGGTTTTTAATGCCCAAAACTTCAAGGCCTCCTAAACTCATAATGCGGCTAAGTTGGCTTAGGGGCAAATTATTTTCTTCTACAAGTCCAGTGTAGCAGAGGCCAAAAGCCGTCTCAAGGCCAATCATACCCGGCGCGCCATTTTTTTTATCTTCTTGGCTATGGGGGGCATGATCGGTGCCGATGGCATCTACATAGCCGGTCTTTATGGCATGGATAAGAAACTGGGCATCTTCCTTTATACGGATTGGTGGATTGACCCTATAGGGATGATCCCAAAGTACCAGATGCTGGGGAGTGACCTCACAGCTTACAGGAAAATTTCGTTTCTTTGCCTCTATGATGGCTTCCATGGAGGCTTTGGTGGATACATGGGAAAAATGTATCTTAGCTCCCAAATGGCCACTGAGGTAGACATCTCTAATAGTGATAAGGTCTTCTGCTGCCCTATAATCTTCCGGTGAAAGCTGGGGATCTTCGGCGTGAACCATGATGGTTAGATCCTTTTTTTTGGCCTTAAGGCAGCCTTGGTACATGGCATAGTTTGAAAGGATCCCCTTGCCATCGTCGCTAATGCATCTAAGGGAGGAGGGCAATTGGTCAAAGTCAATCAATTCCTCACCTCCAAATCCCTTTGTTACCGCCATTACTTGGTGTATGTCAATTAGCTCCAGTGCTCTGGCTCTTTTTATGATGTCTTCATAGATATCCTTGCTATCGACAATGGGTAAAGTGTTTGCCATAAGGTTGATCGTTGTATAGCCCCCGGCCAGGGCCGCTCGGCTACCGCTTTCGAGATCTTCCTTATAGGTCATTCCCGGATCTCTGAAGTGAGCATGGGTATCACAAAAAGCCGGCATAAGGGTTAGCCCCTGAAGGTCAAGATAGGGTGTATCCTCATGGCCTTCAAGAGTTTTAAGAATCTTTATTTTACCTTCTTCAATAAGAAGATAGCCTTGCTTCTCTCCCAGGGCATCGATGAGCCTTGCGTTTTTTATCACTAGCATTTATTCCTCCACATTGTAGAGATGGTCACAGTAATCGCATTTGTATAAATGGGTGGTAGGATCCACCAGGGAAAACTTATTAACCATATTTCGCTCGGAAGTGGAAATACAGCGAGGATTGTTGCATTTGAGAAAACCTTCCACATGTTCAGGAAGTTTTACATGTATTTTTTCGATGATCTCTTCGTTTTCGATTATGTTGATGGTCAGTGAATCGTCTAGAATACCAAGGACTCTAAGATCCATATCGATGACATTCTCGATTTTTATAATGTCTTTTTTCCCATGTTTTTTGCTTTGGGCATTCATAATCAGCGCCACGGTATAACTGGCTTTATCCAGTTCAAGAAGTTTAAAAATTTCATAGCCTTTGCCCGGGGTGATATGGTCAATGACAATCCCCTTGGCGATACTGTTAATGTTTAACATTCTTCTACCCCCAATACTTTTATAATCAGCGCCATACGGGCGTACATTCCATAACCTACCTGCCTAAAATACAGGGCCCTGGGGTCACTATCTACTTCAGGATGAATCTCATTTACTCTAGGTAGAGGGTGCAAAATGGCAAGGTCTTTTTTTGCGCTTCTAAGTTTCTTTTTATCTAGGATATAACTGTCTTTGAGGCGGATATAATCGGCTTCGTTGAAAAAGCGTTCCTTTTGAACTCGGGTCATGTAAAGAACGTCAAGTTCATCTATAACTTCTTCTAAGCGCTCAATTTCTCTGTACTCAACGCCTAAGCGATCCAGTTCTATTTTGATGTGATTGGGAATATGTAGCTCTTTAGGTGAAATGAAGATGAAGCGGTTGTCGGGGTATCGGCTCATGGCTTTAACGAGGGAATGAACCGTTCGACCAAACTTAAGATCTCCACAAAAGCCCACGCAGAGTCCTTCGGGTTGACCCTTAGCCTCTACGATGGTTAAAAGGTCGGTAAGGGTTTGGGTAGGGTGTTGATGTCCTCCGTCGCCGGCGTTGATAAGGGGAACCGGGCAAACCGAGGAGGCCAAAAAGGATGAACCTTCCTTTGTATGGCGCATGGCCAGTAAGTCTGCATAGGACGCAACGGTACGTATGGTGTCCACTAGGCTTTCACCCTTGGTGGAAGAACTGCTGGATTCATCGGCGAAACCGATGACCCTGCCTCCTAAGCGAAGCATGGCGGCTTCGAAGCTCAGTCTTGTTCGGGTCGATGGCTCAAAAAAAAGAGTCCCTAGCAATTTTCCATCACAACAGTGGGAAAAGCGCTGAGGACTCGCAATAATCTTTTGAGCCAAAGAGATAATGGATTGAATTTCTTCTGTGCTGAAGTCTTCACTATTAATAAGATGTCTGCCCTTAAGCATCATAACCTCCTTGTATATCTATCTCTCCAAAAAATACCATATTTTCAAAGTTTTTGCAAGAGATAAAAAAATAAAAAATAATTTAGAGAATGCTATGTCTATACCCCTTGGGCGGTCTATGCTATTATTTATATATAAGTTAGAGAAAGGAAAGGAACATGAAGATTCTACATACTGCGGATTTGCACTTAGGAAAGACCCTTAATGAACGCTCTCTTTTGGATTTGCAAAAACAGATGCTAGAGGGTCTTATTGAAGCTGTAAAGATACATAAAGTGGAAGTTTTATTGTTAGCCGGTGATATATACGATCGCAGTCTTCCTCCTAAGGAGGCCGTTGAACTTTTAAGTAATTTTCTAAGCGAACTTTGTCTGGAACTAGGGGTTAAAGTCATGATGATCCCCGGTAATCACGATAGCCCTGAGCGGCTTGCCTATGCGGCGGACCTGCTTTCGGCCATGGGGCTCCATATCGGTCTTGTAGATAAATACATTTCAAAAATCGAACTAGAGGATGTCGATATCTACGCTCTTCCCTATGTAGATCGCGCCACCTTGAATTTTATTCATGGAGAGAAGTTTAAAAACCTGGAAGAGGCCATGGCCCATCATCTCTGCAGCTTGGAGCTAAATCCAAATAAATTTAACATTATGATGAGCCACCACTATGTGCTAGGGGAGGCACCACTGGAGGAGAGTGATTCGGAAAGGCCGCTTTTTCTAGGATCCACAGAAAATTTATCCACAACACTTTTTGAGAAGTTCGATTACGTAGCCCTGGGACATATTCACAGGGCCCAGTCCCTGGCCCACAATGTACGTTACAGCGGAGCTCCTATGAAGTATTCAAAGAGTGAAGCAGATAGAGAACCGGGCTATATCATCATAGATACCCAGGATGGAACCGTGGACTTTCACGGCCTAGGCCTTGACAAGGACCTTTGTGTATATAGAGGCTTTTTTCACGAGCTGATGGAGCAGACTTCTGAGGATTTGTGCTATTTTGAACTGGAAGACACCTCCTATGTGAGCAATGCTATGAATAGGCTAAAACAAAATTATCCTGGAGCACTGGGCCTTAACTACTTACAAATACAGAGCAATCTCAAAACAAAAAGCGGAGAGGAAATCCAAAGTCTCGATCACCTATCCCTTTTTAAAAGTTTCTACTTTGAGTCCACCGGCCATGCATTAGCCGAAGCGGAGATTGAAATCGTTAACAAGATGCTCGAAAGGAGTGGGCGTGAAACCGATTAAACTCGAATTTAATGCCTTTGGACCCTATGCAAAAAAAACGGTCATCGACTTTACGCTTTTTGATAGTGGAGGACTTTTTTTAATCAGTGGTCCGACGGGTTCAGGAAAAACCACGATTTTTGATGCTATCAGTTTCGCTCTCTACGGAGAAGCCAGTAATAAAAAGCGTCAAAACGATAGCCTTAAAAGCCATTACGCCAAGGAAGAGCTTTGCTATGTAGAGTTCACCTTTGAATTGGGAGGAAAAAAGATTCTTCTTTATAGAAGCCCTGCCCAAGAAGCTCAGGGTAAGCGTAAAGCCTTAGTAAAGCACAGTGCCAGGGCTGAGTTATACATTGATGGTGTACTGATGGCGACAAACGTCTCGGAAGTCACTGAAAAGATAAGCGAAATCTTAGGACTTAGCTATGATGAATTTTCCCAAATTATACTTTTGCCCCAGGGGGAATTTCAAAAGCTCCTTGAAGCCAATAGCGCAGCCAAGGAAGAAATCTTTAGAAGAATTTTTTCCACCCAGCAGCTTCAAGCCTTTACCCAGGCCCTTAAGGAAGAAGAAAAGCGCCTAGGGCAAGAACTAGAGACCATCGACACTAGACTGGGAGAAGTTCTAGGGGAAAATGATTCCCAGCGCCCAGCCAGGGAACGGATTGAAGAATTAAAAGAAGCCATTGAAGAAAGAAAACCCCTACTAAAAAAACTGGCAATGGAACTGGAGAAGCAGGATAAGAATAAATCGGATTTAATGCTCGCGCTCCATCAAATTCAGGAAAACCTTGAGATTTTCGATAAAAGAAGAAAGCATCTTCTTGAGAAATCCTCGGTTGAAGAAGGCGAAATGATCCTTGCTATAAATCGCCGTGCTAAAGAACTTCTTCCCTATAGAGAAAATCTTTTGGCCGAAGAAAAAGCCCGGAACTTGCTTGAAAAAAAAGCAAATAAAGAAGAAGAACTTTTCTTTGAAGCTCAAAAGATTAAAAATGCCAAAGAAAAGCTTCTATTAGAAGCCGAAGAAAAAAGAGAGAAACTTCCGGAAATACAAAAAAACATAGAAGAACTTATAGCCATAAAGGAAGGACTTGCTCTTTATCTCGATGCCAAAAAAGAGAAACTTGGCTTTGAAGGCGATTTGCTTGGTGTAAATAATAAAATTGCCTCCCTTGAAAAGGAAGAAAAAAATCAACAAGATAAAAAATTAGCCTATGATAGGGCAAGAATCAAAAAAGAAAAAGCCAACTCTGAGTACAGTAGGCTTAGGGACCTTTATATACTAGAGAAGACAGAACTCGAAAAAAACGAAGAGCTCCTTGAAGCACAAAAGAAACGAAGAAAGCTCCATAACCAGTACAAAGAAAAAGAAGAGGAGTTTTTAAGAACTTGTGCCAAGGAAAAACGAGCGTCAGAAAATTATGATCATCTTTTTTCACTTTATATAGGTTCCCTGGCAGGAGTGATGGCAGATTCCTTGATAGATAATAAACCCTGCCCTGTTTGCGGCAGCACCCATCATCCTCATCCTGCAGTGGGCAGTCAAAAAATCAGTGACAAGGAGTTGGAAGAAGCCAAAATTGCCCATAAAAAGTTAAACGATCTTGTGATAAAGCTTGGCCATGAAAAGGACGCCTTAGAAAAAGAAGTCTCAGCCATTGTGAAATTAAGCCCTGAAGAATTTATGAAGCTGGAAGAAGTGGTGATAGAGCGAAATAAGAAATATAAACTCCTGGAGGAATCCATAGCAAAGAACAAAGAAGAAAAAGACAAAGAACTACCAATCCTTTCTGAAGATAGAATTGTAGCGGTGCAAAATGATCTGCGAAAATACAGAGAAAAGGCAGCGGCGCTTATGGCCCGACTTGCTGATTTAGAAAGCAAACTAAATAAGAACTATTCCTACAGTTCTTTAAATGAGCTTGATCAGCAAAATCAACTGTGGCGTGCACAAAGCAAAGAAATAGAAGAAGCCTATAAAAATTCAGATAAAGCCTATCAAGAGGCTAAGGAGAAGGCGGTTTTATTAAAGCAGAGCTCCGAAAGCGCAAGTAAGGCCCTAGAAGAGAAAAGAATGGCCTTTAACAAAGCCAAAGAAAAACACGACAGGATCAGAAAAGAACTGGGACTAAAAGAAGATTACGAGAAAGATCTTTTGGAAAAAGAGGAGCTTCAAAATCGCGAAAATAGGATTAAAGAATATACCAATCAGCTGGCCATACTAGAAGAGCAGGTAAAAAACCTGGTGGAAGAAGAGTTAAGGGAAGAAGATACACAAAAAAAAGAAGAGCTCAATTGTCTGGAAAACAAGATTAGCGCTCTGCGTGAAAAGGACAAAGAATTAAGCGCCGCATTAAACCATGATCAAAGCCGTTACAAGAAGGCCCAAGAGTATGATAAAAAGAAAAGAGAAATCCAAAAAGACTATGATCTTCTTCACAGAATTTATTCCGTGGCTATGGGTGCCCAAGGGGATAAGGTTTCCTTTGAGCGCTACGTGCTGGCTGCCTATCTCGATGAAATTCTTGAAAGAGCCAGTCATCTTCTTTTTGAAATGAGTTCTGGACGATTTAATTTCATTCGAAGCGACGCTTCTACCACAAAGGGCACAGGAAAAAAAGGCCTTGATATTGATGTGAGTGATGCTTATACCGGTACTCAAAGAGGCATTAAGACCCTCTCGGGCGGGGAAAGTTTTAAAGCTTCTTTGGCTTTAGCCCTTGGCATGGGTGAATTTATCTATTCCCAGGTTTCCAGTATTGGCATGGATACCCTACTTATCGATGAGGGTTTCGGTTCTTTGGACAGTGAAAGCCTTGATAGCGCCATTGAAACCCTAATGAAACTCTCAGACACTGGCAGGTTGGTAGGGATTATTTCTCATGTGGAAGAATTAAAGGAACGAATTCCAAATAAAATCATTATAGAAAAAACATCTCAAGGAAGCAGACTTTCAATGGAAACCTAGAAGGAATACTAAAATTATGATACACTTAGCTTAGAAATGCGTGGAGGCGAATAATGAAAAGACAAAGCATGATTATGGTTATTCTAGGTGGACTTTCTATTATCCTATCAACGGTTTGGTACCTAGTAATATACCCCGGAAATGAGATAGTGGGAGCCACGGGTTACTTTTTTCTCTTGTTTTCTATTATTGCATTATTTGGAGGGCTTAGTTTGGTGCAACTACTACTAAGCAAAAAGAAAAAGTTTTTTCTTTCTGCACCCTTTATTGTACTGGTTGCTTATTTTATAATTTCTGTTCTTCTTAGCCTAATATTTATGATCAAGCCTGTGGAGAAAAAAACGCTACTTATTGTAATTCAAATTCTACTTTTGGCTCTGGCGACGCTGTCCTTATTTATGATGCTGGCAGCAGAACACAGCACTCCCATTACGGATTTTAAGGAGCTTCAGTGGAATGACCCTCTGCGCGAAGCCATCAATAAAATACGGGCCCTTAAGGATGATCCTGAAAACACACCCTTTAAAGAGTTGCTTTCCAAGCTCTATGAGCGTTCGGTTTTTTTAGATACGACATTAAAAAGAGAGCAGGATGAGGATCTACTCAAAGGGATAAAGGGACTTGAAATCACCCTTCTTACTTTGGATTATGAGGATTGGGAAAAGCGCGAAAAAGTAGAAGAAACCGTCCACAATCTCGAAGAACTCTTCAAGGAAAGAGAATACGATATCCGTAAGAATCCTTGGAGTAAATAGGAGGCACTATGGCTACCTGGATGGCTCACATTAGAATTGCTAAGAGCTTACTTCGCTATCTAGAGGCCGACCCTAAACAACTTATCGTTGGAAGTATCGGCCCTGATTGTGGCTATATCACCGATGAAGGTTTCTTGCCGCAAAAACCCCTAACCCACTGGCAATTAAAACCTAAAAGCAAAGAAGTTTTCAGCGAATTCTTTTTCCAAGACTATTTAAAAGGTCAAAGGGGTGATGAAAACTATGATTTTTATCTGGGTTACTATCTACATCTTATAACTGATATAAAGTGGCATGAAATGGTGTCAAGACCCATTATGGAAAATTATATGCAGACCCTGGGATGGGACCCATTGTTTTTACAAGAAGTAAGAAAAGATTGGTACGATATTGATCGCCTATACCTAAGGCAGCATCCCCAGGACTATGCTTACCAGGTTTTTCAGGGAATCAGGAGCTTTCCCAATATCTATCTCCCTTTTTTCTCCGAGGACGCCTTTGAGAAAAAAATTGACTTTATTTGTAAATTCTATCAAAGGACACCTCGCTCTCTTGAGAGGAGTTTCGTTTATTTTTCACCGGAAATGATGGATGACTTTATTTCTCTTGCTCTGATAAGCTGCAAAGAGGATCTGAAAAGTAAAGGAATCTTATTGATTAAATGACCTTAGGGTCATTTTTTTTCTTCAATTGCTAAAGAAAGGAAACCTTTATATGGAGGTCTTTATAGTATAATAGAGGTATGAAAAACATTGAAGAACTAAAAGAAAAACTAATTGCGTGGCGTAGAGATCTCCATGGTATACCTGAAATTGGACTCCATCTACCAAAAACCAGTGGTTACATAAAAAAAGAACTTGAAAAGATGAATGTCAATTACCGAGAATACATCAACGCAAATGCCCCGGTTGCCTTTGTGGGCCAGGGAAGAACCATTGCCTTTCGCACCGATATGGATGCCCTTCCAATACTAGAAGAGACAGGTTTATCTTTTTCAGCCCAGGGTCTTGCTATGCATGCCTGTGGTCATGACGGCCATATGGCCCTAGGACTGGGGCTGTGCGCTTATTTTAAAAGTATAGAAGAACAAATGGATTTCCGATTTGTGTGCATCTTTCAACCTGGGGAAGAACATCCTGGAGGGGCCCTTCCCATGATTAAAGAAGGCGTCCTAAGTGACTTTAATATCGAAGCAATTCTCGGGGTTCATCTGGGAATGATAATGAATCATAAAGCTGGCATTGCCAGTGTCAAGGCCGGAGCTATAATGGCGGCGGCCGACCGGTTTTCCATTAGAATAAAAGGAAGTGGTGCCCATGGTGCCCTGCCTAACTTGGGAAATGACACAATCCTTATTGCTTCCCTGATAGTCAGCCAGCTTCAGTATCTTATAAGTAGAGAACTTGATCCCCGAGAACCGGCAGTCCTTAGCTTTGGTAAAATCAGCGGGGGTACCAGTTTTAATATTATGCCGGGTGAAGTGGAACTTGAGGGTACGGTACGCAGTCTTACTGAAAAATCTCGAAAACAAATCGCTGGCCGTATCGGAGAATTGGCCTCACAAATTGCCAAGAGCTACGGAGCGCAAGCGGTGATTGACTATAATTTTAGGTACCCCGTTGTCAAAAATGATGCAGCAATGACAAAGGTTTTCCTCAAAGAAGCAAGGGAGTTTCTTGGCCCCGAGCGAGTAATTTTGCTAGAAAGCGGAACTATGGTTGGTGAAGATATGTCCTATTTTCTACAGGAAATTCCCGGAGTATACTTTTTCTTCTCCACACCAAAAATGGTGGACGGAAAATGCTATCCCCACCACCACCCGAAATTTGATCTTGATGAAGAGTATTTTGTGGAGGCAACAAAACTACTGGCTAAAAACATTGTTGCTTTTTCTAGAGCATGAAAAAACTGTTTCTTATTTTCCTTGCTTTGCTAGTTTTTTTAGGAGGAATCTACATTTATGGTCAAAAGCAAAGTCCTCTAGAGGTGGATCTTATTCTTGTATTTGGTGCTTCGGTGGTTGATTCGGAGCCCTCAGAAACTCTTTTACTGCGCTCTCGGGCGGCAGGAGACTATCTCGAAGACCATCCTAGAGCTAAGGCTCTTCTTTTAGGCGGTAGGAAATCTGGTGAAGATATCAGCGAAGCCCGTGCTATGGCCACCTATCTTATTTCCCTAGGCATTGATAAAAATCGTTTGATACTAGAAGAGCAGTCAACATCAACCTGGACCAACCTTAAAAACGCAAAATTAATTTTAGAAGAAACCCTGGGCCTGCAGCCGGTAATGGTGTGCAGCAGTGATTACCACATGTTACGAATAAACTTTTTAGCCGCCAGACTGGATATGGAAACCTACCCCTTACCTGTTGCAACCCCTATCAAGTTATTTATTGTAAGCTACTTTAGAGAAGTGGCTGCCCTAATCAAATCTTTTCTATTTGATCGTTAGGAGAAAAAAGTGACGAAGTTTTATCGTGATCAGAAAGTGGAATTATTTTATTTTACCAATCCCCTTTGTTTTCATTGTTGGTCCCATGAACCCCATTTAAATAGATTTCTTCAAATTTATGATGATTATCTTGACTTGCATATTATAATGGGTAGCGCTGAAAATCCGGAGGAAAACCCTTCTGGGGAATTCGACTTTGAAAAATTTAAAGAAGCCCATAGCCTTTTACCCTCAAAAGCCTTCAAAGTGTTCTCTACCGTAGCTCCAGAAAAGAGTCTATCCTTTTTACGTTTGATGCGTGCTTCTTTTTTTGCCGAACAAATCGATGTATCCGATGAGAACAATCTTAAGTGCTTGATCCAAAGCCTAGGCGAACGAGGCGGCGACATTATCGAGCGTTGTAAAAATGGAGAAGGGGAGCGTAGACTTCAAGAGGACCTGCGCCTGGGGAAACGTTTTACGATAACTAAGATACCAAGCTTAGTTATGGTTCATGATGGAAAGATTCAAGAAACGATGGGAGAATTTGAAACTGATTTACTCCGAGATCAACTGAGCCTTTTACTTGGTTTTGTACCGGCCCAGGGCAAAATGCGCTCGCTAAAGGAAGAACTCAAACTCGCAGGGCGACTATACCCAAGGGAGCTGGAAGTGCTATACAATCTTAATGAAGATGAAATTTTTCGTTATGTCGATGAACTTCTCGAGAAGGAAAGCTATCGCTGGGTAGACTATGATGGTGGTATTTATTTGGAAGCGGTCTATGCATAGAAAATATCCTTGGATGAAGTTGCTAATGAAGAGTGTGGGCGGGGGTGGAATTCTAGCATATTTAATCCACCTTCTGCTAAAAACACCCTTGGAAAGGGCTTTCGAATATGCCGGGGTAGTATTTTTGTTGCTTGCTGTGGTGTTTTTTATGACTCCTTCTTTTACTTCAAAAAACAAAGAGCAGCCTCTTGCCGATACTTCCTACGTTTTTATTTTCGGCTTTACCGGTTTTTTTCTCCTATGTCTTCCACTTATCCTATAAGCTCTTGGAGGTTATTTTTTATAGCAAGACAAGGCAACCATGCCATATTCTCCACACAAAAAAAAGAAAGGTGGGTGCCTTTCTTTATTCTAGGTTTTTTGTATAAATTCTATAAGTAATATATTTCTTGGCTCCATAGCCTTCGATATCCAGCAACATTTCTTTATTATAATCCCAAACTGTGCTACCTTCAAATTTTTTATATCCTTTTTTTATTGCATTTAGATGGCCGGTTAAATAGATGGCTCCTGTAACTCCTTTTTTGCGGTAATCCGGCACAACAAAGAGTACAAACATGCGACCTCGATCCATCTTCTTCCTGTTCATTAAAAAAGTAATGAAGCCTGTAGGAAATATCCGGCCCTTCATTTTTTTCAGGATTTGATTATAATCCGGCAGCGTGATGTTAAAGCCGATAGGGCGCTCGTCCACTGTGCTTCGGGCAATAAATATAAAATCCTCATCGGCAAAGGGGGCTAGCTGATTGATAATATGATCTGTTTCTTTTTTCGTTGGAGGCATAAAATCTTCCCAGGACTTGGGCATGCCTTCTTCAAGAATTTGCCGAATATCTTCTGCATCTTTTTTAAGTTTTTCTTTGTCTTTAAGATTTATTTTGTCCAGGCGAAATTGATAACGCTTCATTAACAGTGGTACGATTCGCTTGTATTTTTCGAGATTTTCTTCAATAAGTTCCGACTCAAAGGCATAGCAATCGGCATATTTTTCAAAACCATAATCGGTGAATAGATCATTGTAATAGGGAAGATTGTAAGTGTTCATAATATAGGGGGGCGAATCAAAATTATCAATAATAAAGCCTCGGTTGTCGTCGCCGCCGGGAAGGGATAGGGGTCCTTTGAGTCGATTTACCCCTTGTTTTTTTGCCCAATCCGAGGCAAAGTCTAGAAGAAGCCGGGCAACTTCTGGGTCATTAACAGACTCAAACTGCGAAATATAAGCCTCCTTTAAATTATGATATTCGTTTAAATCCTTATTAATTCCTACCAGCAACCGACCCAGTGTTTTATCGCCCTGGCGTAGAATGATCTTCTCGTTGGGTCCAACGTCGTGGAGAGAATTATCCACACCACTGACATACTTCTTGTATCCACCGATCAATGGTGGCACCCAGGGAGAAGATTCATCGTAGAGAGAAAAGGGTAGCATGGTAAAATCGTCAAGGTCTATTTTTGTTCGGACGGGGGAAATGATGTAGTCTTGCATAAAAACCTCTATTCTTAAACTATAGTAATTTTACTCGTTTCTACTAAGATAGTCAATTAGAATACTCTTTTCATTGGAAAGCCCAGTAAG
>LSQX01331078.1_pt1 | contig 15828 bp, 15 predicted proteins | sample 654561 | NCBI WGS metagenome assembly LSQX01 (sample SAMN04489861, study PRJNA283612) | anaerobic digester metagenome | isolation source: 4 biogas reactors fed with cattle manure at either 37C or 55C with and... | place: Denmark: Kongens Lyngby | collected 2014 | reverse complement strand
ATTCCCGTCACGTACTCGACCAAGCATTTTGTGATGGACAAAACGTATCAGACTGGCTCCCTGGTCCCTGATCTTGTCATTGGCAAGACTGTTGATGACATCCTTTCGGGAAGAGACACCGTCGTAGAGGCGCTGCTGCAATCCTATTAGAGAAGTGCAGTAAGGCCTTGGAGCCTTGCTGCTCCTTTTTGAATGGCGATATAGCCCTTGTCGCTGATGGAGATCTGTGGTTGTGCATCCTGTCGTTGGGTGCTCAACCACAAGGAGTCCTGGGCAACGACTGCCTGGCACCGTTGGATGAACAGCGTAAGCGGGTCAGTGCTTGTTTCATACTCGCCTAAGACTGTATTGACATCCTTGGCTAAGTCGGCTGCATACGCTTGTGTATCCTCAAGCACCGATTCAGTCAAGCTCTTATCTATTGCAAGTAATAGAGTACACATATACAGTGAAACTTCCAAGGCAAGCGGCTTGAACAGGCGCAGTTGCAGAGTCGAGGATGTCTGACCGAGAAACATGCTTGTCAGATTCCCAAACTCCGCATAGGCCTGTGCAATATCGGTTGCAACCTCCCCGATCGCTTCATTGACAGCATCCAAACGTATTTCATTGGTCATACAGGACCCTCCCGTCCCAAGTATGGTCTGCTTCCTCTCATCTTGCAAGTGGGCGAATTGGTATGGGATTATCGCTTTGCTTGGTCATACACCTCCCCGAGTGCTCTTGGAGGCTTGTTGGTCGAGGAGAAGAAGAGCAACAGAACCAGCGTAACAATATAGGGAAGGGTGAGAACCAAATCCCCGTATGAGGAGGGGAGGCTGAGTTTCTGTACAAGGACATAGCCTCCGCTGCGGGCGAAGCCGAAGAGAATACAGGCGAGGAAGGTTGGCCCGATCTTCCAGGAACCGAAAATGTAGGCGGCGATGGCAAGGTATCCGAAGCCCATATAAATGTTCGGAGAGAAGGTGGTTGAGATGGAATAGGCGAAACACATGCCTCCAAGACCCGAGAGCGCTCCACTGGCGATTACCGACCAGAAGCGAACCTTCTGTACGTTCCCACCTGCTGCCGCGAGGGCGTGCGGGTTGTCCCCGCAGGCACGGATATGCATTCCCGTCGGAGTCTTGTACAGCACATACGCCATAAACAGGGCAACCGCAACGATAATTAGCTCGAAGGTGTAGAAATCGGTGAAGACCGCTCCTAGAATCGGGATTCGCGAGAGCAGCGGGATGGTTGCTTTGGGGAAGACTTCCAACAAGAATTTGTTGGAAGGTTGTCCAAAGAATGAGGCGTTGATCTGATTGGCCAAAAAGGCGGTTAAAGCAACACTGAGCATGTTGATCACGACACCGCTGATAACCTGGTTTGCCTTGAACTTGATGCACATAAGGGCATGCAGAAGGGCAAGCAGTGCTCCCCCGACCATGGCAAAGCCGAGTGAGGCGTAAATGAGTACGGTGGGATCACCGCCGAAGGTCCTGCTCAGAATTGCATAGCTGAGACCCCCGAAAAAGGCTCCGAAGCCCAACAACCCTTCCAAGGCAAGGTTTGTGATACCGCTGCCTTCGCTGTAGATGCCGCCGATGGCAATAATGAAGAGAGGCAGTGAGAAGGAAAGCCCTTCAATGATGATGGTGTTCATAGCTTCAAACCTCCTCGGCTTCCTGTTGGAAGCGATCGGCAAGGTTTCTGAAGAAAATGCCGATGGCACTGAAGAGCAGCAGGATACTGGTGATCAACGCTGCAATTTCCCGAAGCACCTGCATGCGCGATGACATGTAGGTGGTACCGCAATCGAAAATCATAACCAAAAGTGGGGCAAAGAAACTGCCGATGGCACTGGTATTTCCCAGCAAAGCGACTGCAATGGCATCGAAACCCAGTGAGGGAAGCACTCTAGGCTGGATGGAGGCATTGCTGCCCAAATAGTAGGATACCCCTGCCAGACCTGCCAAGGCCCCGCTGATGATCATCGTAAAAACCACGGCTCTTCCTACCTGGATGCCTGCATAGTTGCTTGCCTTGCTGTTGCTTCCCACAGCCTTCAGCTCGAAGCCGAAACGAGTGCGGTCAAGTACGAACTTGATTGCAAACACGGCAAGAATGGCAAGTGGAAATACCAAGGCGATCTCCATTTTCAAGCTTCCCACCGGATAATCGAACAACGTGAGGCGGGCGTTCTGAGTGACCGCCACCGACTGTCGGGTGATGGGGTCGATGAATCGGGTTTGGATGAAGAAACTTACCACATAGCTGATGATATAGTTCAGCATGATGGCTACCACCACTTCGTTCATATTGAAGCGATGCTTGAGATAGCCGATGAGCATACCAAGTAATGCACCTGACAGGGCACCGATAAGGACAACCAGGATTTTTGCAACAAAGGGGTCGAGATTGGAGTATCCAACCAGGACGGTGGCCATGAAACCTGAGAAAACCATAATGCCGGAGACGCAGATGTTGAATATCCCGCATTTGAGTGCCACGGCAACCGAAAGGGCTGCAAAGACCATCGGGGTGGTGTAGTTGAGCAGGCTCATGAAATCGGTGAGCTGGCTCTTTCTTCCGGCATAGCGGGGTTTGGCCAGGATTCCCGCCCCTTGGAGAATGCTTCTATACGCTTCCCATGGATTCTTGCCTAAAAGCAGGAGCAGGATGATTCCTGCCAAGAGGCTGAGAACGATACAGAAGAGCGACGTCCTGAGCAGCTGATGCCTGCCCTTGCCGCAACAGAGGATGAACAAACGCTTGATCAGGCTAGTTCTTTTCAACATGCACCCCCATCATATATTCACCGACCTGAAGTTTTGTCAGTTCATTCGCTTTTCGTATGGTCTGCACCTTGCCGTTGTACATGACCAAAATGGTATCGGCAAGCTGCAACACCTCATCGAGTTCCAACGAGATCAATAAAATGGCTTTTCCTTCGCTGCGCAGGGAGTTGATGCGGGTGTGGATAGCCTCGATGGCACCCACATCCAAGCCGCGGGTGGGCTGGACGAACATGATCAGCTTGGAATCGAGATTAATCTCCCGTGCGATGATCGCCTTTTGCTGGTTGCCTCCGCTCATGCTTCGCACCAGCGTATCGTTGCCTTTGCTGGTCCTGATATCAAACGCTTCGATAAGGGTGTTGCCCAACTCATTCATCGCATCATGTTGCAGGATGCCCCGCTCATTGCTGTACGGGCTGCGGTAATACTGCTTCAGACAGAGGTTTTCCCTGAGATTAAAGTCGAGGATCAAACCGACGGCGTGACGATCTTCGGGAATATAGCTCAGTCCGGCCTCAATGCGCTTGCGAACGGATGCGGTCGTGATATCGTTGCCCTGCAGCAGGATTCTGCCGCTTTTTATGGGAATGAGGCCTGCTATTGCATCAGCGATTTCAACTTGGCCGTTGCCGGACACCCCGGCTATGGCAAGGATTTCACCCTCATGTACGCTAAAACTGACTGAGTCCACCAACGTAATATGATCCTGCGAAACTACACTTACATTCTCTACCTTTAAAACCTCGGCTCCTTTCTCATGCTCAACCTTATCCAGGGTGAGCGAGACGTCGCGGCCGACCATCAGGGCGGACATATGCTGGACCGATGTAGTGGCGACTTCCAGTACATCGATGAGCCTGCCCTTGCAAAGGATTGCACATCGGTCTGCGATTTTCTTGATTTCATCGAGCTTGTGGGTGATAAGAATGATGGTCTTACCGCTGTCACGCAGGGATTTGATGATGAGAAGCAGCGACTCAATTTCCTGGGGAGTCAAAACAGCGGTCGGTTCATCAAAAATAAGAATCTCCGCATTACGGTAGAGCATCTTCAGAATTTCCACCCGCTGACGTGTGGATACCGGCACATCCTCGATTGTATCCCTGGGATTGACCTCCAGATGATAGTGCATGGACAACTGCTGTACCTTTTCGTGGGACGACTGCAGATCTACAATGGGGAACAAACCGAATTTTCTCTTTTTCGGCTCGATTCCCATGATGATGTTCTCAGTGATGGTTTGGTTCTCAACCAACATGAAGTGCTGGTGGACCATCCCGATGTTCAATTCATTTGCCACCAAGGGACTGGTGATATGCTCAGCTTTTCCTCGAATGAAGATTTCGCCTTCATCCGGGGTGTACATGCCAAAGAGCATGCTCATCAGGGTGCTTTTTCCCGCTCCATTCTCGCCAAGGATGGCAAGAATCTCACCCTTGCGTACCGAAAGAGAGATGTCATCATTCGCAACAATGCCGGGAAATCGTTTGGTGATATGCCGAAATTCTACAAGGTTTTCCACGTCGGTATGCCTCTTTGCGATAGGGACCCGTGCCTGAGGCAGGCACGGGTGTATCACTCGTTTTCTTAGTTTACCTTGAACTGCTCGGGGGTGAAACCACCGAAGTTGGAAGCAGGAACAATGACAGCCTTCTGCACGAGGGCATATGCCTCATCGAGCTTCTGGATGGTGGAGGGAGCGAGCTGGTTGCGACCGGCTTTCTTGACGAATCCAGTGGAATCGGTGTCAGCCTTCAACAGCATGTTTGCACCCTTGAAGGTTCCTTCCTGGATCTGGTTCAGAACACGCTCGACATTCAAGCTCATCACCTTCAACAAACTGGTCAGGATGATGTTGCCGCTTCCTACCGTTCCATCGTCCCACTGGTCGACGTCGCAACCGATGACCTTCAGCCTGCCGTTGCTCTCCTTGGCTGCAGTGAACACTCCATTGCCGGTAGCTCCTGCTGCAACGAAAATAATATCGACGCCCTGGGCGAACAGCTGCTGACCGATGACCTTTCCGGTTGCTTCATCAGCAAAGGAACCTGCATAGTTTCCCCCTACATTGGCTCCGGTTACATCGGTGCCGGCACGGGAGGGGAGTTCAACAATCTGGACGTTGGTACCAAGTTTCTTGTTTGCGTAGATGACGCCGGTCTCAAAGCCATACTGATAGTTGACGTTCGAGGGGTAGGCTACACCATTGACGACTGCGACCTTGTTGGTCTTGGTCTCAAGGGCGGCGGCAACTCCTGCGAAGAAGCCTGACTCCTGCTCGGCAAAGGTCATGGCGTAGACATTTGGAAGCTCAACGGTGTTTCCCTTTGCATCGGTGGGGTAGGTGTCAACAAGAATGAACTTGGTATCAGGGTTCTCCATGGCCAATTCGCCGATTCCGGCAAACTGGAACCCGGTGCAGACCAGTACATCGTACTCAGCTACGACATCGGCTGCCGCCTTCAGGGCAGCTGCAACATCTCCGCTGGGTTCGCGGATGGCGGTCGCCTTTGCAGTAGGATGATTCTTTACGAATGCAAGAATCCCGTTGTAGTTGTCCTGATTGAACGAACCGTCATCGACTCCCGAAGGGGTGGTGATAATGGCAATGTTCAAACCTGCGGCTGCCGGTTTTGTTTCAGCAGCACCTGCTGCGAAGAGCAAGCCAGTGATAAGAACCAGTGCGATGAATCCTAAAACTCTCTTCATAACCTTCTCCTTACATAAACATAGCATCAACCATTATAAAAGATGGTTGTTGGTTAACCAAGTTCAAACATTCAGCCGAGCAAGTGCTTTGCCACCTTCTCGGTGGTCGGGTGTTCGATGATACCCTTCTCGGTGATGATGGCCGTGATCAAGGATGCGTCGGTCACGTCAAAGGCCGGGTTGTAGACCTTCACATCCTTGGGTCCTGTGCGTTTGCCGAAACCATTGACGACTTCCTCGGCATCACGCTGTTCAATTTCGATGTCGCCTCCCTGTTTTGTTGCAAGATCAAACGTTGAACTGGGGGCGGCAACGTAGAAAGGAATACCGTAATGGTTGGCAAGAATAGCGACGCCAGATGTACCGATCTTGTTCGCAGCATCGCCATTGGCGGCGATACGGTCCGCTCCTACGATGACGGCATTGATCTTCCCCTCCTTCATGACCAAGGAGGCCATGTTGTCACAGAGAATGGTGACATCGAGGCCGCCTTTTGCCAGTTCATAGGCCGTAAGACGGCTGCCTTGCAAGAGCGGCCTGGTCTCATTCGAATAGACGCTGAATCGATAGCCCCGTTCATGGCCGAGGTAGAGCGGGGCGAGGGCGGTCCCGTAGCCGCTGGTGGCCAAGCCGCCTGCATTGCAGTGGGTCATCACACCCCAATGCTTGGACTTGTCGAAGAGCTTGAGTCCGTGTTCCCCGATTGCAATGCTCATCGCCTGGTCCTCGGCAAAAATGGCATTACTCTCGTCAAGCAAGGCTTTGAGCATGAGACTCCGGCTGATCTCCTGCTTTCCCAGCTCTGCATCAAAACGCTTTTGCATACGCTCAAGCGCCCAGAACAAGTTTACAGCAGTAGGGCGGCTTGATGCAAAATACTGCTTCAGCGCAGTAAAGTCATGCGCCATTGCCTCAAGGCTGGGGTAGGCTTGCCGGGCAAGACATACGTACATCCCGTATGCTGCAGCGATGCCGATGGCCGGGGCTCCTCTCACACGAAGCTTCTTGATGGCCTCATAGATTGAGTCACGACTGTCCAAATACAAAAACAGCTCCTCCTCAGGGAGTTTGGTCTGATCGAGCAGGACCAGTCTCACTGGATCATGCTGTATACTGACAGGGATGGTTGTATGCATCTGCATCTCCTTACGTTTTATAGGTAGAGAACTGCCTTTGCGCAGTCACAATGGTCTTGGTCAAGTGTTTTGGTACTAAAGATATTGGTAATGACCTGCATTACCGCTTCCTTTGCTTCTGATATCCGCTTGCCATGGTCGATGTGGGCAAGATTCTCGTTCTTGATTCCACAAGCCATGTTGGAGATAAGGCCGATGGCACAGTAGCAAAGCCCAAGTTCCTTTGCAAGAAACACTTCCGGAATGCCGGTCATGCCGACCAGCGTTCCTCCTGCTTTCCTGAGCATGGCGATCTCCGCCCTGCCTTCAAAGCGGGGGCCTTCGGTGCAGACATAGACACCACCGGTGTAAAAGGGCACGCCCTGTTGCTTTGCAGCCTCTCCAAACAAGGTCCTGAGGTTCTTGCAGTAGGGGTCGCTCATATCGGTATGGGCGACCTTCTGGTTTGAACCGTCAAAGAAGGTCTTGATGCGGCTTGTTGTATAGTCGAGGAAGTCTTCGATAACCACGATGGAACCTTCACTGATCGAAGGGTCCATGGAACCACTGGTAGCCAATGCATAGACATAGGTTATACCTTCCTGCTTGAGGGCGGCCATTTGGGCGCGATAGTTGATGGCATGGGGCGGTGTAGTATGACCGCTTCCATGCCTGGGCAAAAAGAGTATCTCCTCTTCTCCTATTCTGAAACGATAGGTTTGAACCACGCCAAAGGCGGTTTCCGTTTGAAATGGACCTTGCAGATTGGGCAGCGACCCAACTCCGGTTCCTCCTATAATGGCTTTATTCATGCAAAACACCTTTTCCTGTTATAAATCTGCGGCATCGGCAATGACGATGTTCGGCATGTCATTGCTATCGAGACCTGCTTTTTCCGTAGTAATGATGTGATCGAAATCCTCAATATGGGCGAAAACATGGTGCGAAAAAGCACTGAATTTCGTCGAATCGACCATGAGAATGCGCTTTTTCGACCTGCCCAGCACCTTGCGGTTGATGATCGAGACATCCCGGTCAAAGGAGGAGACTCCCGCCTGTGATACTGCACTCGCCCCGATCAAGGCCGTGGAAAAGTTCATCCGCTCGATCTCCTCCAATACCTCCGGGCCGCACGTAATGCCGTAGTTATGGTCAAGTTGGCCCCCGATCACAATGGTCTTGATCTTATATTGCAACAATTTGGGTACATGATAGATGCCGTTGGTGACCACCGTGATGTTCTTGCCGGCCAGAAAGCCGATCAGATAGTTCTCCGTCGTTCCCGGTCCTACATAGATGAACTCATTGTTCTCAAGCAGGGAGGCGGCTTTATTGCAAATGAGATACTTTTCATCGGCTTGGACTTCCAGCCTGGTTACCACCGAGTGCTCCGCCTCTTCAGTGAGCCTGACACCTCCCCCGTTGAGCAGGATGATTTTTCCTTCCTCCTCAAGCTTCTTCAGGTCGCGCCTGACAGTGGGAAGTGATACTTTGGTCAAATCCAAAAGCTCGTCGATGTACGCGATTTGCTTCATCTTGATGTAGGAATAGATTTGGCTTTGCCGAACGTAGGGTATCATGCAGTAGGGCTCTCCTTATCTCAATTGTACACTTAAACAGCAGGGAAATGTGCAAATTCTCCATGCCAAGGCAGGCAGACTGGATTCGTCTGCCTGCCCGTACCTGCTTGGTTACTGATAATCCGATCCGCTCAAGTAGCGATAAAAGGCGTTGTTGACATACAAGGTACGTTCCTGTACTTCCAGAGCGCTGAGATTCTCCAGCGTGTCAATGAGGTTCTGCTTGGTTTCCACAAGCGAGAAGGGATGTATGGAGTATCCGTTCTCTTCGAGTACGCAATCGACGATTTCCTGATATGCCTTTTCATCGGCTTGGAAGGTAGTGCTGTACAGCGGCTGCCACCAGGCACCCTTCAGAAGTGCCACATTGCTGTTCTTTGCCTGGTTTGCATCATTCTTCTTGGCGTAGGTGTTGATGAGGGAGTCGAACGCAAGCAGGTCCTCGTGCGTATCGAACTCGAACTTGGCATCGTATTCAACGGCATAGGCCAGATAGAGGTTTTCTGAGAACTGCAATACCATATAATACGGACTCGGCTCGGGTACCGGGCCCCAGTCGAGCAGGTATTCATAAATGGATACCTTGGGCTCGATTTGCAGTTTTGCGTCGATTCCCTCACTGTTGAGCAGCACCGTCAACTGTTTGAGATGGGTTTCATCGCTGTGCCCGTACTGGATTGTTCGCGTGGTGAGGAAACGTGCATCATCAGCATCCTTTTTAAGGTTGTATCCGGTGGAGGCGCGCTTCTGGACAGCCATCGCTCCGATTGCATCCAAGTTGCCGTCACTGAAGAGTGTGTAGCCATCGAAAGCGTTGGATATGCGCATGAGGATGTCGCTGTCGCTCACTCTTCCTATATAGTTGCGGCTTATTCCGGTTGCATTGGCCACACTCATCAAGAGGTTTGCGGCGGTTTCGCTGGAGACATGGCGTGCACCCAGTAAATCCTTCGCCGTCGATGCAGGAAGGAGGTGTGCATCAAGTGAACATGCGACATACCGACTCAAATCAGCGGGAACTGTTTCGGTGATACCGTAATATGCAAGACGCTCGCCTGCCTTCTCTGTGGTGTATGTCAGGGCCAGCTGGCTGAGATCCGCACTCTCGACCAAAGCCTTGAAGATGTCCTTCGGCTCTGAAAGCGAGACTGGTTTACCGGTGATGGCGGTAAGTGCAGCGCCGAATTGTTTTGCCTCCAAACCGCTTGCGGGTAGTTTTATCTGGAAATACTGCTCCAAATATGCAGCATTGGATGGATCGCTGAAATGAGCTTGTTCGCTGATCCCCACACCAAAGAGTACGGCCGCAATAAGCAGCATGCCAATACAAAGAATACTTTTTTTCATTGCAGACTCCTTTTGAATCACCCCGATTCTGATACACTGTAGCATCGAACCATTGAGTTGTCTAGAAAAATCAAAAAATGAATAAAAATGATTAATAAGTGAAATAATGTGAATTATTACCCTCTGGAGAACGCTGGGAAAATTGCTCTTTCGATGCGATACTAGCAAGGACGGTCAAGCATGATGGCCCCCGAAGGGCTACACTCTGGGTAAAGGACGATAGTGACGATGGATGAGTTTCAAAAGCAAGCGGTACTGAGAATGCTCTCGTATATCGAGGACCATCTAGAAAATCCGATCACTCAAGCGGAGCTGGCCTCTGCTGCAGCGTATTCACCGTGGCATGCCGACCGGCTGTTCAAGGAAGCCACCGGATGCGCTCCCTTCTCGTATATCAGGAGCAGAAGGCTGGCTGCAGCCGCCCATGCACTGGGTACGAGTGACCGGAGCATCATCGATGTTGCATTTGAATTCGTATTCGACTCGCATGAAGGATTCACGCGTGCCTTCACCAAGCAGTTCGGTATGAATCCCTCAGCGTTCCGCAAAGCTCTTGCCGCCTATCATCAGAGATCCGCCCTTACAACAGAAAGTGAAGGAGAATCACGTATGGAGACTGTTTTTGTCCAGGTTGTTCAGCGACCGGAACGGAAAGTGGTGGTGAAGCATGCCCATAAAGCAACCCATTACTTTGCATATTGCGAGGAAGTAGGGTGTGATATTTGGGATACCCTCGGATCGATTGAAGGGGCTATGTTCGAGCCGATAGGAATGTGGATGCCCAAGAACATGAGGAAATTGGGAACTTCGGAGTATCTGCAGGGTGTGGAGGTTCCTCTTTCGTTCACCGGTCCAATTCCTGAAGGGTTTGACATCATTACTCTTCCGGCATGCATGATGATGGTGTTCCAGGGTCCTCCTTTTGATGAGGAGCATTTCGAGAAGGCCATCAACAACCTATGGGAGTTGATGAAGACCTACGACCCGACCTTGTATGGGTATCAGTTCTCCGATGAGGATGGTCCTCGGTTCCAGCTCGCACCGCTGGGCTACCGCGGCTATATCGAAGCCCGGCCGGTACGTCCTCTCAACAAGGCTTAATCTGGAGGTCCGCCCCTTTCCCGGTCAGGGAAGGGGGCTTTCACTCTGTCTGAGTGACGGTTCTATATCAAGCAAGGAAGCCAGGGAGGTGAAGAATAGCTGCTTCCACGCAAAATTCCCTTGAAGCGTACACCACATGTACTCATATCCGGTGAACATGTAGGCCGAGGCGGCATACAGGCTCTGGGGTGAGCTGGGATTCCGTATTTGTCCGCTTTTCTGTCCTTCTGCGATAATTTGGACAGCTATCTCTTCAAGACTCTTGCGTACATCCAATGCTCGTTGTCTGCGCTGCAGGTTGACGATAAGCAGCTGGCTGTTCAAATCCGAACCCAGATCCATGAAGCTGGTCATAAGGTAGTCAAACAGATGTTGGATTTGTTCCCAGCTCGAATGGATGTGGATCATCTGCTTGAGCATCGGGGTAAGGTTATCGACGATGATATCGTACAGCTGGAGTAGAATGTCCTGTTTCGAGGTTAGGTGATAATAAAACGTAGTTTTTGTGATGTCGCATGCAGTGCAGATGTCATTGACCGTGACAGCCTCATACCCCTTTTGTTTGAACAGTTCGCCGCCTTTGGCGATGATGTATGCCTTCATGTCCATCTTCACTCACCCCTTGCTTGCTACTTTACCAGAAGAATCTTTGGGCAACAAGGCGGGTAAATAGATAGCCTGATATCGATAAAATAAGATTGACATAAAGGTTCCTTCTTGGTATGGTGAACTAAGGTAATAAAAAACATTACCGCGGTAATACTAGAATAGTATTCCTGCTACCAACCTGATGGAGGATTGTCACATGAAACTTTTGGAACAGACACGCATTGCATCCATGAAATTGCGCAACCGCACCTACATGGCTCCCATGGGAACCCAGACAGAGCCTGATGGTTCGTTTTCCGACCGCTCCATACGCTACTACGAGGAACGGGCGAAAGGTGGTTTTGCTCTCATTATTACTGGTGCCAACCAGGTAACCATGCAATATGAGGCGAAGGCATGCAACGTGATCGGTACGGCTAAATCATTGGAGCAGATGAGCTTTCTCTCTCGCAGAGTGCATAACCATGGAGCAAAGCTGTGCATTCAGTTGACTCCGGGCCTCGGAAGAATGCAATTCACCACCGCCGATGTACGTCCGTATTCTGTCAGTGAAGTCGATTCCTTCTGGTTCCCAGGTTTGAAGTGTAAAGCGTTCAGCAAGGAAGACATCCAATTTTTAGTCCAGAAAATGGGAGAGGGTGCCGCTCTTGCCAAACGCGCAGGCGCCGACGCTGTAGAGCTCCACGGCTATGGCGGGTATTTGATGGACCAATTCCAGTCCGTTTTATGGAACACCCGTACCGATGAGTATGGTGGAAGTTTGGAAAACCGCATGCGTTTCTCGGTCGAGTGTGTAAAAGCCATCCGACAGGCGGTAGGTCCTGGTTTCCCGATTCTCTATAAATTCACACCGTATCACGGTGTGGAAGGGGGAAGGGAAATCGCCGAAGGCATTGAAATGGCCAAGATTCTCGAGCAGGCCGGTGTCGATGCCCTGCATGTGGATGTCGGCTGTTATGAAGCTTGGTACAAGGCGATCAACACCGTCTACCAGCCTCCTATGGTGCAACTTCCTGTTGCAGCAGAGATCAAGAAGCATGTCGGAGTTCCTGTGCTCTCTCAGGGAAAGATGCAGAACCCCTCGGATGCCGAAGCCGCATTGCTTGATGGCAAGGCTGATATGATCGGGCTTGGCCATATGGCGATCGCCGATCCATACTGGGTGCAAAAAGTCAAGAAGAACAAAACCTACGACATCACCCCGTGTATCGGGTGTAATGAGTGTCTGTATGCAGGATTCAGTGGAAAAATTCTTCATTGTGCAGTAAACCCCCTTGCTTTTGCCGAGGATTACTATCCGCTCGGACCAGTGAATCCCACCAAGCGTGTGCTTGTTGTAGGTGGCGGCCCGGGAGGAATCACCGCGGCCTTGACTGCATCCGAACGCGGTATGCAGGTTGAGCTGTGGGAGAAACGCAATGTGCTTGGTGGCTTGCTGTTGGCGGCAGGCGGACCTGTTTTCAAGAAGGACGTGAAGGACTATGTGGATTTCTTGGTTGGAAAGCTCTATCGCAGCAACGTGAAGGTTTCGTTGATGAAGGATGGCAGCGCCGAGGAAATTCTGAGAGGAAACTACGACAAGGTCATCTTTGCTACAGGGGCAACGCCGGTAATGCCTCCGATAAAGGGAATTGACCAGGACTGGATTTGTGGAGCAAACGATGTGTTGACTGCAAAGAAGGGCTACGGCAGGAAGGTTGTAGTCGTTGGAGCCGGCCTCGTCGGTTGTGAAACCGCCTGTCATTGTGCCCAGAAGGCTGAATCGGTGACGATGATCGAGATGCTTCCTGAGATTCTGATGACCACCAGTCACTGTAAGAACAACGACCAGGCACTCAGGCAATTGCTTGAAGACTGCAAGGTTGAGGCGATCACCAGTGCAAAGGTGCTTTCCTTCGAGAATGGGACGGTTGTCTATGAGAAGGACGGCAAGAAGCACTCGATTGAAGCCGATACCGTTGCCATTGCAGCAGGTTACAAAGCAAATACAACCTTGTACGATCAGCTTTCTGATAAAGTCGATTGCGCCTTGGTAGGCGATGCCGAGAATCCGGATAATATTCTCAGTGCCGTTCATCATGGCTACCATGCAGTGCGTTGCATGTAAAAAAACCGGACGTATGTTGAAAGGTGCCGGGAATCCGGCACCTTTCTTAGGTTTTGCGCTTCAATGCCCGGATCTGCGATGGTACAAATGCCACCAAGGGTTTGGGAAGTGAGTCCAACGTACACCACCGATACTCGGAGAACTCTGAGATATAGGGTGGGTTCACCATCCCTTCCAGATGATAGGAATAGACCTTGTAGCGGAAAAAGGGTAGGGTCAGACTCCAAATCAAACGAAGCGCCGAAGGGTCTGATACCTTCATCCCCATCTCTTCAATCGACTCTCTCCTTGCAGCAGCTTTATAGGATATGTTTCCATCCGACTCATACCCATCTGCTGTTTCCCAGCCGCCGCCGGGAAACGACCAGCGGTGGTTTTGCGGATTCATGCTTCGTTTTCCAAGAAGGATGACAAGCTCTCCTTTCTTGGTATGCGTCCAGAAGATGATGCCTGCGCCGTGGTACGTGCGTAATCGATTCATACACACATAGTACACAATCCCTGTAGCCAAAGCTATGAAAGACATATTTTTTTACTGATAGACACATTGATGATATTGTCAAAGTGAGCATCAAACCAAATACACCATAACAATCTCTTCGACTATCCCCTAGCATAGGGCTACGGAGGATAAGAAATGAAAAGAAGCGTAGCATATCCACAAGAAGTTAAGACTGAACTCATCAGCAGATACAGGCAATCGGGATTGTCCCAAGCCGAATTTTGCAGGTTGCCAGATGTTCCAATAGCCATGTCCACCCTTAGCACATGGTTACATCCACCTAAGACCAGTGGTCTTGCAGTCAACAGGTCTAAAGAGAAGGCCAAATCGACCAAAGACCTTAACATTGTCTGCTACAACATTGGGGAAAAAGCAACCAGGCGTGTTAGTGAGGGAACAGTCCAAGAACCAAATCTTCAGGAGATGATCAAGTTCCAGCAGGATGTGTACGACTGCTGCAGTCGTCTGTACCGCCTCAGCTGCAACGAGCAAAGCATCAGGCTTCTCTCCCAGATTAAGGGGGCACTGTGATGGGCCTGCCGTTTGACACGAGCCTGGAGGGCAAGAAGATATTCCTGCGGGTCGGACCAACTGATTTCCGACGGGGAATCCGTGGGATGGTCTCCCTGGTGGTCGGGGCCATGGACCTGAGGATGGACGAGCAGTCCCTATTCGTTTTCTGTTCGACCAGCAGGAAGCAGATACGCATCGTATATTGTGAAGGGGCGGGCTGTTGGTTACTGGCCCGGTCCGTCCGATATGGTCGCTACTCATGGCCTATGGACAGCAAGGATGCTGCGCAGATGACAGCGGATGAGCTTCGCGAGCTGCTGGCAGACCCCATCCCTTTGGGACATCTCAAGGCACGGGGCTTGGTCTCCAGAATGGACCTGCATATCTGATAAAAATAAAACAATTTATTTGAATGTAAGTATTTGAAACCTCCAATACAGGGCTTGTACGCCCCTGTTTTGGCGGTTTTCTGTTTTAGGCCCACCTTCTCTCCAGGCTCTTTACCAGCCTCCAACGAGTGCCCTCTGCATGCAGATTTAAGCGCCTATGCCTCTATTAAATCCTTTACTACAAACGAATTATATTGATTAGATTGGCCAAATATGATATATTTCCCTTATGAGTAAAGATGAAGAAATAATCAGGCTCCAGATGCGTGTCGCTGAGCTGGAGAAGGAAAAAAAGAAGGACAAGAGGGAGAAATCTACACTCTTAGAAAAGATCGTTACGCTCGAAGAGGACATTGAAGTCCTCTCACGTGCAGTGCGTTCCAGTGAGCAGAAGCTCCGTCTCGAGCTCTTTGTCAGGTTCGGCAGCTCCAGCGAGAGATACCGCAAATACTTCAACATCTCTGAGGAGCTTATTCGCAAGGCGGAGGAAGAACAGCTCAGCGATGAAGAACAGAAAATCATTGATAATGCAAAGGAATTGGTTGAATCCGATAAAAAGCTTGAGGCTTCCAACAAGAAAGGCTCCAGGAACAGGAACCCAGAGCACAGGACTAGGGGAAACGGGTGTGGGAGACAGACCTTCGACCCCTCCTATCCCAGAGAAAAACAGGAATTCAAGCTTGCGGACAAGTGTCACAAATGCGGTACAACCATTGTGAATATCAACAGCGCGGATGTCCATGAGTACATAGAGCTCCTTAGCAACAACCTGAGCATCATCCAGCAGATAAGAGACAAGGGCTACTGTCCTTGTTGTGGTGAGACCCATGACGAGAACGGCACCAAAAAACGTACTATCATCACAGCGCCTGCTGACGAACGGTTCATTCCTGGTGGCCTTGCCGGTGACAGCCTCATAGCAGCCTCCATAGTGGACAAGTTCTTCTGCGGGCTGTCTGTGACCAGGATATCAAAACGTTTCAGGAATCTCGGTGTGGACCTGAGCGAGCAGAACTTTGCAAACTGGCACATGCGCGCCGGCAACGAGCTGAAACCTGTCGCCGAGGCAATAAAGG
>LSQX01315913.1_pt1 | contig 15828 bp, 10 predicted proteins | sample 654561 | NCBI WGS metagenome assembly LSQX01 (sample SAMN04489861, study PRJNA283612) | anaerobic digester metagenome | isolation source: 4 biogas reactors fed with cattle manure at either 37C or 55C with and... | place: Denmark: Kongens Lyngby | collected 2014 | reverse complement strand
TAAAGCTTCCAGGTTCAAAATCGTCTGTAACGATATCTTCCTTTGAGCCAAAGTGAGTGATTTCTTGCAAAGGTGTCTGATGCGCGCGACCCCAGGTATAGGATTGCATTGCTTCAGCGCGGTTGTTGAAGGTCACACAGGGGCTAATAACATCAACCACAGCAGTACCTTCCTGGCTGATAGCAGCTTTAAAGATTTCTTTCATCTGCTTCACATCGCCAGAAAAAGCGCGTGCCACAAAAGCGGCGCCACTAATCAAGGCTTCCATACACAAATCAAGCGGTGGCAAAATGTTTTCGCCCTGGTGTTTCAAAACCAGTCCCTGATCTGAGGTTGCAGAGAATTGACCCTTGGTAAGACCATACACACCGTTGTTCTCGATGATGTAGAGCATGGGAACGTTGCGGCGAATGATATGCTTGAAATGGCTCAAACCAATGCTCGCCGAGTCACCGTCGCCGGAAATACCCAGGATTTCAATTTTAGAGTCTGCAAAACATGCGCCAGTAACCAATGTGGGCATGCGACCATGCAAGCCGTTGAAACCGAACGAGCGGTTCAAAAAATAGTTAGGGCTTTTACTGGAACAACCAATACCACTGATTTTAACCACCTGCTCTGGCGCCAGTCCAAGCTCAAAAACAGCTGCCTGGATGACGTTGGAAATAGCGTTATGGCCACATCCAGGGCAAAGTGTCGATTTTTTACCCGAATAGTCACTAGGGGTTAGACCAATGAGGTTGCGTTCAACTTTCTTTTCAATGGTACTAGGCATATTGTTCCTCCGCAGCTAAGATATTTTCAACAGCCCAAACGGCAGTCATCGGTAAGCCACCGATGTCCGTAATGGAGATGAGTTTTTCAGAAAGATCTGAGTATTCCAGCATCAATATTTCTTTAAGTTGACCATCCCGGTTCAACTCCAAAACGTATGTTCGTTCGTGCTCGGTGATGAAATCACGCACGGCACAACAGCTTGGCAATGCTCGAATGCGCATATAGTCGGTTTCAAGACCCTGCTTGGCAAGCTTGGCTTGCGTTTCCAGGATGGCATCGTTGGTGGAACCCATGCCAATGATACCGATTTTGGCGTTCTTGCCTTTCTTGACGATCGGTTGAGGCAATTTTTCGATCGCACCGGCAAGTTTCTTCTCAATGCGGTGTAGCATGTCGGACCAGTTTTTGGGGTCTTCGTTGTAGTTGCCGTATTCATCATGACCGGTACCGCGGGTAAAGTATGCCGCGCGTTCGCTCATATTGCCCATCACGGTTCGGTAAGGAATACCGTCGCCATCAATATCCTTATAGCGACCCCAGTCCTCAAATTTCTCCAGGTCTTCTTCCCAAATCAACTTGCCACGATCAATGGGTGTCTGGGGATACTCAAATTTTTCGGTGACCCAGGTGTTCATACCCAAATCGAGGTCACTAAGTACAAAGATTGGGGTTTGGTAACGTTCGGCAAGGTCAAGAGACTTCCAACCGAACTCGAAGCATTCATTTACAGTGCCCGGAATGAGGATGATATGGTTTACATCACCATGACCAATGTTGTACATGAATGCCAGGTCGCCTTGAGCGGTTCGCGTGGGCAAACCCGTGCTAGGACCAACACGCTGTACGTTCCAAATAACCATCGGTGTTTCGGTAAAGTAAGCCAAGCCGATGTTTTCGGACATCAAACAAATGCCAGGGCCAGAAGTTGAGGTCATCGAGCGTAAACCTGCCCAGCCAGCACCCAAAGCAGCACCGGCAGCGGCTAATTCATCTTCAACCTGCAAAATGACACAAGTTGTCTTGCCGGTAACGGGGTCCTTGCGAAGGTCATCTACTTTAGCAATTGCAGCTTCAATCATGCTGGTTGCTGGTGTAATGGGATACCAAGAGCAGAATTGAAGACCACCAAAGAGCGAGCCAATACCAGCCGCGGTGTTTCCATCGGTCATAATCTGGTTGCCCTTCACGGGTCGTCGGTCAACAACAAAACGATCTCTTTTCTCGACGTTATCCTTAGCCCAGTCAAAACCAATCTTAATCAGCTCAAAGTTTGACTCTGCAATAGCCACGCGCTCAGCAAATTGATGACCAACTGCCTTGCGTAGCTCATCCAGTTCAATACCCAAAACCTGAGAAACGATGCCAACGTAAAGCATATTTTCCATGTATGCCACCAAATTGCGGGGCACGTCCACGGTTTTCATCAGTTCTTTGATGGGCATGGGGTAATAGATGAGGTCCTCACGATGGCCTTCTGGGATCATAATGTGGTCAGCGTAAAAAATTACGCCGCCCTCAGGCAAAAACGAGGTTTCGTAGAGTAAGGTACTTGGGTTCATCGCAACAACGATGTCATCATGTGGAACGCGGCCGGTAAAGCCTTCTTCGTTCACACGGATAACAAACCATGTTGCCATACCCATAATATTGGATGGGAAAATGTTCTTTCCGGAAACGGGAATACCCATCTGGAACAACGCGCGGTAAATAATGCTATTTGCCGTCGCGCTTCCTGAGCCATTCACCGTACAAACCGTCATACAAAAATCATTGACAATCGGTGTCAGGTCAGTTGTTGATTGAAGTTCAGTCACTGCCATTCGTGTTTCTCTCCTTCATTCGAATCTATTTTTAATCTCTACACTTTTTTGCTTGATTGGAGAAACTAACAAGCTTTCCAGTGCTAATTTTCCTTTTTTTGCATCTTTGTTTCGTAATGCATCCACAATGACCTGGCGCTTGCTCCAAGCAGCTAACATGTCATCCAGATCTGTAAAAAACTTTAAGCCATTCGCATCTTCCAGTTCCCAATAGGCTTCCAGGATATTAATCAATACTTTGTTAGCCAAGGGTCTGAAAATGCTCAGATGGAATTCGCTCTGCTCTTCATCAGGTATTATAGCCGGTATTCGCTGTAATTTTCGAAATGCAACTTCTACTAAAAACTGCATGTAATCCAATTGATCATTATTAAGGTTTTTGGCAGCTTCATCCCAATAAGCAAGCTCCAGATGCGCACGTAAATTGATGTAATCATCAAGCAAAGATGACTCACAACGCATACCGTAGTTCATGCCAAGATTTATTAAGGGAACTAATGAGAAAGCCTTCTTTTGGATGCCAATTCTTGGCCTTACTTCCACAAAGCCTAATTGCCTGGCAACCTCCAACTGCTCGCGAACATTGGCGATACTAACGCCTAAAATACCACTCAGCTCAGCAATGCTGGGGATCTCTTTTTCGTTCTTAGAGGCTTCTGCCAAAAAGTGAAGCAACGGGAGCTTTTCGGTGTTCATGAGCATTTATCTGATTAATAGTATTAATCATAAGAGATTATAGGACACAGCTTGAAATGCGTCAAGGTCAGAATAGCAAAAGCAATAAAATTACATAGCCTCATTTTAATGTCAGACCATGATGCAAACCTCGCTTGATTTCTCATAATTACAAACGAAAACATCAATTTCTTCAGCTTTCATAGTACAATGGGCAAAACCTCTTCTTAGGTTAATAGAAGAGTATAATTCAGGCTCAGGAGGTGGAAGATGATCTGTAGTTATTGCAACACATATAACAATGACAACATCATGTTTTGTCAATCCTGTGGCAGAGCGGTTGACAGTTCATCCAACAACCAGGAAAAAACCAACGCTTCGCCGGGTTCACCTGAAAAAAAAGAACAATCCAAAATTGGAAGCAAGTCTGATGTTTTGATGGGATTCCAACCCTTGGTTGCCTCTGCGCCTAAAGAAGAAAAGAAACATCCTGAATCAATCCCTACTCAAGCAATTTCCCAAAATACTCAAACCGGCGTCCAAACAGTTTATCCACCAAACACTCCGCCGCAGGCTTATTACCCTCCTCCACTACCACCCCAAAACCAACCAAACCAGATCAATCCAGTGCATTACCCTCATCAAAACCAACAGGAATTAAAACAACCACTTTTTGCAAAGCTATCTTCGAACAATGCCCAATTGATACTAAGTGTATTTGGAATTGCTCTACTGCTAATAGGCATATTTATCCCATTACTGAACTTTAAGCCCAACATAAACAACAGTATTGCTGGTTTTCTGGATATCTTCGGCGTAGATAACGTAATGGATTACTCAAACACCAAGCTTAGTTATAGTTTCGTTTCCATGATGGCAGGGAAACCACCAACCATAAATACTGGAAAACCTCTTGGAGGTGTTATTAAGACTTATATGGAAGAGGAGCTTAATCAGCTTTTTAGCCAGATTAAGAAAGTAAACCCTGCTCATCAGGACGAATCAGAATTGATCCTGAGAAAAATGATTTCAACCATACAAACAGTTGGCATCATTCTTTCACTGCTTACCTTATTGCTTGTCATCTGTCTTGTTATGCGACTAATGAATCCAGAATCACTTTTTCTTACCATATTTGTCAGTCTATTAGGTACGATGCTACTTATTTTGCTTATCGCAGGATTGATTTATATCAAATCGCTTAAGCTAGATTTAGGACCATTGGGCAGCTACTTAGGCATTTCTAAAGTGAATCTAAGCCAACTTATGCTAATCAGCCCAGCGGTCGGTTACTTTTTGTTAGTCATAGGTTCAATAAGTGCTGTTAGTAGCGCTTTCATGAAACAACCATAGGAGAAAATATGTCATACAGTATCTTAGCAACCAGCCAAACCCCAGCTCTTATCATTTACGCTCTTGATGTGAGTGGCTCTATGTCACTCAAACTTGATGGTCGGCCTCGCATTGAGGTGGTTATGGATGCCTTGTCTGCAACCTTACAGCAGATGGTGTTCCGTTGTACAAAAGGCGCACAAATTTCACCCCGATATCGGATTGCAATGTATGCATATAGCGATCAGGTATACGATATCCTGGGTGGTATTATGACCATTGACCAGGTTGCCGCCTTAGGTGTACCAGTGCTTTCTGTTATGCGAACCACAGCAACCGATCTCGTTTTCAAAGAAATCGAGGCTCTGCTTCAACGTGAGTTACCAAATATGCACAATTGCCCCGCACCATTAGTCTGCCATATGACCGATGGCGAGTTCACCGGTGCTGATCCGCAACCCATCGTGGAACGCATCAAGGCAATGGGCAACAATGATGGCAATGTTCTGGTCGAAAACATTTTCATTTCTGACAACATTTTGCCTTATGCCGTGCCAGATCCCAGCGTTTGGAACGGTGTGGACGATTCAACCCAGCTCAATGGAAAATACGCGCACAAATTACGCTCAATGTCCTCACGTTTACCTGAAGGATATCGAGTCATGATGTCAGAAAACGGCTATGCGATCGCGCCAAACGCGTATATGATGCTGCCCGGCATGAGCCCTGAACTTGTTCAAATGGGCTTTGTTATGTCAATGTCCACACCAGTGGCTTAATAGCGATGAGCAATAAAATAACGATTGACCAAAGGACACGGTGCCCAATTCGTGTCCTGAACTTGGAGGGTTACACCTTTCGCTACGCGAATGACCGCTCAGCCGAGTCCCAAAGAACAGATAGCAAAGGCCAAGATTATCTCGCCATCCGCTACAATGAAAACACGCTTGGATTTGTCATTGCTGATGGCGTGAGCCAATCTTTCTTTGGGGAACTTGCCTCTCAATTTCTTGGGGAGCATTTGCTCAGCTATTTGATGGAATTTGGTGAACGTTTTGTAGATGGCTCTCTGGACATCCAAAAAAGCCTTGAAACCGAACTAAATGACATGGCATTTGTGGCAACACCTGTAATCAACGGCTTTCAAATACCCCAGGAACTGCCTGGCATGCTTGTAAGCGTTCTCGAACAAAAACGCCATATGGGAAGCCAAGCCACTTTTACAGCCGGTTTCATTGACATCAACCGAAAAAAACTTGCCTTAGCTTGGATGGGTGACCAACGTTTGCGGCTTTGGCGTGATCTTCAAGAAATAAGCCAGGAAACTTTGGGCTATGAAACTTTTCAAACAGCTGAAAGATGGTCAACAGCGACCGGCATAGTTGGAAAACTTCATACAAAAATCATCGATGACCCGAAAATCACCAGGTTGATGACTTATACAGACGGTTTAGCCATTCTTGATAAAGAAATGCATTTCAACCCACTAAGTCATGAAAAGCTTGAAAACTTAATAAGCAAAACCAGTCAGATGCCGCAAAGCGATGATGTCACTATTTTTGAGCTCGCATGGCATCCCCATCAAGGATGGGATGAGTCTTTAATAAGCAGTGTTGAGAACTTAGAGCACCGCTATGATGAACAACAAAAAACCGTCCACATCAGCTGGAAGCCAATTTGTGACAGTAATGCTTATCAAATAGCGACACTTTCAAGCGAAGGTCAGGAAATAACCGAAACTACCAAACCATCTCACACTTTTGATGCGGACAAATTACCCAAGGAAAATTTGCGTTTTTCGATCCGCGCCAACATTAAAGCAAGAGGACGAACCGAGTGGAGCAAACCGCTCGAGCTTGGCAATTATGTTGGCGCGTCAGGCTGGATGATTCCGCCAAAAGCTGAAATGCGCGTGGTTGCGCCAACCATGATTAAAACCCAGTCATTGTTCAGACCTCAGGCTGATGCAGAAGAGAAGCAAGAAGTTCTTACGGAAAGAGCTCATAGTTATAAAGTTCATTACAGTGAGCAAACTTCAGATTATCAGAAAACTCATCAGCATGCCTCAGCAGCATGGAAAGGCAAGGTTGTTGAAAAGCCTCAAAAGAAAAAAAGTCCACTCATTTGGGCAATTGCAGCACTGGGAGTTCTAATTGTAGGTTTAAGCTCAGTTCTATTGTTAAATAATTATAAAAAACAAAAAGAACCTAAAACCACTGCGCAACCTTTAGCTCACCAACCTACATCCACTGCGCAACCTTCAGCTCACCAACCTATATTCTTTGCCACCGCAGCACAAACATTTAGACCTACTTTCAAGCCTACTAATACACCCGAACCAACCCTAATGCATAAGGAAATAATTCCACCAACGCCGACTCAAATACCGACATCCACCCCAACAGCAATACCGTCTGTAACACCTGCGCAGATCGTCTTGGAAAGTAGTTGTAAGACCGAGAAGGATTACGATGTTTGTTTAGATTATTGGTGGGACAATGATAGCAGTAAAAGCTTAACTTTGATTATTCAACCGAAAGGCGATATTGAATTCAATCAATACAACGTCAAAATAGATGATTCAAATTATCACTGCAAACCCCACACCGAGGATCAAAAGTTCATATGTATAGGACCATCGCAACCGGTCGAGCAGACCTTGCGTATGTCCATCATTGACATTAATTCCAAGCAGGAACTTGGGTTAACACCGGTTAGATTTTTTAAAAATACACCAACCCCTGAGCCGACATCCCCACCAATAGAGGATGACGGCGGAGGAGACGAAGATAATAGCGGTGAAGGCGACGATAATGATGAAAGTGTTGGTGATGATGAGGGTGGTGATTCCGATGATTCTCAGGCATGTAACGGATTTCCAGCATTTTTATTGTAAAAAAGGATCATAAGCATGGTATTTAGCCCAAAAGTTAATGACAAACTCAAAATAGGTCCAGAAACCTACACCATCACCGAACACCCTGCCGCCAAAGGTATGCCCTACGGTCAAGCGGGACGTCGTGCCACGGTTTATCAACTTTCTACCACGCGAAATGAATTTCGTGCCTTAAAAGTTTTTAATGCCATTTATCGAACCGATGACACCCGAATCCAAGCTGAAAAACTGAGCCAATACGCCATGTTGCCTGGCATGGTTGCTTGCAAGCGTATCGTGCTTTCACCCATTCAATACCCTGACTTAAGAAACCGCTTAAAATCTTTGCAATATTCTGTAATCATGCCCTGGGTTGAGGGAACCACTTGGCAGGAACTCATCATGAATAAGGAGCATCTGGACAAAAATCAATGTTTGGCATTAGCAGATGGTTTTCTGCAAACGCTTGTCAACATGGAAGAAAAAGGCATTGCCCATTGTGACCTTTCTGGCCCCAATCTGATAGTTGATTTACAAAGGCTCAGAAGCAGAAATGGAAGCAATGGTCGATTCCAACCTTCTTTAATTGACCTTGAAGAACTTTTTGCGCCTGGCTTCAATCAACCTAAAAAACTACCCGCCGGATCTGCAGGCTATGCGCATAAAACTGTTAAAAACGGTATCTGGACCATTGACGCAGACCGATTTGCTGGTGCGATCTTGCTTGTTAACATTCTCACCTGGCATTACAAACCTATGCTCGAAGAAAGTTTTGGCGAGCAGTTTTTTGACCCAGCTGAGATACATCAATCCTGTAAACGGCAGGAGCTTATGTCGCACGCTCTAAAATCACATTTTGGTGAAGCCGTTCAAGCGCTTTTCGACCGAGTGTGGTGGTCAGACACACTTGATGAATGTCCACTTTTTTCAGAATGGGCCAAAGCGCTCAATATCGAGATTGATGCGATCAGCGACATCCCAACCATGCCTGAATCTACCCCTGTCATTCCAGTCACGCCTTTGCCTCAAACCACCGCGCCTAAACCTGTCGTCAACCAACCCATTGGTGGACCTGTAACAGGTTGGGTCTCGCTTCGCCCTCAGCAAGGCGTTGCTAGCATTCCTGCGCCTCAAGCAGAAAAACCCAAACCAAGATTAGACCAAGAAAACTTCTGGGAATGGGACACACCAGAATTTGACCCAAATCAACAAAAAAAGTATTCCATTGACTATTCAACAGAAAACGCACAAGCCAAAAGCCAGGCACAAGTCCCGCCTGGTATAAGACCACAAGCACAAAGGCCGAGTCCACCGCGTTATCCAAGCCCGGGACAGGGTATTCCAAGGGCGCAAACAGGCGCATATAAGTTTCCGCCTGCACCAGCAAGGGGAAAGCCAATTTATAACCCCAACCAAAGCCCACAAACACCACCTAATCAAACAGCTAGTAATCCTAAATCAAGGGATGCAACCATTGCAGTCATTATCATAAGCTTGATAATTCTTATCATTGTAATCATTGCAACCTTCTTTCCAAACTTGATCCGCTAATGATCTCAGATAAAGCCTAAAAGTTAATGCTGACTCTCTAAAATGAAACCTTTAAATCCATGAAGGTTTTTTTTAGTTATATATGTATAAATCCTACAATCATCCGAACCCTTAAGATACAATGGTCTAACTAGCATGGATATTAACATGAACAGCGCCAGTGAATTCAACATTCCTTTTAAATATAAAACCAACCGCTCCAGCCCAGCGAAGTGGATTTTTTCCCATGTTAAACATCACTGGCTCATTTTCCTGGTCGCCTCCATTGGTGCCATTGGAAACGCCGCCCTGGCAGGCATCCCCGCCGTGCAATTTGGAAACGTCTTCGAAGCCTTAACCAGTGGTGTTAGCACGAAACAAATCTTTCTTCAGGCTGCCGCCATAGTTGCTATTTCGCAAATAGTGCGTGGTTTTCTCCAATTTCAGCGCAACTTTGGTTTTGAAGTAACCGCGCAACGCATCGAAAGAGACACGCGCGACGAGTTTTACACCAGCCTGCTTGGCAAATCGATGACTTTTCACGCTTTACAAAGCGTTGGTGACCTCATGGCGCGTGCCAGTAACGACATCCGCGAAGTGAACTACGTGTTTAGTCCTGGCATCAATATGGTCTTTGGCTCGCTAAACTTCCTTTTCATTCCTGTGGTCATCGGATGGCGCATCCATCCGGCATTATTACTCACACCAGTCGCTTTTATTGTCGCCTATGCCATTGCAATTGCCCATTATCTCAGAATTCTTCAACCCGTTACCCGTAAGGTTCGAAGCAGTTTTGGTGTGATGAACAGCCGCATCGCCGAAGACATGGATGGCATCGAAACAGTCAAAGCAGCCGCCCAAGAAAAAGCCGAAATTGATCTTTTCCGTGCCAATATCAAGACCTTTAGAGATGCTTCGGTAAGGCAAGGTGATATTGAAGCGCGCTTTTTACCCTTACTCTTTATGTCCTTAGCAATGGGCTTTGGGCTCTTACACGCGCTTTATTTGGCTCGCACTGGCGATATCACCCTCGGAAATGTCATTTCTTACTTCAGTTCACTCACCATGTTGGGTTTCCCCACCAACACTTCTGTTATGGCATACTCGCGTATTTCATCAGGCCTCGCCAGCGCCAGAAGATTGCTCAACGTTATGAATGCTGAAAACAATCTCGACCAAAATGAAGATGGCTACGCGAATAGAATTGAAGGCAATGTGCGTTTCGAAAACGTCAGCTTTTCATATGATAACAAGGTAATGAACCTTGAAAATATTGCATTTGAAGCCAAAGCCGGCCAAACAATTGCCGTGGTCGGGCAAACCGGCTCAGGTAAAACCAGCCTCATCCGCCTTATTAATCGCACCTACGACCCTCAACAAGGAAACATCTTCATCGATGGCGTCAACCTCAAAGATTGGCGACTGGACACCTTGCGAGGCCAGATATCCATCATCGAACAGGATATATTCCTTTTCTCTAAAACAATCGCTGAAAATATCGCCTTTGGCAAGCCTAATGCCAGCCAGGAAGAAATCGAAGAAGCTGCCCGAAAAGCACAAGCTGCTGAATTTATTGCTGAACTGGAAGATGGCTACGATACCGTCATCGGTGAGCGAGGCGCCACGCTTTCAGGTGGCCAACGCCAACGCATCGCCCTCGCGCGTGCCTTTTTAACCGATCCGCGTATCCTCATCCTCGATGATTCAACCAGTGCCATCGATAGCCAAACAGAAGATGAAATCCAAAAAGCCATCATGACCGCAGCCCAAGGTCGCACAACCTTTATTGTCACCCACCGTCTTTCCCAAATTCGCTGGGCGGACCTGATTGTGGTCTTACGCAAAGGAAAGATATCTGAAATTGGAACCCATACTGAACTCATGAAAAGTTCACGGTCTTATCGCAGAATTTTCTCGGAGGGTAAACAAGACTAATGGGCTTTTATCACGGACTCTCTGCAGAAGCATACGATCGCCAATATTCTAATAAAGTACTCATTCAGCGCATCTTAAGCTACTTTAAAGCGCATCGGATTAAACTCATTTTTGTAGCCATTGTGGTTGTTTTACAAGGTTTCACTGGCTCAATACCATACCTGTTGGTCTCAAAAGTCTTGGATGAAGGCTCCGCGATGCAACCCGATGACCGAATGCTCGCTATTCTGGTTGGCGCGGTCATCCTCTTGGAAGTATTGGGTTACGTCTTCTTCCATATCCAACAACGCCTCATGGCACGCGTCAATGCAGACATCTATCGCACGCTCGCCACAGATGCATTTGCAGCTTCAATGGAACAAGACCTTGCTTTCCATGATACGCTCAGCTCCGGGCGCATTGTTTCGCGCATAACCGGTGACACCGAGGATTTCATCACCCTGATGCGTCTCACCATGAACGTTTTAGGGTCAGTTATGCAATCTATTGTCGTCGGAGTCATTCTGCTACGCACCGAATGGCGTCTGGCGCTCATGCTTTTCATCTTCATTCCTCTTGTCATTGGCATCGTATCAGCCTATCGTAACGTGGCGAGGCGGGTAACCACCCGGGGCATGCGTGCTATGGCCAATGTAAACGCCACCGTCAAAGAAACCATTAGTGGCATCTCAGTTGCCAAGAACTTTAGGCAAGAAGAAAGCATTTATCAAGACTTCCAAAAGTCGAATAAAACATCCTATGATGTCAACATCAAACGCGGTTTCGTGTTGTCAATCGTTTTTCCAACCATGCGCACGCTTAGTGGTATCAGCATCGCTTTGTTGGTTTATTTTGGCGCTTTGTCTGTTACCCAAGGCTTAATTACTGCTGGTGCCTGGTATCTGGTTTTGCTCTCGAGTGATCGTTTTCTGATGCCCATTCTCAGCATGACCTCTTATTGGGCACAAGTCCAAACCGGTTTTGCTGCTGCCGAGCGCATTTTTGCCCTAATTGATGCTGAACATACCGTTTTTCAAACCAACACGCTTGAAGCCAAAGATTTACATGGCGACATTGTCTTCGAAAAGGTCACTTTCCAATATGGCGTGGGCGCTGAAGTGCTCAGAGATTTCGACTTGCACATCCAACCAGGTGAGAACCTGGCGATTGTTGGGCACACTGGTGCGGGAAAATCATCCGTCGCCCGGCTCATCTCTCGTTTTTATGAGTTCCAAAATGGGCAAATCCTCATCGATGGTAAAAACATTCGTGACTATGATATTGATAGTTTGCGTGGTCAAATGGGTGTTGTTACCCAGGTGCCTTTCTTGTTTGAGGGCACTGTGGAAGAAAATATCCGCTTTGCCCAACCTGACATCAGCAGAGAAGAAATTTTGCGAATTGCCTACCAAATTGGTAATGGCGAATGGCTCGAAACGCTTAGCAATGGCTTAGACACCAATGTAGGCGAACGTGGCGCAAAAATTTCTATGGGTCAACGCCAATTGGTCGCATTAATGCGTGTTTTGGCAAGAAAACCTGCCATTTTTATACTCGACGAAGCCACGGCTAGCATCGATCCCTTTACAGAAGCCCAAATTCAACACGCGCTCAATCTCATCCTGGCTCAATCCACCAGTGTGCTCATTGCGCATCGTCTTTCCACCGTTAAGTCTGCTGACCGCATTATTGTGCTCGACCATGGCGGCATCATCGAAGAAGGCAACCACGAAGCCCTGCTCGAGAAAGGTGGCACTTATGCGGACCTGTACAACACCTATTTCCGCCATCAATCTTTGGATTACGTCGAAGAAGCCGGCAAATTCCTAAACAAATAAGGTTTTAGAATCCATACCCGCACCAAAAAACAACACGCTTTTTTGGTATGATTAAAGCATGTCAAACAAAGTTGTACTCGGGCTTAGTGGCGGCGTGGACAGCGCTGTGGCTGCTCTATTGCTCCAACAAATGGCATTTGATGTTGAAGGTCTCTACCTCATCACCTGTTCTGGCTATGAAAAAGGAGCTGAAAAAGCCAAAGAACTGGCATCACAGCTCAACATTCCTCTGACCACCAAAGACATCCAAAAAGAATTTCATCAAAAAGTTATTCAGGATTTCGCTCAAAGTTATTATGCTGGCGAAACCCCCAGCCCATGCCTTGATTGTAATCGCCTGATCAAGTGGGAATATATGCTCCGCCATGCTGATCAGATCGGGGCGCCATTTGTTGCCACAGGCCACTACGCGCGGATTATTAAGACGGACCTTCAAAAATACGAACTCCATAAGGGTCTGGATCCTCAAAAAGACCAAAGCTATATGCTCAGCCGCCTTAGCCAGTATGAACTTTCCCGCACGATTTTGCCTTTGGGAGAGCAAAACAAGATTAATGTACGCGCAATCGCCCATGAATACGGGCTTCGAATACCTAAAAATGAAGAGAGTCAGGATCTCTGCTTCTTACAGGGCACCAATTACCGCGACTTCCTTAAAACCCATTTTAACTTCCAGGAAGACGCTGGCACCGTTCAGCTAATCGATGGAACGGTCATAGGCGCGCACCTCGGGCTAAGCAACTACACCATCGGTCAGCGCAAAGGCTTGCCTGCTTACAAACACCCTCTCTTCGTCATTGAGAAACGACAAAGTGATAACACACTCATCGTTGGTGCTGCAAATGAGCTTGGCGAAACCAGGTTTACGGTACGGAAGCTTAACTGGATTTCTGGATCGCCACCCAAAAACACCCATCAAATTGAAACCAAAATCCGTTATCAAGCCAAACCGGTGCTTTGCGACCTCACCTTAAGCAGCGATAACCGCGCCGAAGTACAATCGCACACCATGCTAAGGGACATAACGCCTGGTCAATTCGCTGTTTTTTATCAGGACGAGCTCGTTTTAGGTAGTGGCATCATCAGTTCATAAGCTAATTCTCGCCCGAAGATGGCGTATCCATACTACAATCTCACTGATTTCGGCAATAAAATGACTAAGAACTGCCCTCTTCAGGCTAATAATTAAAAATTTTTCGTCTTCCTTTATTATCTTATTACAGCGATGATTGAGTTACTGATTTAAGCATGCATGATAATTTTAGGCACTGTACAATTTTCTTGTTTTTGGTTATTTGGATTTGCCAAATTCATTCTAAACCAGTGGTTTTAGGAACTTGCCCATTTCAGTCCTGCAAGGCTCATGCTGGCTTATCTATGTCCATACAACCCTTTTGTACTTGACTTTAGCCTGTAAATGGCTAAAATTGAACTATCAGCTCAACGGGAAGAGTCCCACTTTAAGTGGGCACCGAAGGGGCAAGCCCGTGTGGGTGAAACTCTCAGGTACCAAGACCCTAAGAGCTTCTGAAATCAGTAGTGATGACAGGAGCACCGCGTGTGCTCTTGTTTTAATATGTCAACATTCTAATAATGAATACAAACATTGATCAAAGGAGAAACAATGAAATATCCGCAAGACCTCAAATACCAAAAGACCGATGAATGGGTCAAAATCGTTGATGGCGTTGCCATTATTGGCATCACTGACTACGCGCAAGACGCACTTTCCGACGTCGTTTACGTTGAATTCGAAATCGATCCCGATGACGAAGTGAGCTTTGGTGATAGCATCGGCACCATCGAATCAGTAAAAGCCGCAGCTGAAGTTCATTTCCCCGTCAGCGGAACTGTCCTCGAGGTAAACGAAGACATTGTCGACGCGCCCGAGACCCTCAACAAATCTCCTTACGAAGATGGCTGGCTGGTGAAAGTGCAAGTCACTGACGAAAGCGAACTTGACGACTTGATGGACGCAGAAGCTTACGAAGCCTACTGCAAGGACAGATAAGCCATGTTTACACCCCACACACAAAAAGATGTGGAGGTGATGCTTAAGTCAATAGGAATTGAAAAAATCGAGGATCTTTTCACCGAGATCCCCGAAAAATTCCGCTATCCTAAACTTAATCTAGCGCCCAGGCTCACCGAAATGGAAGCAGCCATGGAGCTGGAAAGCATTGCCTCTGCAAACGGCAGCACCAAGGATTTGCTTAGCTTCCTTGGCGCGGGTGCTTATGACCATTACATACCAGCCATTATCGACAATATCTTGCAACGTGGCGAATGGTACACCTCTTATACCCCTTACCAACCTGAAATTTCTCAGGGCACCTTGCAAGCAATCTTTGAGTTTCAAAGCCTCATTTGCCAATTGACCGGCATGGATGTTTGTAACGCTTCTCACTACGATGGCGCAACCGCCGCGGCAGAAGCCATGATCCTCGCAGACAGCCACTTTAGAGGAAAACGCAATAAGTTCCTTGTCTCTCGCGCGGTCAACCCCCAATACCGAGCCGTCATGCGCACTTACTTCCAAACCCATGATGATGTTCACATTCTTGGCGATGAACCAGAAACCGGTATCGAAACAGACCTGCAAAAGCTCATCGACCAAATTGACAACGACACCGCTTTGGTTTTGGTGCAATACCCTGACTTCTTTGGCAGAATTGTTGACTACAAACCCTTGATAGATGCCGCTCATGCCCATGGCACCTTGGTTGCGGTTGCCACCAACCCCACCGCGCTTGGCATCCTTACACCTCCCGGTGAATTAGGTGCAGACATCGTCATCGGTGAAGGTCAACCTTTAGGCATTCCGCTTTCTTTCGGTGGACCTTACCTGGGTTACTTTGCGGTAACCAATGATCTGCTGCGCAAAATTGCCGGACGTTTGGTTGGAGAAACGCAAGATGTGGATGGCAACCTCGCTTATGTGCTCACCCTTACCGCTCGCGAACAGCATATCCGCCGTGGTAAAGCTACATCCAGCATTTGTAGCAACCAGGGGCTAATGAACCTCGCCGCAACCATCTATATGACCGTCCTGGGCAAAGAAGGCTTC
>LSQX01105550.1_pt2 | contig 15832 bp, 14 predicted proteins | sample 654561 | NCBI WGS metagenome assembly LSQX01 (sample SAMN04489861, study PRJNA283612) | anaerobic digester metagenome | isolation source: 4 biogas reactors fed with cattle manure at either 37C or 55C with and... | place: Denmark: Kongens Lyngby | collected 2014 | reverse complement strand
TTTTTGTGAGCGGATTGGAGTAGCCAAAAGAGACAGTACGGTGGATATAGCCCTGTTGGAATATTGTATTAGGGAAGACCTAAATCGGCGCGCGGATCGTGTAATGGCGGTGTTGCGTCCCTTAAAAATAGTAATTGAAAACTACCCGGAAGGACAGGTGGAGTGGCTGGATATTGCCAATAACCCGGAAAATCCGGATAGTGGAAACCGGAAAATACCTTTTGGCCGGGAACTTTATATAGAGCAGGAAGATTTCATGGAAGATCCACCCCGCAAATTCTTCCGCTTGGCCCCAGGGCGAGAAGTCAGATTGAAAGGGGCTTATATAATTAAGTGCCAAGAGCTAATAAAGGATGAACAGACCGGGGAAATCATACAACTGCGCTGTACTTATGATCCAGATACCAAAAGCGGTGGTCCTGCAGCAGGCCGCAAGGTAAAAGGGACTCTGCACTGGGTGGCAGCCAGTCATGCAGTAAAGGCAGAGGTGCGTCTCTATGATCACCTCTTTGATTCCGATAACCCTGATGATGATGAGGATGGTAAAGTTTTCACTCAGAAAATCAATCCCAATTCATTATTGGTGCTTAATGGCTGTATGCTGGAAGCAGGCCTAGAAAAAGTTCAGCCTGGAGAACGCTTCCAATTCCTGCGCCAGGGATATTTTGTAGCTGATCCGGATAGCAAGACTGATGCTCCCGTATTTAATCGCATTGTGCCACTGCGGGACAGCTGGGCTAAAATTCAAAAAAAGGGCTAGCCCAGTGCGGCCCTTAAGTCTATCCGGAAAAGAGGTGTATGAGATGAGTGAGAGTGAAAAACTTGCCCAAATCCTTGATGAAATATTAAAGGAAATAAAAAATCTGGATAATAGGCTGAGCAATATGGAAAGCCAGTTTGGATTATTAAAAAAAGATATAGAATCTCTGGACAGCAGTATGGGTGAAATAGAAGATAACATAAGCAGTATTAACGATACGGTAAGTACTATTGAAGTAAATATCAGCAGTATGGCACTAGATTCCCTAAACGATTTATGATAAACAACTTAAGGCATAGTCAGGAGATGCATCTCCTGACTATCGGTACAAAGCAGAGTATTAACCTTAAGGATCAGCTCATGCAAATTATACCAAGCGATATGGCCATAGAAGATTATTATGGCCAGCCTGGAGAAGTTTCAATTTATCCGACGATTTGGATAGGTTCTTATCCTGGATTTTCATTTTTGTAAGCAATTTATACAAAATGTTCCATGAGCAAATTATTAAGGCTAATAGTATATTTTTACGAAAAAAAGGGAAGTATTTAAGCTGTACCGACTTGACATCAGGTGGGTTGTGAATTATATTTAACATGCCTTGATCCATTAATTCTTCTTATATGGAGAAAAGGAGTAGAGGGTACATTTCCAGAAAGGGGATAAGTAAAAAATATGGAAGACAAGTATCTAATTTGTAAAGACTGCGGAGAAGAATTCTTATTTTCGGCATCGGAGCAGGAGTTCTATAAAGAAAAGGGCTTCGAAAATGAACCTAGCCGATGCAGAGATTGCAGAAGAGCTCGCAAGCAGTCACGGGGCAACGGTGGAGGCGGTAGTGGCCAGAGATTCAGGGATGATCGTCCGATGTTTAAGGCAATTTGTGCCGAGTGCGGTCAGGAGACCACAGTCCCCTTTGAACCGAGTGGAGATAGACCCATTTACTGTAGGGATTGCTTCCGTAACAGGAGAAACCAGTACTAGGTATATTGGAAGATTAACAGAGGCCCTTTTAAGCGGCCTCTTTTTTTATGCAAAATTCTCAATAACTAATAGGACCAGATATGGTCCAGGCCCTTTATTTTTGTTACAATATTGACTGAACTCAGGAGGACCTTAGCTTAACATGTATTCGAAAGGATAGGTCTATGGAAGAAAGAACCGAAATTATAGGTAGTTACCACATTCTGACTTATGGCTGTCAGATGAACGTACGTGATTCTGAAATTTTGGCCGGAATAGTAGAGGGTATGGGTTATGTTGTTACTCCCCATTTGGAAGAGGCAGATTTAGTCATCTTTAATACCTGCAGTGTACGGCACTCAGCGGAAAACAAAGTGTATGGCAAGTTAGGCCAAGTAGCTAAATTAAAAAGAAAAAATCCGGATATGATTATTGCCGTAGGGGGTTGTATGGCCCAGTTGGAGAATGTCAGAAAGAGATTAAAAAAGCAGCAGGTAGACATTGTGTTTGGTACTTATAATCTGGATGAACTCCCGCAAATGATCGCTGAGCGCAAGGAATCAGGCCGTAAGCTGGTTCAGATTTATGAAGGGGAAAGGGATATGGCGGAGAACCTGCCCAGTAGCCGCAATCAGGGAGTTACTGCCTTTGTAAATATAATGTACGGCTGCAACAACTTCTGCAGCTACTGCATAGTGCCATATACCCGAGGGCGGGAGAGAAGCCGGCAGCCGGAACATATTATGGCTGAAATACGGGATTTAGCCGGGCAGGGTTTTAAAGAGATTACCCTTTTAGGACAGAATGTAAATTCCTACGGCCGGGGACTGGAAGCAGGATTGGATTTTGCCGACCTGTTATCTATGGTGGGCTGTATCGATGGCATTGAGCGTATTCGTTTTACCACCTCCCATCCCCGGGATATGAACGATAAATTAATCCATACCATTGCCAAAGAGCCCAAAGTCTGTGAGCATATCCATGTTGCCATGCAGGCCGGGAGCAACAGAATATTGCAGCTTATGAATCGGGGTTATACTCGTGAACACTACATGGAAAGGACTCAGAGCATTAGGAAACAGATTCCGGGAGTGGCTATCAGCACGGATATTATTGTAGGATTTCCCGGAGAGAGTGAAGAGGATTTTGAGGATACTCTGGACATGGTCAAAAGAGTGCGTTTTGATTCCGCCTTTACTTTTATGTATTCCATTCGTTCCGGCACCAAGGCAGCCAGCCTGGACCATCACCTTCCTCTGGAAGTCAGACGGCAGCGGTTATTGACTCTTAATGAGGTCCAGTACTCCATAGCCCGGGAGATAAACCAATCCTTGGTGGGAAGCACTCAAGAAGTACTGGTGGAAGGCTGGAGCAAAACTGATAAACACATGCTCAGCTCTCGCACCCGGACCAATCGCATTGTTATATTTTATGGACCAGAAAGCTTAATTGGAAGGATAATAAATGTTAGAATAAAAGAAGTTACTACTTTTTCACTATTTGGAGAAATGTTGCAAGTGGATTAAGGCATTTTAAGGGGGATTAGAGTTTTGGCAAAAGAAGACATTATTAAACTGGCTTTTGACTTGGGGACCTCAATTGGGGATTGTGAAGAAATTACCCACTTGAAGGAATTACAGAATAGATTAAATGAGGATATTGAAGCATCCGCTCTCATTATAAAATACCAGGATGCCAAAATGAAATTGGATAACAAGATGAATGATGGTCTGATCATAAGCAAGGTGGAAGAAGATCATATCGATATTCTGGAACAGCAGTTAAGCAATAATAGTTTACTGCAGGAAATAATGGCCGCCCAGGAAAAATTTGATAATTTAATGCAGGCGGTGTACTATGCCATGAATCAGGCTATTACTGGCAGCTGTGCCGGTTCTTGTTCTTCCTGCAATGGTTGCAGCTAATGTTTGGAACTATTATATCTTTAGTTATAGAGACCTGGTTTACCGGGTCTTTATTTTTACTTACGTAATGTATTAAATTTTAATTTTCTAGGGGGTTGCCGAACTGTCTGCCAAATATACACCCATGATTGAACAATACCTGCAGGTAAAGGAGCAGCATCAGGATTGTATACTCTTCTTTCGCCTGGGGGATTTTTACGAAATGTTTTTTGAAGATGCCCGGCTGGCTTCGCGGGAGCTGGAAATAGTATTAACCGGACGAGATGCAGGTCAGGAAGAGAAGGTGCCCATGTGTGGCATACCTTATCATTCCGCCAATAATTACATTGCCCGTTTGATTAATCGGGGATATCGTATAGCTGTGTGTGAGCAGGTGGAGGATCCCAAAGCGGCCAAGGGAATCGTGAAAAGAGAAGTTACCCGTATAATTACCCCGGGTACGATTATGGATGATAATATTCTGTCCGAAAACCAAAATAATTACCTGGCCGCTGTGGTAGTGGAGAACAACGCTAATGCCCTGGCTTATATTGATGTATCAACTGGGGATTTCTGGGTAAGTGAATTCACCGGGGAAGAGAAAGATTTACAACTGCAAAGCGAACTGCTGCGTTTATCCCCAGCCGAAGTACTCATCAATAATGAATCTTGCCTGGAGTTGGATTGGCAAAAACCGGCCTTTTTATCCGGAAGTACTGCCCTCAGCAATATTGCTCCTGATATTTTAGGGTATGAAACGGCTCGAGATATTTTGCTGCGGCATTTTGAAGTTCACACTCTGGATGGTTTTGGTTTGAAGGAATACAAAACTGCCGTTAAGGCCGCTGCAGCAGTAGTGAATTTCCTCAATCATACTCAGAAAGTCAGTTTGAAACAGGTGGGGAGCATGAGATTCTACCAACCCGGCCAATATCTGGAACTGGATTATTATACCCGGCGCAACCTGGAATTGACTGCCAGCATGCGGGATAATAAGAGAGAAGGTTCCCTCTTAGGGGTATTGGACTCTTGTTGCACCTCCATGGGTAAGCGCCTGCTTAGACAATGGATCGAGCAGCCATTAAAGAACCCAGCGGAAATTGAAGCCAGGTTGGATGGGGTAGAAGAACTAAAAAACCAGCTGGGATGGCGGGAAGAATTGAAGTTGCTGTTGGATCGGGTTTATGATTTGGAGCGGATTGCTGGTAAAATAGGAAGCGAGCTGGCTAATGCCCGGGATCTCCTGGCTTTGAAAAGCTCTCTTAGGGCTCTGCAGGAGCTGCCCCCTGACATTTTCAAGGCAAAAAGTCGCTTGCTGCAAAAGATAGCTGCTATGGATAAGCTGCAAGATATCTACCAAATCATTGACAAGAGTATCTATGAGGAGGCTGCGTTAAGTTTAAAAGAAGGCGGTATAATAAAAAGCGGCTACAATTCGGAAATAGATGAACTCAAGGACTTTTCCCAAAAAGGAAGCGCATGGCTGATGGAATTTGAGGCCCGGGAAAAAGAACGTAGCGGAATAAAATATCTTAAGGTAGGCTTTAACAAAGTATTTGGCTATTACCTAGAAGTAAGCAAGTCCAATCTGGATCGGGTCCCAGCTGATTATATCCGCAAACAGACTCTGGTCAATACGGAAAGGTTTATCAGTGAAGAGCTAAAAAACTACGAGGATAAAATTTTGGGGGCCAGGGAGAGGTTATATGCCCTGGAATATGAAGAATTTATGCAAGTAAGGAAGATCCTGTCGGCGCATATAAAACGGATATTGGATACTGCCAGGCAGGTGGCTGTCTTGGATGTTCTCTTCAGCCTGTCCCAAGCGGCTTATCTCAATAATTATGTTCGGCCCCTTATCAACAGCAGCCAGGAAATCCAAATTAAATCCGGGCGTCATCCGGTAGTAGAAAAAAACCTGGAACAAACCCGCTTTGTCCCCAATGATACTCATATGGGCGGGGATGATAAAAGTTTTGCTATCATAACCGGTCCCAATATGGGAGGCAAAAGCACCTATATGCGACAGGTAGCTCTATTGGTATTGATGGCCCAGATGGGTAGCTTTGTACCGGCTACATCAGCCCGGATAGGTATAGTGGACAAGATATTTACCCGGGTGGGGGCCTCGGACGATTTGGCCGCCGGCCAAAGTACTTTTATGGTGGAAATGGTGGAAGTATCTAATATATTACATAATGCGGGCCGCCACAGTTTGATCATCCTGGATGAAATTGGGCGGGGTACCAGTACCTATGACGGCATGAGCATTGCTCGGTCCGTAAGCGAGTTCATATTGGAAGGGATCAAGGCACGAACCATGTTTGCTACCCATTATCATGAGTTAACGGACTTAAGCGATAAGTACCCACAGGTGGTTAACCTATCGGTTTCGGTTCATGAGAGCGAAGACACGGTAGTCTTTCTCAAAAAGGTATTGCCAGGCAAGGCGGATAAGAGCTATGGGATTCAGGTGGCTAAACTGGCCGGGCTCCCTCGACCGGTGATTGAACGCGCCCAAGAGATACTCCTGGGCCTGGAAACGAGCCCGGTTATATCGGCAGCACCGATATTATCACAACCATCTCTGTTTACTGCCCAGCATCCAATTCTTAGTGAATTAGAAGAGGTGAATATAAACGGCATCACTCCTCTAGAGGCCATAAACTTTTTGTTTAAATGGAAGCAAGAGCTAATTAAGAAAAAACAATAATTTCCTTAGTCCATACTTTAATACGGGCTGAAAAAGGATTATGCTGGAAATAATAAATGCAAGACTTTAGTTTAGCCAGTTGTGGGGAGAGAAAGCAGCTTTAGATTTGGCCCTAGCATAATGCTGTTGGGGTAGATAAGTAAAGAAGTAGTTTAGTAGTGAAAAGCAAGGTGAAGGTAAGTATTATCTAATAGGAGGTGGCAAACATTGTTAATGGGTATTGATGTAGGAGGCACCTTTACTGATGGGGTACTATACCGAGCGGGGAAAATAGTGAAATCGGTTAAGAAGCCTACCGAGGAAGATAACTTGAAGAACAGCCTCTTGCAGGTATTAGATGAACTGCTGGCTGCTGAGGATAAAGAGCAGATTCAACGGATAGTTTTGAGTACTACCCTGGTGACCAACTCGCTGGCTACCGGACGTGGTGAAAAGACTGCTATGGTTCTGTTGCCTGGCTATGGATTGCCTCATGATTCCTATGAGCTGAAGGGAGATACACATTTTATGAAAGGAGCGGTGGATTTTCGAGGCCGGGAAATCGAACCCCTGGATAAAGAAGAAATAAGAGATCTACTGGATTGGATCAAGGATTCCGGGGTGAAAAGAATCGCCTTAGCCGCCAAATTCGCTAATCGCAATAATGTGCACGAACTAATGCTTAAAAAGAGGATAGGGGAAGAGTGTGATGGAGTTCATGTGTCTATCAGTTCAGAAATATCGGGCAAACTTAATTTTCCCCGTCGAGCTGCCACCACCTATTTTACGGCTATGACTATTAGTGAATGGAATCGTTTTGCAGACCAAATAGAAGCAGCCCTTGAACATAGAGGAATAAAAGCAGAGGTTCATGTGCTAAAAGCAGATGGAGGTACCATGCCATTGACTGCTTCCCGTACTAAACCCTGTGAAACGGTTTTTTCCGGCCCAGCTGCCAGCACCATGGGGGGCTCGGCATTAACCCGGGATAAACTAAATTCGGTGGTGGTAGATGTGGGGGGCACTACTACTGACTTGTCGCTGATTATAGCTGGTGAGCCCCTTTATGCCTCCAAGGGAGCTGTTATCGAGAATCAGCTTACCCATGTTAATTCTTTCGCGGTTAGATCCATCCCATTAGGGGGGGACAGCGTAATTACCATCCAGGGGGTTCAGTCCTACCGGCTGGGTCCAGCAGCCTGTTTTGGAGGAGAACAAGCTACCGTAACCGATGCTTTTAATATTCATCTGAATTTGAATTTAGGGGAGGTATCCCAATCCCAAAGCAAATTACACGCTATTGCCCAGGAGTTGCAGTTGGATACCGCCTCCTTATCAGCCCGGATAGTGGAGGAGGTGAGCCAGCGTCTGCTGGCGGAAGTGAATGATATGTTCCGGCAGTGGGAGAACGAACCGGCCTATAAAGTGTGGGAGGTTATAAACCAACGTAAATTTACTCTGGACCGGGTTATTGGCATTGGAGCGGCAGCCCCTGCTCTAGTGCCTGCTTTGAGTGGGTTAATGCAGGTAGAGTCTTTTATCCATGAATACTCACCGGTAGCCAATGCCCTGGGAGCGGCGGTAGTACGGCCCACCTTGTCCGTAATCCTGCATGTAGATACCCAGACCAAAAAATATACATTGGACCCCGGTGGCATAATCGGAACCTTGGAGAAAACCAACAATTTTCAAATGGATCACGCCAGGGCTATGGCTCGCCAGCACTTACATACCATAGGGCAGGAGCTGGGGATGGAAGATTATACTGCTGAGGCTGATTTCTTTTTAGAAGAACAATTCAATATGATAAGAGGATGGGACCGAACCGGTAAACTTTTTGAAGTGGGAATACAGGTCTCTCCCGGCTTTGTCAATGAATATGAGGGGGTGACGATATGAAGCCAACTGGGATATTGTTTTTTCCAGCCTTTGACTGGGCTATTTCCCCCACCCATCCGGAGCGGGAAGAAAGGCTGCTATACACCAGGGATCAGATATTTGAGGAAGGCATCATGGATCTGCCTCAAATAAGAGAATATAAACCTGGTTTGGCCAGTTTAAAGGATATTGCCCGGGTGCATTTTTGCGTACCCAATGTGGAAGCCCAGATTACCGAAGCTCATCTGGTATCTGCCGGCTCCGCCCTAGTTATGGCCGATGCTGTTATGAATGGTGAGGTTAAGAATGGTTTTGCCATTATCCGCCCCCCGGGACATCATGCTATGACCGTAGCCCATGGCAACCGGGGATTCTGCAATATTAACAATGAAGCCATTATGGTTGAATACCTGCGGCAAAAACATGGCACTAAAAGGATTGCCATTGTGGATACCGATGTTCATCATGGAGACGGTACCCAGGAAATATTTTATCATGATCCCGAGGTGCTCTTTATATCTTTCCATCAGGATGGAAGGACTCTGTACCCTGGCTCCGGCTTTATGGAGGAGGCAGGGGGGCCCTTAGCCTATGGCACCACCATAAATATACCCTTGCTGCCTCGTACTACTGACACCGGCATCCATTATGTGCTGGACCATCTGGTTATGCCGATACTGGAGGAATTCAAACCGGATATAATTATCAATTCAGCCGGTCAGGATAATCATTATAGCGATCCCCTAGCCAATATGGCCTTTTCTGCCCAGGGCTATGCCCGCTTGAATGAGACCTTGGCCCCTGATATAGCGGTATTGGAGGGAGGATACTCGGTAGAATCGGCTCTGCCCTATATAAATATGGGCATAATCATGGCCATGGCCGGGATAGACTATTCCAATTTAAAGGAACCTGATTACAGCCCCAGCCGCCTGAAAGAGCCAGCAGGCAATATGGAACGCATATACCAGATCGTGGACACCCAGTTGAAAACCTTCCGTCGGCGGAAAGAGGTTATTGAAAAGAATCGTCGAAGTGGAGAAATGTTCAAAACTTCCCATGAGAGCATTTTCTACGATACCGATTATATCAGTGAGAGCCAGAGAAACGAACTTCGCTTGTGCCCGACCTGTGGAGGCTTTAGAATAATCAACTCTTCCGCCCGGCACCCCAATGGCAAGAATTATAATATAGCCTGCATCCAGTTGCCTATTTACGCTTGCAGGAGCTGCCAGGAGCAGGCCCGGGATGCCTATACCACTATGAACAGCAGCGATACCTATGACCTGGTGTATCTGCAGGACCGGGTTAAAGATGAATATAGAACAACTTCTACCCGCACCGGGGAGGAAAGGGTACTTTAGTATGACTATTAAGCTACTGGACGATGATTTAATAAACAAGATTGCTGCCGGCGAAGTGGTGGAGCGGCCAGCATCCATAGTTAAAGAACTGGTAGAGAACTCTATCGATTCAGGGGCTAATGACATAAGGGTTAAAATCATCGGGGGAGGTCGGGAGCGAATTGAGGTAGAAGATAATGGGCAGGGAATAAAGTGTGATCAGGTGTACCTGGCCTTTCTTCGTCACGCTACCAGCAAGATCCATGAGGAAGAAGACTTGCAAAGTATTCTAAGCCTGGGATTCAGAGGCGAAGCTCTGCCCAGTATAGCTTCCGTCTCCCGGGTGGATCTATACAGCCAAGCAGAGGGAGAAACCGGAGTGTATGTGAGCCTGGAGGGGGGGCAATTGCTGCAACAGGGAATCTACCCTTCAGCTCCGGGAACCAAAATAGTAGTAAAAGATCTGTTTTTTAACACCCCGGCCCGGCAGAAATTCTTGAAGAGCCCGGTTACTGAGAGCAATCATATTTATGAACTGATGTGCAAATATGCCCTGGCCCGGCCGGATATATCCTTTTCCTACAGCAGTGAGAGGAAGAACTATTTTAAAACTCCGGGCCATAATTCTCTTCTGGATACGGTAATAAGCATATATGGTAAAGATTTTGCCGATCAATTAATGGAAGTAGACTATAAGGGCCAAGATTACCTGATCCAGGGCTTGATTTCCCAGCCTGAAATGAAGCGATCCAATCGCAAAAATCAACTGGTATTTATAAATCGGCGGCCTATAAGCAGTCCGTTAATATACCGAGCCATAGACCAGGCCTACCACGGACGGTTGCTGTCCCGGGAACATCCAGTAGTCATTATCTCCTTGGAATTAGACCCGGCCAAGGTGGATGTTAATGTCCATCCCCAGAAAAGCCAGGTCCGCTTTCAGGATGAACAAGGGGTTTTTAGGGTAGTGCTGGATGTAATAAGATCCAGGTTGGAAAAGAGCCATTGGGGAGTAAACGTCAATTATTTTCAAGGAGACAAGGTGCCCTGGTCTCAAATTCGAGAAAGCAAGACCATGGAGTATGAGCAGGCAGCAGTATTTAAGGGGGAGCAGTACGAAAAGCCATCCTGGACCGAGAAGGATGATGACTCCCTGGACCTGGTTGCTTCTCCAGACCACTTTAGATCGAATCTGGAAGAGGAAGGGAGTGGGGAAGATCTAAAGATTATCGGGCAGGCTTTTGATTCCTATATCCTGCTGCAAAAGGATAACGCTCTGTGGATCGCGGATCAGCATGCAGCCCATGAAAAAGTAATATACAATCAGCTGAGGGATAGTATCAAGGGTCAGCCGGAACAGGTGCAGGATTTGATTATTCCCATTACCCTGGAACTTTCCAGCAAGGAAATGGATATTCTGCAGCAGTATTTGGAATCATTCCAAAGCCTGGGATTTGAACTGCAGATAATCGGTCCTAACTCCATTGCCCTGCGGGGGGTTCCCTTGCTGGCTTCCGGGCGGGAAAAAGAAATACTGTACGGTATATTGCATGAATTGCTGGTTAATAAAGGAGTTCCTGATTTATATGGTCCAGCTCTGAATGTTATGTCCTGTAAGCAGGCGGTAAAAGCAGGTACCCGATTAAGCCTGCCGGAAATGGCAAAAATAATTAGTAGTCTGTTGGCATTGGATGATTACGGGCACTGTCCCCATGGGCGGCCGACCATAATAAGGTTGTCTTTTGAGGATTTGGAGCGCATGTTTAAGAGGAGATAGAATGCAAATCGTGGCCACTACCACCCAGGCCAGGAATGATATTGGTTCTGATTTCCAGCAATTCCTGGATGAGAGTGGTATTGAATATGCACCCCGGCAGCGTAAAAGCCTGGAGAAAATACGAAGAGAAAGCCAAGCCGAGGGAGTTATAGTGTGGGAAAGATCTGGGCCGGTGCTCTATTGGCCGGAAAGCAAATTCTTTTTCCATCCCAGTATGGCTAAAGTCAGAATTGCCCTTTACCGGAAAAAGGGCCAGGTGGATCCTTTGGTTGAGGTCTGCGGATTGGAAGAGGATGACCTGTTTCTGGATTGCACCCTGGGGTTAGGGGCCGATGCCATAGTGGCCTCCTATTTTACCCCCCGGGGACAGGTAGTGGGATTGGAATCATCCTTGCCCATCAGTCAGGTGGTTAAATGGGGTATGCGGCTTTATGAATCGGATATGTTCTGGTTACAGGAAGCCATACAGCGAATCAAGGTGATCAATTGCGATCACCGAACTTATTTGCATCAAATAGCAGATAAATCCTTTGACCTGGTATACTTCGATCCTATGTTCAGAGAGCCCATCTTGAAAAGCCAGGCCTTATCGCCTTTACGGAAAGCAGCCAATAACAACCCTCTGGACCTGGAGACCATCCAGCAAGCTTGCCGGATTGCTAGAAAAAGGGTGGTAATAAAGGAAAGAAGGGACAGTAGCGAATTCAGCCGACTTAATTGCGAGGAGGTCATAGGCAGCCCTAATAATAAAATTGCTTTCGGGGTAATCCATATAGGATAAAAATATGGCACCAACTTATCAACCCCATGATCAGGGAACACAAGCGAGTATGAAAATTTTTGGCTATGCCGGAAGCGGGCGGTCAAAGACCGCCCCTACATATGTCTGCCTGAGTTCGGTATTAATGGTGCGGGGCTGTAGTGGCGACCTGTGGCCGCCTGCAATGATTACCAGTTTTTCGGTGCATATTATTGATATATAGTTGATGGTGGAAGGTCAAAGACTGGGGGCAGAACGATAATCAACGCCTTGTGGGCAGCGAGATCATACTAAACAATTGTTGGGATGAGTGATAATGCTTAAATTAGCAGCCATTGTGGGGCCTACTGCCTCCGGCAAAACATCATTGGCTATAGAAATAGCGCAAAGAATAAATGCAGAAATTATAAGCTGTGATTCCATGCAGGTATACCGGGGAATGGATATCGGTACTGCCAAAGCCAATGTTGGAGAACGCAGTTTAGTGTCTCACCATCTAATAGATGTGGTGGATATAGACCAGGATTTCAATGTAGCTCAGTACCAAGGCCTGGCTCGGCAGACCATTGCCGATATCAATGGCCGAGGCAAGCTGCCCCTTTTAGTGGGAGGTACTGGATTGTACTATCAAGCGGTGGTGGATAATTATCATTTTTTTCCTATGGAATCCAGAACCAACGTACGGCAAAAGTGGGAATCTATAATCAAAGAAAAAGGCTTGGAGTATGCCTATAACTTGCTTAAAGAAGTTGATTATCCCTATAGTCAATTAATTAGCAACAATGATCAGAAGCGAATTGTTAGAGCCCTGGAGGTATATGAATTGACTGGCCAACCCTTTTCCTCCTTCCAGCAGCGGGACCGTCATACCTATAAGCTGGCCCTGGTGGGCTTATATCTGCAACGCCCGGAACTATATGAACGTATAGATAAGAGGGTGGATGAAATGATAGCACAGGGTCTTATCGAGGAAGTTGCAGCTTTGAGAGATAGCAGCCATTACCAAGATGACTTAAATTCCATGCAAGCTCTGGGGTATAAGCAAGTTATAGCCTATCTGAACGGCTTTATTGACCGGGAGGGTATGATTGAGGAGATAAAACGGGAGACTCGACGCTTTGCCAAGAGGCAGCTGACCTGGTTTAAAAAGGATAAACGCATATATTGGGTAGAGGTAGGACACGCCAGCCAGAAAGAAATAATATTAGAAAAAATCTCAACTTATATTGAAGGACAGCTCTACACGGTGTAGAATTTAATATTAGAGATAGAAAAATGAATGGAGGTCTGGAGTTATGAATAAAAACCAGATTAACCTGCAGGATGCCTTCCTCAACCTAGTAAGAAAGGAGAAGGCCCCGGTTACCGTTTTCCTGATAAATGGATTTCAGATAAAGGGAATAGTTAAAGGGTTTGATAATTTTACAGTTATCGTAGAAATAGATGGTAAACAACAGTTGGTTTACAAACATGCCATATCCACGGTGGCTCCGGTACGCCCCATCGGTATGATCAATATCGATCCCAAAAGTGAGGATTAGTTATTAGCTTATATCTCAAGTTGATTAGTGCGCATCCGATAAGAACCCCGTAATATCTGGCGGGGTTCTTATTTATAGGTTTTAGCTGCCACTATTAAGAAGGGTGGATGCCAAAGCTACTCAATCATCGCATTATAGAACAACAGATGAGATGGTGCTAAAAACAAAAAGCTGCCTAAAGGGAGTTCAACTTAGGGATTTAGAAAACAAGCAAATTTTGACCGACTCTCTTCAAGCGGAGACTCAAAAGTAAAGACTACACCGAAGGATAAAACCTTTAGTGCAGTAAACGCCTTCCTCGACACCCTCCGTAGGCAAGATAATCTGCTTACCGAATTTTGCGAAAGGCTGTGGTGCAGTCTTGTATACTGCGTTACTGTTTATAATAAAGACGATGTACGGTTCACCTTTAAGAACGTCAGAAATTCAAGCATAAGACATTGTAAATAAATACAAACTCCTCACTACTGATTTTGATCGTTGGTAAGGAGTTTTTTTAATTCGCTTTTTAAGAAAAATGTGTCTTATCTTATTTTTGAATCACCTCCATATCGACTTCCGTCTTGCTGTCCGTCACAACCATCCGCCCGCTTTCATTTCCGAACGAGAGACGTTCGACACCCTTATATGTGCTGGCCGTGGAGTCCGTATACCAATATGTGATAACGGCCTGATCCCCGTCAAGCGCCACATCGTATTTTACCACCCATGGACTGGACCAGCGGATGACGAAGTTGTTAGCGTCTCCGTTCACCTTTTCCTGCTGCGACCGGAAATCAGACTGCATTTTGCTGTCCATGATCTGGTAACGTGCCCTGCCGTCTCTGGTCGACCAAGCCTCTGCCCAAATGAGAGCAAGATTGTACTTTTCATTAAAAGTCCATGTCTTTCCATAATCGGAGGTTTCATACCGCACCGTTACATCTACGGGGTTGCCACTTGAGTCAAAGACGTTATTGCGGAAGGTGACCGGCAGGACGCCGTTTGCACCGTTAAAAACGGGGGAAAGCGCAGTTGCGTACGTTGCGATGCCTTTGAAGGAGCTCGGTATTTCAAGAGAACATTTTGTCCATGTCTTACCCTCGTTTTGCGTGCGATACACAACCGGATTGATGTCCGAATCATACCGGAAGGATACAAAGCCTATGTTTTTGTTGGCAAACCCAGCCCCGGTTGCAACTCGAGCATAAGTATCGCTGGTATTACCGATTTCATGCCAAGACTTCCCACCATCCGACGTTTGAAAAATCCTGTTGTTCTGATGCCCCATGGCAACGCCCTCAGCCAGCAGCAGCCAGCCGTCATTTTTAGTGGTGAATCCCACATATTTTTGCGTATAATCATCAGCCTTTGTATCCGGTACGGAATAGCTAGTCCATGTTTTCCCTTCATCATTGCTGATAAGTACCATAATGGGCGATACCTGATTTGTGGTATCTCCGTATGCGATTGCAGTTACTTTATCCGATATATAGACGGCTTTGTCTTGAAAATATGCCGATTGGTCATCAGTATCCGGCGTAAGCGGTACCACGGCGGATCTTTCCGCCCCGTACGAAATGACGAATTTCCCGTCTATAAGCTCATATGAATTCCCCGCATTGAGAAGAGCAATATTATCGATTGCCTTTCCTGCTTTGCTGTCATTAACACCGTAAGCTACCGATGCCCCGGCAATACCTATTACTAAAATGATTGCGCATAAGGTGAAAATACCATTTCGTTTTTTGTTCATATCAAAAATATTTGCAAATCGTTCTTTCATTATCTTTTTACCTCCATAAAAATAAGTGGAAAACGCCATCTGACGTTGATTCCCATTGTGAATTGCCGATAAAATTGTTTCACTGTACTGTTTTCTAAAGACACTGTCCGAATCCTTGATCAGTTCGGAATCGCAGGCCATTTCGATATCCCTATTGGATGCAGTAGTCATAAGATAAACAAGCGGATTAAACCAATGCACCGCGTTGGCGCAAACCATGAGCAGCTTATACCAGATATCCCTACTCCTGTAATGGATCAGTTCATGCTTCAGGATAACCTTTAGATCCGCATCACTGTAATCCAAATCCGGCAGAAGGAGAAGAGGCTTGAAGAATCCTGTCATCATTGGTCTTTGTGCCTTTTTACAAACCATCATCCGGATATTGTGGCTGATTTTCATCTCTTTTTTTATTTCAAGCCAAAGTGCGACGGTATGTTTATCTTCAA
>LSQX01364417.1_pt1 | contig 15833 bp, 15 predicted proteins | sample 654561 | NCBI WGS metagenome assembly LSQX01 (sample SAMN04489861, study PRJNA283612) | anaerobic digester metagenome | isolation source: 4 biogas reactors fed with cattle manure at either 37C or 55C with and... | place: Denmark: Kongens Lyngby | collected 2014 | reverse complement strand
CTCTATCAAAATAAAAACGAGGTGTATGATGCTTAATTTACCTGCAATGCCACTAAAACTGGAATGTAAACGCTGCAAAAAACTGTATTTACATCAAGCGATAGCCAATCATCAAACTGTATGCTGCCCAATTTGCCATAAAACGACAATGTTGCACGGTCTTGCAGAAACTGCAGATTTAGTGCGACACCCTTTCAGTTTTATATTCAGTTATTTTAAACCGTCATGGCATAAGCGAGGCAAAGTACACTAAGCACGGCAAAAATTAACCCGAGTGTGGTCGATGTTTTTAGTTTTTCTTTGAAGAACAACAAACCACTGATGACTCCAAATACCACGACTAAAATATTCATGCTGGCAAAGACAAGTGCAGGACTGTCTTTGAGCAGCATGTGGGCTTTGACATACAAAGCGATATTGGCAAAATTCAGTGCACCTAAAATTAGACCTGCACTGATATTACGCACATTGCCAATAGTTTTCTCGTGCAGCAAAATATAACCAACAGATAAAACAAATGCGCAGATAAACATCAGATTCAGGGTTACTGCAAACTGAAGCCCCAAGCCTGTGGTGTATTTAAGCAACACATCTATTAAAGCATAGCCTACCCAGACACAAGCCAAGTATAAAATACCCTGTAATGCTTTAGAGGACTGCCCTGCAGCACGATGTGAATATAAAATACATAAGACGGCAACAATGCCTAATACTATGCCAGCAAGTTTTAATTGAGTAAATTTTTCCTGAAAAACAAAATATGCCGCAGCCAAAGACAGCACCACAGACAAACGCTGTGCAATTTCTGTTTTTAAAATTCCAGCACTGTCTAAAGACTTGGCTAGGGCTAAAAACACGCTAGGCAGTAGCACACCTAAACTAAGAATGAGCAGCCATGGTGTTTGCTGTATTGAAATATGAACTAAATTGGGTTTAAACCAATAGAAACACAAAATACTGGCACTGACATAATTCCAAGTAATCATTTGCATGGGTCTAAAGCCCTGTGTTTTGCAAACTTTCAGTAAAATAGACACCAGTACACTACAAAAAGCAGCGGCAATAATCAGTTCCATGACACGCTCGAATATTGGTTTTCAATCATTGTTTTTGTTCTTTATTCAGTTTGCTATTGCATCAGTAAAAAGCCCACAATTGTTGTGGGCTTTTATATTCTTAATGAAAATTAAGCATTATTTGTAGCGTTCAACCATTTTCTCTAAAGAAATTGGGCGAATTTTATCTGCATTGCCTGCAGTACCAAATGCTTCATAACGGTCGATACAAATTTGTTTCATTGCATCTACAGTTTTGGCAAAGAATTTACGTGGGTCAAATTCGCTTGGCTGTTCTGCCATCATACGGCGCATTGCACCTGTAGACGCTAAACGCAAATCTGTGTCGATGTTGATTTTACGCACACCATGTTTGATGGCTTCAACCAATTGCTCAACAGGTACACCATAAGTTTCTTTGATGTCGCCGCCATACTGGTTAATTACAGCCAACCACTCTTGTGGCACAGAGCTAGAACCGTGCATAACAAGGTGTGTATTTGGCAATGCTGCATGAATTTCTTTGATGCGGTCAATTGCAAGAATATCGCCTGTAGGTGGACGAGTAAACTTGTATGCACCATGCGAAGTACCCACTGCAATCGCTAAAGCATCTACATTGGTATCTGCCACAAAGCTACGTGCTTCTTCAACAGAGGTTAACAATTGAGAATGGTCAAGTACACCTTCTGCACCCACACCATCTTCTTCACCTGCCATACCTGTTTCTAGGCTGCCCAAGCAACCAATTTCACCTTCAACTGACACACCACATGCATGCGCCATTTGAACCGTACGACGAGTCACTTCTACGTTATATTCGTACGATGTTGGTGTTTTACCATCTTCACCAAGCGAACCGTCCATCATGACTGATGAAAAACCAAGTTGAATTGAACGTTGACATACGTCAGGGCTAGTACCATGGTCTTGGTGCATAACCACTGGAATATGTGGCCATTCTTCAATTGCAGCCAAAATCAGGTGACGCAAGAAAGGTGCACCTGCATATTTACGCGCACCTGCAGAAGCTTGAACAATGACAGGTGAGTTGGTTGCATCTGCGGCTAACATAATTGCGCGCATTTGTTCTAAGTTGTTGACGTTAAACGCTGGAACGCCGTATGCATGTTCGCCGGCATGATCCAAGAGCTGGCGCAATGAAATAAGAGCCATAATATCCTCCCAAATAATGCTGGTTATTCTACCCTGTGATTTGTTTCAATTCAGCAACAAATCATCTTTTTCAAAAAAAAATCCCTGCATAGCAGGGACTTTTAAACAAATTACAACAATTCTTTATTTTTCAGCACTTATTGCGCTTCAGAAGCAGCAACTTCTGTGTCTGCAGTCGCAGCATCAGCAGGTGCATTTGCAACGTCTTCAGGAATATCAGTGTTGCCTTCATCCATAACAGGTTGGTCAATCGCATCAATTGCTGCTTGTTGTTCTGGGGTTACTTGTGCGTTATCTACAACTGCAGAAGATGCATCAGTTTCAGTCGCAGGTGCACTTTCTTTTTTTGCACAAGCAGTCAAGGCTAAAGATGCAGCGATTAAAGCAGCAAGTGTTAGTTTTTGAATCATCATCATTTCCTACAGTTAGGTCATTCATTAAGACTAATTTTATTGCATATTTATGACATTTTTATGACTGTGCTATGACCCACAATAAAAAAGGTTGACCGAAGTCAACCTTTTGTGCAGTTTTGTTGAATAATCAACAATTAAGCACGTTCTAATAAAACCGCAACTGCAGGTAAGGTTTTACCTTCTACAAATTCAAGGAAAGCACCACCACCTGTAGAGATATAACCAATTTTGTCTGCAACTTCGTACTTGTCAATCGCAGCGAGCGTGTCACCACCACCTGCAATCGAGAAACCTGCAGATTCAGCAATTGCCAATGAAAGTGCTTTGGTTCCTTCACCAAATTGATCTACTTCAAATACGCCCACTGGACCATTCCAAAGAATTGTTTTTGAAGTTTTTAAAATTTCTGCAAATGCTTTCGCTGTTTCAGGACCAACATCCAAAATCATGTCGTTGTCAGCAACATCTTCAACTTTTTTTACAGTGGCTTTCGCTTGAGCCAATGAGCCTAAGAAATCTTCAAAGTTGATTTCAGACGCATCAGCAACCACAACATCGGTTGGTAATGGTACTGAAACTTTTGCAGCAATTGCTTTTGCAGTGTCAATCAAATCATTTTCGCATAATGATTTGCCCACGTTATAGCCTGCTGCAGCTAAGAAGGTATTGGCAATACCGCCACCTACAATAAGTTGATCACAAATATCAGACAATGATGTCAATACATCTAACTTAGTCGATACTTTAGAACCTGCAACAATTGCCACCATTGGTTTTTCAGGTGTTTTTAAAGCACGACCTAGTGCATCCAATTCAGCGGCAAGCAATGGGCCTGCTGCTGCAACTGGTGCTAAACGTGCTACGCCTTCGGTTGATGCTTCTGCACGGTGTGCCGTACCAAAAGCATCCATCACAAATACGTCACACAATGCTGCATATTTTGCTGCAAGCTCAGGGTTGTTTTTCTTTTCACCGTGGTTAAAACGGCAGTTTTCTAATAAAACCACTTGACCCGGTGCAACTTCCACACCCTCTAAATAGTCAGTGATGAGTTGGACATCTTGACCTAAAGCTTGGGTTAAATACACAGCCACAGGTGCTAAAGATTGTTCAGCTTTTGGCTCACCTTCAACAGGACGACCTAAGTGAGAATACACCATCACTGCCGCACCTTTAGCAACAGCAGCTTGAATCGTTGGCAATGCCGCACGTAAACGTGCATCGCTGGTGATCACACCATTTTTAACAGGGACGTTTAAATCTTCACGAATAAGGACACGCTTACCTGCTAAATCGAGGTCAGTCATACGCTGAAAGTTCATGTATAGCTCACTTTATTGATATCAAAACGCCACGATTTTAAATGATTATGCAGAAAAAGGTTAGCAACTTTTGTAGAATTGCTGTTTAAAGCAAAAGTTTTGATTATGATAGAGAAAAGCCACCATCTTTCTCGCACTTATGTCTATCCATCCTGATCCGAATATCAATCGTTTAAACGTTTTGGGCGAACCACTCGCCAGTTGTTGTTTTGACCCTATTACAGGGTATTTCCGTAACGGTTTTTGCCATACCGCCCCAACCGATTTAGGTCAGCATACCGTTTGTGCACAAATGACTTCGGAATTTCTAAACTTTTCGCAAAAAATTGGCAATGATTTAATCACGCCAGTACCCGAAGTTGGCTTTAATGGCTTACAACCAGGTGATTTCTGGTGCATTTGTGTCACCCGTTGGGTTGAAGCCTATCAGGCAGGTCAGGCACCACCGATTAAAATTCAAGCCTGTCATCAATCAGTATTGTCTTATGTGCCCTTAGATATCTTGATGGACTATGCGGTGTAATGATCTGATGCAACATCCTCAAATTATTTTGGCTTCTGGCAGTCAAACTCGGCAACAATTGCTGGATCGCTTGCATTTAGCGTATACATCTATCTCCCCAAATATTGATGAATCAGCATGCGGTGAAACTCATGCCGATGATTTAGCACGACGTTTGGCTTTTGAAAAAGCGCGCTGTATTGCGCTGCAACATCCTGATGCAATAGTAATAGGTTCAGACCAAGTCGCATGGCGTGAGCATGCACCACATATTTTTATCGGTAAACCACTTACTACAGAAAATGCTATTCAGCAATTACACGCCAATTCAGGTCAAACCGTGTATTTCAGTACGGCACTCAGTGTACAGCAGTTATCTACAGGCTTTGTACAAACAATTGTAGAGCATTACACCGTCAAATTTCGCAACTTAACTAATGCTGAAATTGCACGATATGTTGCTCTCGAGCAACCACTGCAATGCGCAGGCAGTTTTAAATGTGAAGGTTTGGGCATTAGCTTGTTTGAAGCTATGCAAGGCAATGATCAGACCACGTTGATGGGACTACCTCTGATTCAACTGTGTCGTATTTTAAGAATGCTGAATATTCAAGTCCCCTAATGTTGACTCATTTGAATCTGCATATCAGCTAGAAATCATCTTGCCCTTTCAAGCGACAAAATAGACAATATCAAGATTCTCTATACTCAGACTTGCTTAGGCTATTTTATGTCGCAACCTTTAGATGTTTTAGGCGGAATTACTGCAGAACAATTCCTAAGTGAATATTGGCAAAAAAAACCATTATTGGTACGCAACGCACTCCCAGAAATTGCAAACCTGCTTGAACCTAGTGACGTCATGGAGCTGGCACTGGAAGAAGATGTCACTGCCCGTTTAATTAAACAAAAAGACAAAGACCCAAATCAGTGGAGTGTAAAATCATCGCCGCTGATTAAAGGTGATTTTCAAAAAATGCCAAAACTTTGGACACTGTTGGTACAGGCAGTCGATCATTATTCTTTTGACTTGGCAGAACTTTGGAAAAAATTCCCTTTTATACCGCAATGGCGACGTGATGACATCATGGTGTCTTATGCCCCTAAAGGTGGTTCTGTAGGTCAGCATTTCGATTTTTATGACGTATTTTTACTGCAAGGTTATGGTCACCGTCGCTGGCAGCTTGGGCAAATGTGTGATGCAGAAACTGAGTTTGTAGCAGGACAACCGCTCAAATTATTGCCTGAAATGCAGGTTAATTTTGATGAAGTACTTGCACCGGGTGATTTACTTTATGTTCCACCAGGTTTGGCACATTATGGTGTGGCGGAAGATGATTGTCTGACTTTCTCATTTGGCTTCCGTATGCCAAATATCAGTGAAATGATGGATCGTGTGAGTGATAAATTCTCTGCCGATGAAATGTTACGTACTCCGCTACATGACATCGTTCGAGAACAAAGCACCCAGATTGGTGAAATGACCGCAGCAGAACTGGATTATTTGAAAGCAGAATTATGGGCACGCTTGCAAAATTCATCAGTTTTGGATGATGCAATTTTAAGTTTAATGTCTGAACCTAAATACCCAGAAAATATACCTGAAGTTGATGAAATGGGTGTAGGAGACTTAGAAGAAGCGCTTGATCAGGGTTATCAGATTATGCTTGAGCCCGCCTCTCGTCTGCTTTATACAGCACAAGACGGTCAAATTCTGTTTTGGGCCAATGGCGAGGCAATTTTTGTCGCAGATACATCGATCAACACGCTACAAAAAATAGCGAATGGTGAGCGTGTCTTGCTTGATGAAAACCTGTACGACCCAGATATTTTGGAAGATTTAGTACAACTCTTGAACGATTCCGTGTTAATGCTGCTTCCAGCAGAAGAAGCTTAAACGACTCTATCCATACATAGCATAGACTCTAAGATGATTCATTCATCTTAGAGTTGGCTTCATCAAAGTATAAGATGGCTTGAATTAATGTATAGCCTGGGGTTGAACTCAGTTTTAACTGCCCACCAACCCGTTCTAAACGCATTTTCATGCTGCGCATACCGATACTCATGCCTTGCTCCAACACACTATTGGCTTCAAAACCAACCCCATCATCCTGAATTTTGAGCAACAACTGATTCGGTTGCATAAATTGCATCGAAACAGCTACGTTTTTTGCCTGACTATGTTTAATCACATTGGTTAAGCTTTCTTCAAGCACTCGCATTAAAGTCAGACACTGTAAAGCATTCGGTTCAATGAGCCATTCATTCGGAAAATCCCATCTAGAGTGAATATCCATTTCATCCATTAACTGACTAAAACGGTGCCGTACAGGTGCAACCCAGACTTTCGGATTTTCAGGCACTTTTGAACCAATTGAAGAGCCACTATCAATAATTTGACGTAAATCATCACGCAATAATTTCAACATCGATAAAAATTGCTGATTACTCATTTCATCTTCATTTTGATCTACCAAAATCATTGATCGAACCAAAGATGCCCCGAGTCCATCGTGTAAATCATGTGATAAATGAATACGCTCCTGTAAACGTACGTTCTCCAATTCTAAATAGTGCTTTTCCGACATACTGCGTTTTAAGTCTTCACTGACTTCAAAAACCCGAAACTCCAAATCTTGATTAAATTTTTCAATTTTTTGAATATTTCTTTTTAAACGCATACCAAGAATCAGCGCAATGAATAAAGTGATTACTGGTGAGGTATAAGGCGATAATGGCTGATATAAACTCGCAGTTTCAGCATTTCCTAAACGGACAACATCGACACAGGCAAATAAACCAATTAAGGTTAAACAAAAAATCAATAAATATAATTCTGTTTTTTGAGTTTTATAACTGAGATAAGCCAAGTAAAAATAAACCACAACCAATAATGATGCATAGCTTAAGAAAACAGTCCCTAAGACAATTTTTGCATAATCCAGTGGTGTGAAAAATATACCGACAATCACCGCAATACTAAATACAAATAAACTCTCTTCAAGCACAGGAAAACGCCGATCTGCAAACCTGAGCAAATACACACTAAAACAGAGTATATACAGAATAAAGAAACTTAGATTTGCTTGAGCAGCCGCCAAAGTTGTGGGGTAAGGATAAGTTTCAGTTGTCAAAAATTGTGAAATGAAAAGTAGCCATAGCAAACAACTGAGTGCAAACCAGCCAAAACTATTATCACGGCGGATAAATAGCCAAATCACCAAACATAAAATACCTAAGGTGGCAGATAAAATGGCGTTTATTTCAAATAAAGTGCGCTTCTTCCATAGACTTTTTTGGTGATGCTTTATATTTTCATGCACGTTATTGAATGTGATTTTGCCCAAACCTGCATTTTGAAATGCATAACCATTTACATAAACTAAAATTTGATTTTTACCCGGCTTTAAGCCAGAGGCAGGTAAAATCCAATAACGTGGCATATTCCAGCTTTTGGACAATGGTTCTTGTAAATGCTGACTCGCCCAAAGCAAATCTTTATTTAAGTAAACTGCCCCAGCACTATTTAAATAATCCAAAGCAAACACAATGGGTTGATTTAAACTATGCTCACGCTCACAAAACCACTCCCAATCAATTTTATACCAGACACCACCGTTATAATTTTTCCAGCGTATATCCCAAACATCGGGTAATTTGACATTTTCCCAACCAGTTTCAGGGCTTTTATTTTGTGATGCTGTTTTAGCTGAGCTAATAGAAAGCACACGCACATTACAGTGCTGATTAATTGGATAGACAATTTGCTGCGCATAGCTTTGCCACGCACAGATCAACAGGCATATTCCGAAGGCATATTTTAGCCAGCTGCGCATCATAAAATGCCTAGTGTTCTCGCAGTACTGACCGCTTTGGTGCGCTTGGTCACCGATAATTTACGGTAAATATGTTTGATATGACTTTCAACGGTATAACGTGAAACAAATAATTGTTCTGCAATTTCTCGATTACTTAAACCTTGTGCCACAAGATTTAAAATTTCAAGTTCACGTCCCGTTAATTGTTCATAATTGCTATTAAATGTTTCCGAATTATTGCTGTTTGCAGAATCATCTGAAGCAACAGCAACTTTCTTATGAGAAATTTTCGATAAAATTTCCCGTGCAATAAATGGGTCGATGGGTGCTCCGCCTCTTAAAATACTGCGAATGGCAATCACGATTTCTGCATCATCACGTTCTTTTAAGACATAACCTGTCGCACCTGCCTGAATTGCGGAAAACAAGCTATCTTGCGTGCTCCATGCCGATATCACCAAAATTAATGCACTTGGGTCTCTAAAATGTAATTGTTCTATCAGTTCTTTGCCGTTGCCATCTGGCAAGCCTAAATCTACCAAAGCCAAAACAATCGGCTGCTCTTCAATACACTTCATGGCGGCTTTCAGATTGCTGACAAAAAACAGCATGTCATCCTGATAGCCAATATCATGTAAAATTTTTCTGAGACGCGACTGAATAATAGGCTCATCTTCAACAATTAAAACCGGCGCTGGTAATATCGTTTCCATTGCTGCCTTCCCCCCCAAAAAAATATAAATTCAAATATAACAATAGTTTTTCTACTAAATCCATCCCTAGAATTAAGGAGTTTTTATGGCAATGCCTGTTGTTCTATTGCGATGAGCATAGCATTGAAAATGCTAAATCGGTATTTATTCCAATAAATATTGAAAATAGCCCAAGTGTCATACTAAATTGCCCACACTTTTATGGGCAATTCAACATTGGCTTGAGAAATTACACAATCGCTTAGTAATATGTTTTTGAACTATGTGCATGTAAAAATGCAGGAATTAAACCCGTTAAAGCTGCACGAATATCTGCGCGCTCATTGATTAATTGATGAGAACCTTCTTCAAGCATTAATAAGGTTTGTAAGCGGAATTTACGACGGATAAATTCGATATTGTAACGCCAGTCTACTGTTTGGTCTTGAGCGCCTTGTGCCAACCAAACAGGAATGCGACATGCTGGACGCTCTTCCATTTCAAACATCCATTTTGACATCGCCAGAATCCAGTCCATACCCATCATTCGAGGCTGTAGCGGGTCTTTTAAACGTACAAATCTTAAAAACTCAGGGTTATGGTTATTACGTCGGAAATGTCGTGGTACTTCACGCTTAATACGACGGATAATGCCTAAACCAACAGAGTTATGCCACCATGCAGATTTCGCAGGACGAATCAGCGGTGAAAGTAATAAAACCCGCTCTACAAATGGATTTTCACGACGTTGGGCAAACTCCAGTAGATGATGCATCCAAATTGCACCACCTGTACTTTGGCCAATACCTAACCATGGTTTTGGCAATTGATCAGCATTTTTAACATATTGATAAACCGCATGTAACACTTGTTGATAATGATCAAAGTTTTGAATATTGGCAGGTGAACCATTACTAAGACCATGCCCAGGTAAATCATAAGTTAATACACTAAAGCCTTGCTCAAGTAATTCTTTGACAATGGGCTGATAAATCCCGCTATGTTCTAAATATCCATGCAGTAAAAATACAGTGCCCTGAATTTTATCGAACTTGGTTTTAGTTAAATCAGGCTGAAAAATTTGCACGTGCAGCTTGAACAACGGCATTTGTACATAACCTTGCCAATGCTCACAATCTAGCAAATGAAAACCATAAAGCTGTCTATATGCCTGTAACTCTACACTTGGCTCAAAGGCTCGATTTAGGTTTAAAGGCTGTAAAATTTGTGGCGTGGTGTCTCGACTCGGTACAGGTAAATCGAGCTGTTTTAAAATGCTTGGATTCAAAAAAGGCAAATCAGACATTAAGGCACCTCGCGACATGCGCTAGAACCAAACAAGGCATCCCGAATGGTGGCAAGCATTTCGTAATTAGCACGACGGCTGTGATCATAATTTTGTTCACTAGGACGCCATGCGGTAAGCTGGGTAGGCATTGGAGCTTCTACAGGAATGGTTTCTATACCGTTCAAGGCAAATAACCGTCGTGTACGCGGCATGTGATAACGGTCTGTAATCAAAATCACCGTAGGTGCACCACCCTTTTTTTGTAATAATAACGAACTAAAACGTGAATTTTCACAAGTATTCATGCTGCGATCTTCTAATAATTTTGCATCGACTTCGTATTGTTGTAACCAGCGCTGCATATAAGGTGCTTCTACACCGCTGAGTACAATTGGCAATTGATATTGTTTTACCACCGCCAAAGTCGTTTCTAAACGCAGACGTGTATAGTGATTTACTACAATATCTTTACCATTGTCATCTAAGGTTAATCCACCACCTAACACTACAATTGCATAAGGTTTCGAGTTTTCTGGTATTTTGGGGATGTTTTGTTGATGAATCAAAGCAATATCTTTAAAAATCTCTTCATCTACAGTGTTATTTTCGGCTTCGGCAATTTTATGTGTATTTAAAAACTCAAAATATTGTTCCATTAATGCCTGATTTTCATGGCTGTCTAAATTCAGTAGAGCTTTGACATTTTCTGAAGGGTCTTCAGGTGAAATTTCTGATGCTGCTGTAGGCGCAAGCAATGGTACCTGTGGCTGATCTTGCTCTAATTCTAATTTTCTTTGATTTTGCTCTTCTACAATCAAGGCCTGTAAAGCTTGATAACGTGCCTGAATCAGAGTTAAATTTTGTGAATTTTCAGATTTAATTTCTTGTTCCATTAACTTTAAATAAGCTTGTCGGGCAATCCATAAATCTGAACCAGGTTCTAAGCTGTCTTGATCACTAAAAGCAGCCATTTGCTGACTTTTCGCCGCTACTTCATTCACTTCGACTGGCACGAAGGTATTTAAAGCTTTTACCACCATTTTTGAATAAAAAGGTGAATAGATAAAAATCATTAGACAAGCAAATAATACAAATAACACCGTCGCTATTTGTACTAGTCTGACCATCCAATGGGTATGTTTCATCTATTTTAACCTACGGGCTGATGTGCACGAATCAAACCTGTGTCATCAAATAAGACAGGTTCAGGTTCTAACAAAATACCAAAACGGCTCAATACATCATGTTGCACGGCACGATAAGTCTGCTGCACATCTGCCAAGGTAGCCTCTGCATAATTGACCAAGACCAAAGCTTGTTTATGGAACATACCGACTGCACCTAATTGTTTCCCTTTCCAGCCGGCCTGATCGATCAGCCAACCAGCGGCAATTTTAACCTGCTCATTCGGCTGCGGGTAATGGGGTAAATTCGGATATTGTTGTGCAATTTGGTCAAATTGTTGTGCAGAAATGACTGGATTTTTAAAGAAACTGCCAACATTAGGATACTCAGCAGGATTCGGCAATTTGCTTTGACGTATCTGAATGACTTGTTGCTGCAAGTTTTCAGCAGTTTGATCATCACCGACCGCAGCTTTTAAGTCACCATAATTTAATTTTAGCGCTGCGTGTTTCAGTAATTTAAAGGTCACATGCGTAATAATGTAACGATTAGGCTGATCTTTAAAAATACTGTGCCGATAAGCAAACTGACAGTCTTGCGCAGAGATAGAACAGAATTGTTGCTGATCACGGTCATAAACATGCACAGACTCTATAAACTCGCCGACTTCGACCCCATAGGCCCCAATATTTTGTACTGGTGAAGCACCGACCAAACCAGGAATTAACGCTAAATTTTGCAGACCGTAAAGTTTTTGTGTAGTTGTCCACAACACAAAATCATGCCAGACTTGCCCTGCTCCTACTTTCAATGTGACGCTTGTTGCATCTTCGCTCAGTTGTTCGATGCCCTGAATATCCATGTGCATCACCAATGCATGAATATGTTCAGGCAATAACATATTGCTGCCACCTGACAAAATTAGCACATTTAACTGTTCAGATTTGGCAAATGCCAAGGCATCTAAAATATCCTGCGTATGATGAATTTTCACATAATGCGAGGCTGTAGCATCCAAATTTAAGGTATTGAATGGTTTGAGTTGCATAGAATGTTGAATGTGCATAACTTAAACCTTAACCTTTAATTCAAATTGTTGTTGCAGCACCTGTGCCCATGCACGACTGCTTGACTCACATTGATCGAGCACACGTTCAAAACCATCGGCTTTACCATAGTACGGGTCGGGTAATTCTTGCTGAGTATAGAGAGGATCATGCTCACTCATTAAGGCAACTTCGGCACGTAAAGTACCAAATTCAGCTTTGGCACGCTGCATCAAGGCCTGAATATTGCTTAAGTTTTCCAAATCCATCGCCAGAATTAAATCAAACTCGATAAAGTCTTGAATCTGTAATTGGCGTGCACGTAAAGCAGATAGGTCATAGCCACGTTTCAACGCATGCTGCTGGCTGCGTAAGTCGGGTGCTTTGCCTGGGTGATAATTACTGGTTCCTGCAGAATCTACCCAAACATTCAGTTGCTGTTCATCACAAAAATGTCGCAGTACAATTTCTGCCGTAGGTGAACGGCAAATATTTCCTAAGCAAACACATAACACCTTGTATGGCGTTTGGGATGACATAAACAACCTCAGAGCTACTTTATTTTTAAGAGCCTTATGTTAAGTTATTTATGATATGAATCCTATATCGTGACTGCACAATAATGTTGAATTAGGTATAAATAATAAGGATAAGCGTATGCAAAATTTTCAATTTCAAACCGTTGGCAACATTATTTCAGGACTTGGCTCAATTTCTGAGCTATACAATATTTTAAAAGCAAAGCCTTACCAACGCCTATTATTGGTCACCGATGCTGGGATATTACAGCAACAATTGCATCTGCCTATTTTAGAAATTTTGGAACAGCTTCAACTAGATTATGCAATTTACGCAAATGTGCAAGCAGACCCCGCAGAACAGATTGTTTTAGATGCGGTTGCCTTTGCCAAACAGCAAAAAATTGACGTGGTTTTTGGGTTTGGCGGTGGCAGCGCTATGGATGTTGCCAAAATCATTGCTGTATTGAGTCATCCTGAACAACACCAACAACTGTCAGACTTATATGGTGTGGGCAATGCTCAAGCACCACGTCTACCCTTAATTTTAGTACCCACTACTGCGGGCACGGGTTCTGAAGTGACACCTATTTCGATTGTCACCACAGGTATGACTAGTAAAACTGGCATTATCTCGCCTATTTTATATGCCGATGTTGCTATTTTAGATGCCAATTTTACCCGCAACCTGCCTGCACAGATTACCGCAGCCACTGGGATTGATGCGATGGTACATGCCATTGAAGCCTATACCTCCAAAATCAAAAAAAATGCTTATTCAGACTTACTGGCAAAACAGGCACTGCGTTTATTGGATCAAAACTTGAAATTGGTGCTTGAAGATGGCAACAATATGCAAGCACGTCAAAACATGCTATTTGGCTCAATGTTGGCAGGACAAGCCTTTGCCAATGCTCCTGTTGCCGCAGTCCACGCACTCGCCTATCCCTTAGGTGGACATTTTCATATCTCGCATGGGCATAGCAATGCCTTGGTACTGACTGAGGTTTTAAAATTTAATGCACCTGCAGCCAAACAAGATTATGCAGAACTCATGTGCTGGTTAGACCCACGTAGTAAAGGCTGCACCGATGGACTGTGTGATTTGTTTATCGATCATTTTCAAAACCACCTTGAGCAGAGTGGCTTAACATTAAAACTCAATACACTAGGCGTACCAGAAAATATGTTAATACAACTTGCAGAAGATGCCCTGTTACAAACTCGCTTGCTACAAAATAATCCTAGAGAATTACAGGTACAGGATGCCTTAAACATTTACCAAGCCATTTATGCTTAATGGATGAAAAATTGCAACCTATCAACAACTCAACGAATCGTGTTCAGCCACCGCCACCATTAAAAAATATAGAGTTAACTTTGTGAAACCTGAAATTAAAACCCGTAATCAATACACTTTTTTCGTTCCCATTCAAACCCGCTGGGCAGACAATGACATGTATGGGCATGTCAACAATGTCACCTATTACAGCTATTTTGACAGTGCGGCCAATGCCCTATTGATTCAGAAAGCTGGTTTTGAACCCAAACGATCACCTTGCATTGGTTTAGTGGTTAGCTCCACCTGCCATTTTTTACAAGAATTGTCTTATCCCGAAGTCATTGAGGTCGGAGTCGCCATTCAAAAAATTGGGAATTCATCGTTGATTTATGATTTGGCAATTTTTAAGCATGGACAACAACAAGCCTCTGCACAAGGGCAAGTGGTGCATGTGTTTGTAGAACGAAATACACGTCAAAGTTTCCCGATTCCACAAAATATGCGTGAAGCTTTACAAGCCTATATGAGTGTAGACTCAGTCTGATCTAGAGCTAAAAATAAGGCTGGTTTGACCCAGCCATTTGATTTAAACGTTAAATTCTGCAGTTTGAGTCTGTTTATTTGAGCTGAATATTGTGCAATTCGCCTTCAAAGTTTTGCAAAAGCTCTTGCACAGCAGGCTCTTGATGTAACAAGTTTTCTGCTCGTTGATACGCTCGTTGTTTACGTTGTTGCTGCAAAACATACGGCGTGGTGTCATCTACATTTTCATATTGCACTTTAAACAGCGTTTTACTCCATTGGCTTTTTAAAGCGCCTTCCAAGGTATGTTGCAATTGCGCTAAAAGCTGTTGGTATTGCTCTGGAATATGAAAAACTGATTCACCATCAATCTGCCCAGTCATCACCCCATGCTGCGCTAGCTCTTGTACAGCTGGAGAAAGATCACTGTGTCTAAACCAATATTCCCACTTGTCTAAAGTCCACTCACCCTCTAACACCTGCGGCTGTAAGCGCAGAATATCCTGTGGCATTAACTGCGCATCACCGTTCTGTGTAGAGGTTGTATTTTGTGGCTGTGCTGCGGTGATAGCAACATCTACAGAAATATCTTGCACAGAATCAAATAAAGAGGCTTCTCCCTCATTGGTGCTTGAAGCGTCATTTGTAGAATCTTGATCAGACGGCGTTAATTCTAAAGGCTCAGGGTCTGCTAATGTTTCAACGCTAGCTAATGGCGCAACCGCATCAAAACTTTCCAGTAAAAAGTCATCCTGATTTGATGTATTGGTTGCCGCTACCGTATTCTTTTCTGCTTCGCTTTCTAAACCAAATAACGGTTCTGCTGCATTTGGGTCAAATACAATCTGTTCGGTTTGAGCTGTGTTTTTATCGCTTAATACTTCAGGTGCTGACTGTTCCACAGTACTTTCAGGCAGCGCATGCTCATGATTCTGAACCACACCACTCTGTTCATCGCCCTCAGGTTCATCATCCAAGAAGTCATCAGAAGATGGTTCTGCTATGGCAGGCTGCGCTGTGGTTTGCTCAAGGTATTCATCATCACCATATTCAAATCCATCAATATCC
>LSQX01233974.1_pt1 | contig 15835 bp, 16 predicted proteins | sample 654561 | NCBI WGS metagenome assembly LSQX01 (sample SAMN04489861, study PRJNA283612) | anaerobic digester metagenome | isolation source: 4 biogas reactors fed with cattle manure at either 37C or 55C with and... | place: Denmark: Kongens Lyngby | collected 2014 | reverse complement strand
ATATTTTATATCACATTTTTCTTAAATAAGTCATAGTACTAAACATGGGAGAAATTCTAATCATGCGACATAAAAAGATTAAAGAGACAGCTTTGAATAAAGTGATCTTCAAATTCCAAGAACAAGAACTGTTAAGTACAAAAGCTTATAGAGCTCTCAAAGAAGCTATTGTTAGGGGTGATATTAAATCTCATACCAAACTAACTTTGAATGAGATTGCTCAGCAGATGGACATTAGTACTACCCCTGTTAGAGAGGCAGTCAATCATCTGGCAAGTGAAGGTTTACTAAAACTAATTCCAAACAAAGGGATTATGGTCAATAAAATTAGTATTGATGATTATCAAGAAATACTACTTGTAAGATCTGCCCTAGAGGGATTAATTGCCGAATTAGCATCCGCTAAAATTAATGAGGAAGAAATGGATGCGATAATGGGCATTATCTATAGAATGGAAGAATCGGTAAAAAAAGATGAAAGACTTGTTTTTAACGACCTTGATATCAAATTTCATGATTTTTTGCTACAAATTGCAGGAAATAGAGAACTTACCGATTTATATAATCGTCTAATGTCTAAGGTATACAGATTTAGATTGAGAACACTTCAATTCGCCCACAGAATGGCTGAGTCTTTTGCTGAACACAAGGCAATTGCGTTAAGCGTCAAATCAGGAGACGCATTTGGCGCAAATGAAGCATCACGAAAACATATTATGAATATTTTAAAGACTTTAGAAGAAGATGTGGGAAGGGATAAAAGGTGATACATTTTTTATAAAAGACTCTACTTAATCCAATCTTAGTTTAGAATATGTAGCAGAGGAGAATATCAATAATATGTATAAAAATTTAAGCAGATACGATAAAAGAGTAAAAACCGGTGTGCATTTTATGTTGGGCAATTATGCCGTAGTTGAGGGAGCGCTTGCCGCCGGGTGTAATTATTTTGCTGGTTACCCCATCACCCCCGCCAATGAAATTTCGGAGCTGATGTCTCGTAGATTACCTGAGGTTGGAGGAATTTTTGTGCAAGGCGAAGACGAATTATTCTCCATCTATTCTGTTGTGAGCGCGTCTTTATCCGGTGCCAAGGCCATGACCGCAACTGCTAGTGCAGGATTTAATTATATGCAGGAAGGGATTGGATATGCCTGTGCCACAGAAGCGCCAATAGTCATTGTTGATGTACAACGATGTAGAGGTGAAAACTTTGCTACTCAGGCTGATGTCATGCAAATGCGTTGGGGTGCCAGTGGTGATTATGAAATAATCTGTCTTGCCCCTTCTTCAGCCCAGGAATTATTTGACTATACTATTTTAGGGTTTAATTTGGCTGAAAAATATAGAAACCCAGTAATTATAATGTCTGAAACAACAATTGCTTTGATGAGGGAAAGGGTGGAAATACCTAATGAAAAAGATATTGAAATAATAAATAGAAAGTATACCAGTCTATCCCCCAAGGAATATATGCCTTTTAGAGCATATTTAAATTCTCCACCAGAAATGGCTCCCTTAGGCAAGGGCTATCATACTTTGTATACTTTAAACTATCATAATGAAGATGGAAGCATTGATTGGGATCCAAAAGGTTACCATCATTTGTACCGGAGGATTACTGGGAAAATTGCTGAGAATAGAAAAGATATTTGTAGAAGTGAAACTTTTTTTATTGATGATGCAGAACATGTTGTAATCACGTATGGCAGCGAGGTTAGACCAGCATTAGATGCTATTGAAATGGCTAGAAAAGATGGTTTAAAAATCGGATTACTTAAATTGATTACAGTGTGGCCAGTTGCTGAGGAAACAATAATTGAGGTAGCAAAAAATATGGCAACTGTATATGTTGCTGAAATGAATATAGGAAAATATAGCAGAGAAATCGAGAGACTGTGTTCGCCTTATTGCAAGGTGAAAATGATTACTAAAAATGAAGGGATTATACATACAAAAGAAGAAATATACCAAGTAATTATGGGGGGCAAGACGTGTCAGTAAAAATTAATCCTCTTAGAAAATATATTAGAAATGGGAAATTGCCTCATTTTTTTTGTCCCGGTTGTGGTTGTGGTCAAATACTTAATTATTTCTTAGTTGCCATTGATGATTTAAAATTAAATTTAGATGAGATTATTACTATCGGTGGAGTTGGTTGTACGGCAAGAATTCCTGTTTACTTAGCCACAGATTCTTTCCATGGTGTACATGGAAGAACACTTGCTTGGGCAACTGGTATAAAACTTTATCAACCCGAACTTAAGGTTGTTATTTTTGCGGGAGATGGGGATTTGGCTTCTATTGGGGGCAATCATTTTATTCATGCTGCCAGAAGAAATCTGGATGTAACTGTTTTTTTAGTTAACAATTTTAATTTTGCTATGACAGGAGGACAAGTAGCCCCAACCACCCTTTTTGATTACATCACCATGACCACTCCCTATGGGAGCAGAGAAAACCCTTTTGATATTTGCCAATTAGCTGAATGTGCCGGAGCAACCTATGTCAGTCGTTGGAGCACTACAAAACCATTGCAAACCATTAAATCTATGAAAAAAGCTCTTAATCATAAAGGTTTTTCCTTAGTGGAAATTTTATCTCAGTGCCCAACAAATTTTGGGAGGTATGCCTTAAAAACCGGAGATCCAAAAAAGGTTTTGCAGTGGATGGACAATAATTCAATTTTAAAAAGCAAAACAGAAAACCTTAGTGAAAACGAACTAAAAGGAAAATTTATTTTAGGAGATTTTGTGGAAATAACTAAACCCGTTTTCCAAGGAACCACCATATATAAGGAGGTATCCGATTGAAATCATTAAGCATGAGAATTAGTGGTTTTGGTGGACAAGGCATTATTTTAGTTTCTATGATTTTGGGAACAGCAGTAGTTACAAAAAGAGGACTTTACGCTGTGCAAACACAGTCCTATGGCTCTGAAGCAAGAGGAGGGCAGTGCCAGGCTGAATTAATAATTTCCGAACACCCTATTAATTCTCCTTCTACTGCAAACAAAGATATTCTGGTAGCCCTGTTTCAAAGTGCACTTAATAGCTATATTTCTACTTTGAAACCAGGAGGAATCCTAATTGTAGATCCTGCATTGGTCAGTGAAATTCCTGACAATGATTATATTGTCTACCAAGTTCCTGCAACCGAAACAGCAATTCGAATTGGTAATCGTATTGCTGCTAACATGGTAATATTGGGGTTCCTACAACCGCTGTTAAAATTAGTTAGCGAAAATGACCTAAGGAGCGTTATTAAAGAAACTGTTAAAGAGAAATTTATAGATGTGAATATTGAGGCATTTAACGCAGGGCTTGATATTGCTAATAATTTAAGGTTATCAGAACAAGGGGAAGAACTGGATGAAATTATTTGAATTTCAGGGTAAAAGAGTATTTAAACAATATGGAATGCCTATACCATCTGGCAAAATTATTTATCCTGATAGCGATCTGTCTGAACTATCCCCACCAATCGTTTTGAAGTCACAAGTTTTGACAGGGGGCAGAGGGAAGGCTGGCGGTATCAAGTTGTGGGATGGTAAGCATGATATCAAATCGGTGATTAAACAATTATTTGATTTAAAAATAAATAACGAAAAGGTGCAAGTCATTTTAGCTGAAGAAGTTGTTAATATCAAGAAAGAACTATATTTGGCAATAACTTTTAATAAAAGTAGTTCTACTCAAGTATTGATAGTTGGAACAGCCGGAGGCATGGATATTGAAAAATCTGCGCAGATGGATACTAATCAGGTTCTTTTTATAGAATTTAACCCATTATTAGGCATCTCAGACTTTCAAATACGCTTAGCTGCTAAGCATCTAAAAATTGAGAACCATTCAGAAATTAGAAAAATCGTATTATCTATGTACCGTATATTTAAAGAACTCGATGCTGTTCTAGTTGAAATCAACCCTTTAGCCTTAACCTCTCAAGGGTTGATTGCTGTTGATTCAAAAATTGAACTAGATAGTCAGGCTATTTTCCGCCACACAGATTTATACCAACAGCTTAAAAAAGAGAATGCTTGTATTATAGGAAGTGATTACAAGACGAAATCGTATGAGGACACTATTACCTATGTCCCATTATCAGGCAATATTGGGTTGGTTTCAGATGGGGCAGGTACCGGCCTTTTGACTATGGATCTGCTGTCAAAACAAGGTGGGAGGGTGGCAAGTTTTGCTGAATTGGGGGGGATTACTAGCCCCGAAGTTGTTCATAAAGCGTTGCAAAAAGTAAACAATGATCCAAATGTAAAGAGTATACTGGTAGTTTTAATAGGTGGCTTTAACCGTATGGATGATATGGCAGAGGGTATTGTTCGCTTCCAAAAGGAAAATAAGAATAAAATACCCATGTTTATTCGTATGTGCGGAACAAAAGAAGAAGATGGCATAAAGATAATGGAAGATGCTCAAATACCTATAGACAAGAGCTTACATGAGGCAGTTAATAAGGCTATTAATAGAGCAATGGAGAATTAAATGTCAATTTTAATTAATAAAGATACCAAAGTTTTAGTTTTAGGAATTACCGGGAAGTCGGGCAGTTTACAGACAAAGATTATGAAAGAATGTGGAACTAAAATTGTTGCTGGTATAACACCTGGCAAGGGAGGAGCTGTAGTAGAAGGAATACCGGTATATGATTTTATTAAAGAGGCACTAAAAGACCATCAAATAGATGTTGCAATAAGTTTTGTCCCTCCACGTTTTTCTAAGGATTCCTGTTTAGAGGTTATTGAAAGTAAAATCCCGTTTTTAGTAATTACCGCAGAGGGGATTCCGGACCATGATGTTGTTGAAATTCTGCAATATGGGTGTTTAAAAGGTACTATGATTCTTGGTCCTGGGTCTGCCGGTGTGATTGCTCCCGGTAAATGTAAATTAGGAGCACACCCTCCTCAAATGTATTTAGAAGGCAATGTTGGTGTAGTGTCAAAAAGTGGAGCACTTTCTTATGAGATTGGCAAAGTATTATCAGAAAATGAAATTGGTCAATCAACGGTAGTTGCTATTGGGGGTGGACCCTTATGGGGGTTAAAACAAGGTGACCTGTTGCCAATGTTTGAAAAAGATGATGAGACTAAAATAATCGTATTATTAGGCGAAATTGGCGGAACAATGGAAGAAGATGCAGCAGAAGTAATTAAAGAGAGAGTAAAAAAACCAGTAGTATCTCTTATTGTTGGAAAATCAGCTCCCAAAGGGAAATCTTTAGGCCATGCCGGTGCCATCATTCAGGGCAATTTAGGTACTGCGGAATCCAAGATAGGCGCATTGCGGGAGGCGGGTGTCTATATTGCTGAGGATTCACTGGATATAGTCCGCATTATTAAACAGATAGAAGGTGAAAAGTAATATGTCTATTTATATTGATGGAAAAATATGCAAGGGCTGCCAATTATGTTTACATTATTGTCCTAAAGATGTGTTTGAATCAGGCGAGGAGGTGAATGATAAAGGTTTTATAATTCCAAAAGTAGCATATCCAGATAATTGTATTAGATGTAAATTATGTGAAATAAATTGTCCTGATTTAGCTATATTTACTGAATAAAAGTGAATTTAACTCGTAAAACAAATTAAGGAAGATAGGTTTTTTTTAATTATAATGGATTAAAGAATAAAGAGGTGAATCATAAAAAGATATGTACAGAGACTATTGGTTATATTCATACTGTTAGGCATAATAGTAACTTTATGTTTTACTAAAGGAAGGACTTTTCGTATCTAGTTTTGATGAAAAATTTCTCACTCGTGGTCCTGATGGTTTTTAAAGAGTGAGAACAGTTTTGGTGATAGGTGTTGGTTGGTATCGGGGAATTCCCCCAGGCGAAATTTGTACAGGATCATTGGTATCATCAGCATTGCATGGTGAGGTAATTGCTGGAGCTACTGTGGTAGGTAATGTATTTTCTCCATGTGATTGGGATGTAGTTGATTTAAATATAGAAGCAATAAAACACTATGATTCAAAAATCGTACTATGGATAGGTAAGGGCGGAAAGATGAAAGTATAAGCTAGTGGCACTAATTGGGCATTTGATTAAGATACAGCCAATCATTGACTAAAGCATATACTTGGCAAAAATGTTATTTGAAGTATTTTGGCATTATTGCAGTAGGGTCATATTTGCATGTGCTAAATAATTAAAGGAACCTAAAGAGGAGGAAAGTGCTAAATTGAAATATGATTTAATAATCAAGAATGGAAATGTAATTGATGTAACTGATTGCTCTGATTTGTATAAGCCATGGACGAAGATGGATATTGGTATTAAAGGTGATCAAATAATAAGAATAGGCAAACTTGATTCATATGAGTGCGAAAACTTAATCGATGCAAGTGATCTTGCAGTATCGCCAGGATTTATCGACATACATACTCACTCAGACACTTATTTACTAGCCAATCCTAAGGCAGAAAGTAAAATAAGACAGGGAGTTACAACTGAGATTATTGGTAATTGCGGGCTCTCAGCAGCACCTTTAGGAGGTAAGTATGTTCCAGTAAAATCCATCCTATCAAATTGCGTAGAGCCTAGTTGGGTTACTATGGCAGAATATTTAAAAGTATTAGAAAAAAGTGGTAGCAGTGTAAATGTTGTACCTTTAGTGGGGCATAATAATATTCGCGGTGCAGTTATGGGATATGACAGTGAGGTGCCTTCCAAAGGGCAGCTTGGTAAAATGAAGGAATTATTACAAGAGTCTTTCGATGCCGGTGTCTGGGGATTTAGCACTGGTTTAAATATGCCTCCTGGTTCTAGCTCTAAACAGGAAGAGATAGTAGAATTATGTAAAGTTGTTAACCAGAATAATGGTGTATACCATACCCATATTCGTGGACAGGGAGACAGGCTATTAAGTGCAGTTATTGAGGCAATTGAAACAGCTAAACAGTCCGAAGTTCCTTTACATATTTTACACCATAAGGGAATGGGCGATGCAAATGCTGCAAAAGTAGAATTCACTCTATCTATGATAGATGATGAAATTGATAACGGTATGAATATCACCATGGACATGTACCCATACGTAGCTGGCCAAGGCGGACTTGCTATGTTTATCCCCTTTTGGGCGCATGTGGGAGGTACTAAAAAATTGATAGAAAGGCTCCAAGATCGCCAGTTGAGAAAAAAGATGAAGTGGCAAATGGTAGAACCAGAGCTATTTCCAGGATACCAGAGCTATACACGGGAACTTGGGTGGAAAACCTGTTGGGATAAAATATTAATTTGTGATAGCAGTTCAGAGAAATATCAAGATATTGCTGGGAAGTCTATTGCAGAGGCAATGCCTGAAGGGGTAGATCCTCTTGATTTTGTTTTTAATCTCTTGATTGATGAACAAGGGGATGTGCCAGTTGTGATTCCTGATCTGATTGATACTGATGACCGATATTTGTTAATGGTTCTACAGCATCCCAATACGATGTTTGGCTCAGATGGTTATTCACTAGCTACCAAAGGAATTCTGGCTGGTGGATTTCCACATCCTAGAAGCTATGGCACATTTCCAAGAATACTAGGTAATTATGTGAGACAAAGGAGACTGTTTACTTGGAAAGAGGCTGTTAGAAAAATGACTTATTTGCCAGCAATGTATTTAGGTATTACTAATCGTGGAGTAATTAAAGAAAATACGTATGCGGATATAGTTATTTTTAACCCGGAAACAGTGATAGATAATTCTACATTTTCAAATCCCCATCAATATCCATCTGGGATTGAGTATGTAATTACTAATGGCGCGATAACCATAAATCGAGGAGAACATACTGGGGCATTAGAAGGAAGAGTATTAAGAAAAAAATGATTAAATCAGTACACAGTTTATTTTTAAAAATAGAATAAAAAATATATATTTGAGGGTAAGAACATGAAAGAAAAATTAGTTGTTTCAGGAGTACAAATGTCAACAAAGTGGTTAGACAAAGAAGAGAATATAAGTTTTATAAAGGACTCCATTGCAAAAATTAAAAAAGAAGAAAATGCAGATTTAATAGTTTTCCCAGAATTATCGAATTGTGGGTACATAAAAGAAAGAGATAAAGTATTTGGCAGAAAATTTACCCAAATGACTGATACAGTACCCGGATATTTTACAGACGAAATCGGTAAACAAGCAAAACAATATGGCGTATACGTTATTGTAGGGCTTTCAAAGCTTCATCCAGAAATTCCTGCAACGCTATACAATGCTGCTGTTTTGATAGACCCCAAAGGAGAGATTGTAGGAGTCCAACACAAAATGCATATTCCTGGATATGAAAAGCATTATTTTATTGGAGGGACTAATTGCGAACCATTTAAAACAGATATTGGCAGCATTGGAATCTCAATATGTTTTGATGGACAATTTCCCGAGTACACTAGAACTTTAGCGCTAAAAGGAGCTGAAATCTTATGTATGCTATGGAACATGCCTTCTTTTTCTAATCCACCAGAATTGTTAACACATATAACAGCAGCTAGGGCTGCTGAAAATAGAATGTTTGTAGTGTCTGTCAATAGAGTCGGAGTTGATGGTAATATTGATTTTTTTGGTCATAGTGTAATTTCGGATCCAGTAGGCAATTTACTAGCAAAAGCAGACAATAAAGAAACTATTATCACAGCGGTTTTAGAAGAAGAAATATTAATTGAAGAAAGATTGCAAATGCCAGTTTTTAGAGATAGAAGACCAGAAATGTATTCCTATCTATTAAAAAATATGTAGTTTTCCAAGGTTAACGCTATAAAATGAGAGATGATATTAAAATGGAGTATCCAAAAGAAAATAAAGGCGCAAATATTTTAATAAACACTTGTGGGGCAGTTAAAATAGGGGAAACAGTTTTAATAGCTACTGATCAGGGAAGTATTGATATTGCCGAAATACTATTTAATGCATGTTTATCTCAAAATATGGAACCCACTATGCTTGTAATGGCTCCCAGACATCATCATGGTGAAGAACCACCAAAACCATATGCCTTAGCCTTGTTAAATGCTGATGTTATCTTTGCCCCAACAACCTTTTCGTTATTTCATACCAATGCAAGGATTGAAGCTAATAAAAACGGAGCTAGATGGGTAAACCTTCCTGGATTTTCCAAAAAAATGCTAAAGGAAGGAGGTCTCTTTGTTGATTTCCATAAACAAAGAAGTATTGCTGAGCAGGTGGGGACTCTTTTAACAGAAAGTAACTCAGTGCGTGTAACTACTATCAAAGGGACCGATATCACATTTTCTATCATGGGAAGAGAGGCTATTGTGGAAAGTGGAATTTCTGATAAACCTGGTATGGTTAACTCTCCTCCAGATATTGAGGTGTGTATTGCACCAGTTGAAGGCACTGCAGAGGGAACAATTGTGATAGATGGAAGCATTGTATTGTCAGAATTAGGCCCATTAAAAAAAGATGTTATTTTACAGGTAACCAAGGGTTCTATCTCAAAAATAGAGGGGAATGAAGAGGCTGAACTCTTTAAAAGTATTTTGGCTAAAGCAAATGAAGAGGCAGTTTACAATATTGGAGAATTTGGTATTGGATTAAATCCTGAATGTAAAATATGTGGAAGTATGCTAGAAGATGAAGGTGTTTATGGGACTATACATTTTGGTATAGGTGATAATCATACCATAGGAGGAACGGTGGAAGCCTCTATGCACACGGATGTTGTGATAACCCAGCCAACGGTTGTGATAGATAAAAGAATGCTTATAGAAAAGGGAGAAATTGTAAATTTTTAAATTGCTTTGTGCGATAAAAATCTACCATTCTTAAAATAAATTAAATGGTAAAAATAAAAAAAGAGGAGGTAAAATTAAAATAAAATATTTCTGAAAATAAGGTACGGTACATTAAACATTGCAAAATAAAAGGAGAAAATTATGAGAGGATTTTTAAATCAAAAAACAGTTGTATTCTTTGTTTGTTTTGTGCTAATAATATTAACTTCATTTTCAGTAAATGCTCAAAAGGTATATGAATGGGATTTACCCACTGTCTGGGATCCTAATAATTACCAAAGTGTTTGTTTAAGAATATTTGCCGACGAGCTTTATGAAAGAACAAATGGACAAATTAAGATAAATATCCACTATTCAGGGGCTTTAGGATATTCTGATCCCCAACTCCTAGGTGTCGTCAGAGATGGTATAGTACCAATAGTAGATGCCTTAAAAAATGCTCAAACTGGAGAGGAAAAATTTTTTGGAATTACCGCACTACCGTTTTTAGCGCCAGGTGTAGTGGAATTAAGGACATTGCAATTTTTTACTAGGCCAGTTGAAGATAAATTACTAACAAAACATAATCAAAAATGTTTGTACCAAGTTCCCTGGCCAAGCCGCAATGTATATTCTAAAAAGAAAATTGAAACATTGGAAGATTTGAAAGGATTTAAGCTTAGAGTAGTAAGTAAAGAGGATTCAGATTTATTTACGAAATTAGGTGCAACTCCAATTCAAATGCCATGGGGAGAGGTAGTGACAAGCTTAGCTACTGGTGTTATTGATGGGGTTGCCACTTCAAGTGCTTCGGGTGTAGATGGTAAGTTTTGGGAATTTTTAAAATATTGTAGCCGGTGGAATTGGCACAGTTCAGAGGACATGGTCAATATAAATCTTGATGTTTGGAATAGCTTGCCCATAGAGTTAAAAAATATCATCGAAACAACAGCTCGGGAGCTTGAACCAAAATTTACAATTATTGCGTTAGAGGATTGCCGTAATGCAGAAAAAGTATTAATCGAATATGGAATGGAAGTTAGCGATCCCAGTCCAGAGTTTTTTAAAGAATGCAGAGAGGTTTCGCGTAGTATATGGGAAGAGTATATGAGGGAAATTCCAGAGGCTAAAGAAGTAATCGAAAATTATATGAAAGTTATGGAATATTGAAAATCACATTAGTTTTAAATAGATAAATATTACTTTATTTTTAAAATAAAAAGTTCAGATTAATGAATTTCAGTAGGCTGATAAATAAAAACAGCAATAATGTTATTTATCAGCCTACTAAACCAAAGTAATAAAGGAGTATCTAGCATGAAAGAGCGCATCATTACATTAACAAAAGTTTTAGATTTTATCAACAATAAATTGAATGAAATAAGTGGCATATGTATATCCATAATCACGGTGCTTGTTTTGGCAGAAATCATTGCTAGAAGGTTTTTTAATTACGGGATTTTGTTTGTGCTAGAAACAAATTCTTATTTGTTGGCAATCTCTTGGTTTCTATCTGCTCCTTTCACCTTACGTACTGATGGCCATATAAGAATAAATATACTTGCTGCGTTTATTAAAAATGAAACTATAAATAAATATATTGATATTTTTGCAAACTTAGTATGAATTGTTATATCTTATTTCTTCTTTATTGCCAGTTTTGTATTGACAAAAGATTCTTACTTACTAAAAAAAACATCTCATACTGCCCTAAGAGCGCCTTTGTATATACCCCATACATTTATTACCATCGGATTGTTTTTCTTGTTAGTTCAAATGATTGTAAGGATGTTGTTAGTATTAGTAAATGAAGCACCAGAAATAGAACTGAAACTGAAATCTTAATAAAAAAGTATGAAACGAAAAGAGGTAAAATATGACCGCACTTTATGTAATACTATTATTCCTAGTCGTTATTCTTGGAGGTACGGTTTGGGTTGGTCTTGGATTAACAGGGACTGGTATAGGGGCAATAGCTATTTTCCGCAGCTCGATGCCTTTTATCAAACATTTAGGAACTAGCCTGTGGACAACATCTATTGCACCAACCATGGTGGCGCTAGTTTTGTTTATCTTTATGGCAGAAATATTGTTTAGAACCAGGCTTTCTGATCTAATTTTCTCTGGCTTGGCCCCATGGGTAAACTGGATTCCTGGTAGGCTAATGCATACAAATATTTTTGGATGCACTATTTTTGCTGCTGTTTCTGGCTCCTCTGCCGCAACTGCAGCAACCATAGGCAAGGTAACATTGTTTGAATTAGACAAAAGAGGATATGATCATTATATGTCAGTCGGAAGCCTTGCAGGTGCAGGCACTTTGGGTTTCATGATACCCCCTAGCACTATGCTCATAATATACGGTACCCTTGCTGAAGAGTCTGTTCTTAAACTTTTTTTAGCGGGATTTGTTCCTGGAATACTTATTTCTTTGTTGTTTTCAGCATATATAATTCTCTATTCTTTATTTATAAAAGATGTTGCCCCGCCGAAAGAAGCATTAAAGTTTACATTAAAAGACAGAATTAAAAGCTTAGTCGATCTAGGTCCCATTGTGTTTTTAATTGTACTAATTTTGATAGCAATGTACGGTGGTTTCGCAACTCCAACTGAAGCGGCAGCGGTAGGAGTGCTTGGTAGCTTAGTAATTAGTTTTTTCCAAAAAACTTTATCAATCAAGGCAATCAAGGAAGCGCTAATGGAAACTACTCGAACAGGCTCTATGGTTGGTTTTATAATTGTTGGAGCAGTCTTCCTTTCTCAAATAATGGGATTTCTGGGAATTCCTAGAATATTGTCAGATAAAATTGCTACCCTAAATCTACATTCATACTTGCTAATCTCTTTATTATTACTTTTCTATATTTTTTTAGGATGCATTATGGAAGGAATGGCTATTTTGGTTATGACCTTGCCAATTACTTTGCCATTAGTTTTGCAGGCTGGTTTTAGCAAAATATGGTATGGTATTTTTATGGTAATCGCTATTCAGATTGCTCAAATAACTCCACCAGTTGGATTTAATTTATTTATTATTCAGGGTTTGACTAAAGATAAATTGGGATATATTTCAAGAGCGGCTATGCCTTTTCTTATTATCTTAATTTTATTTGCCATGTTCATAACTGTTTATCCCCAAATCATAGATTACTTGCCTCAAGTAGCTTTTGGTAGATAAGAATACAAGATTTTATCGATGAGTATAAATTTGTATATTGTTTTTCATTTTAACCCCTAGAGAAATAAACTATGGGTTTACCCATAGATGAGAATGAAAAGAGGTGATATGTTATAATGCTCATATAACAACAAGGCTATTAGGAAACAGTGTCTGTGGATACCTGAAAGCTTTTCTCAAGATAATCAGAAATCTTCTTGGTTACAAGATAATAGGGTATGGCATGCAGGTAGATTATATACATATAATCATGCTACCAAAATATAGTGTCTACAGTATAGTTCAAAGTACGTAAACAGCCAGCAATCTTAGGGAAAAGCCTACCTGGCTTTCCAAAGTTTACTAGTAAGGATAAAATTATCTAATCATCAGAATACTTTGTTTCCACAGTGGGCATCAATGAGAAGAGTATCATCAAATATGCGCAATTCCTACAGAGCTAGAATCTGGGTCAAGTGAATCTTGTTGACTTTCAAGAGTACTATGGATTTGTTTGTGAGTGTCTATTCGACCTTCTATAAGGAGGCTATATGTTTAGTTATGCTGGTAAAGTCGCATGGATAGAATTATCAGAAAAAAAAATATTTATTGAATCAAGTAGCAGTTATAAGCATTTAATAGGTGGGAGAGCACTTGGTAGTTATTTGGTGTTTAAGGAAGTCCCTGAAACAGCACATCCCTTAAGCAGAGATAATATTATTACATTCAATACTGGGCCATTAACAGGTACATTGGCTCCTTCTGCAGGGAGAATTAACATTAGTACAAAAAATGTTGCCACTAACGGGATCTCTTTTGCTAATGCAGGTGGTTATTTTGGCCCTGAACTGAAATTTGCTGGATTTGATCATTTAATAATACAGGGCAAATCAGAAAAACCAGTTTATCTATTCATTCATGATAACTTAATTGAAATAATATCAGCAGACCATCTATGGGGTAAAGATGTTTGGGAAACAGAAGACCTAATAAGACGGGAGCTAAAGGATAGGAAAATTAGGGTTGCCAGTATTGGGCAGGCTGGCGAAAACTTAGTGTCTATGTCTTGCATTATGATGGATCGTTCAAGGGCTGCTGGCTGGGGTGGTTGTGGTGCAGTCATGGGTTCAAAAAAACTAAAAGCAATTGCTGTAAGAGGTCATGGAAACTTACAATTATTCGATATCGAAAAGTTTATGAATTATAATAAAATTATATGGCAACGTATGTTGAGCACAAATGCGGTACGTCTCTTTCAAGAATATGGAAATTTTGGGACTTCTGGTGCAGGAGGTATTTTTGGCACCCTACCGCAAAGTGTAAAAAACATGGAAGATGAGATATGGGAAGACAGTAAAACACTTAAGGTAAGAGAAATTATTTTTAAAGAGAAATACGGACAAAAGAAATTAGCAGACTACACTTGTCCAAATGTCTGTAGCCGTTTTTATCGTATAAAAGAAGGTGAATTTACTGGGCACCAACTTGAAGCCCTAAAAACGAATATCTATAGGGCATTTGGTACAAACATTGATTTATATGATAGAGAACGCATTCTTATTGCGAATGAGATGGCAGATAGGTATGGCATGAATTGCGATTCCCTTTCTGCAGCAATAGCTTGGGCAATTGATGTATATGAACGAGGTTTAATAAATAAAAAGATAACTGATGGAATAGATCTGCGTTGGGGAGATGGTGATTTGCAGTTGAAATTATTTAATCTTATAGCCCACAGGCAAGGATTTGGTAATATTTTAGCAAAAGGTGTATATGATGCATCAAAAATAATTAGCAGTGGAACTGAAAAATATGCTATGCATGCAAAAGGTCATGGTATTTGTGAGCAAGGAATGAGATCTCATAAAGGCTGGGCGCTGGGAATTGTTTCTAGCTCTATTGGTGGAGGTCACTTAGTAGGTGCACCAAATACAGAACAGAGACGAGTGCCTGCAGAAATAGGGGAACATTATTTTGGTGTACCAACTGCCGGATACCCTACGACATATGTCGGAAAAGGGCAATTAGTTTCCTGGTTTGACAAATACAAGGCAGTTGTTGATACAGCAGGGGTGTGTGTATTTGCTACCTATTGGATAGATACCTCTTTTATTGGGCCTGATGACTTTGCTAATTTAATAACAAGCGCAACTGGAAACAACATAAATAGCGAAGAATTACTATTGTTAGGAGAGAAAATCTGCAATATAGAAAAAGCATTTAATACTCTACACGCAGGATTCACAAAGAAAGATGATTATCCACCTTACAAGCTTACTGAAATACCAATAACGGCGGGAGAATTTGCTGGAGAAAGATTGTCAATAATAGAATGGGGGAAAATGTTAGAAGAATATTATAGTTGCCATCAATGGGATGTAAGCACTGGATTACAAACAAAAGAATGTTTAGAAAATTTAGGATTATATGATGTGATAAAAAAGATTGAAAACGCAAATAAATTTCCATCGAAAGAAGTAAATGGAATAGAAGAGATGAGTCCATGAGTACAGAGTTTAGGTATACACTTATGATTGACACTAATCTCTGCACTGGTTGTCAAGCGTGTGTTTTAGCTTGTTCATACCATATTACAAAATATTTCAGTCTGACTGAATTAAATAGTTGCATTAAAATATTTAGAAATAATGCAGATGGAGAGGTAGAGGCAAGCTTAGATCAAAAAAAATGTGATATGTGCCCCGGTTTTGAATTGCCCCTTTGTATGCAGTTTTGTCCCGTAGATGCGATTAGATTTGTAAGAATAAAAGAATAAAAGAATAAAAGAAATTTTATTTAATGATTTTAGTAATAGTGGAGGGTTTTTAAATGACTAGAAAAACAATTTCTAAATCAGTAGCAGGTATCAGCCCTTCTGCTACTGAGAGCACATCGTTTTTGGCCAATCAAATGAAAAGACAGGGCATTGATATAGTAAGTTTTGC
>LSQX01064609.1_pt2 | contig 15835 bp, 16 predicted proteins | sample 654561 | NCBI WGS metagenome assembly LSQX01 (sample SAMN04489861, study PRJNA283612) | anaerobic digester metagenome | isolation source: 4 biogas reactors fed with cattle manure at either 37C or 55C with and... | place: Denmark: Kongens Lyngby | collected 2014 | reverse complement strand
TCAACTGGGATCCGCGGGGCTCATCGCACCGATGCATTACCACAACATCCTTGCAACCCGGAACTTTCAAAGAGGTCAATTCGATGAGTTCGAGGCTGTGTCTGGAGAGGTTCTAAAGGAACAGCATCTCGTAAGGAACAAAGGATGCATCACATGCCCTATACAATGCGGAAGAGTTGTGGAGGTAGCAGGCAAGCAAGTAAAAGGCCCCGAACTTGAGACTTTGGGGCTACTGGGCCCCAACCTTGAGAACTCGAACCTTGAGTTAATTCTTGAATGGAACTATCTTTTAGATGAGCTTGGCATGGATACCATATCAGCCGGCAGCACCATCGGGTTTGCCATGGAGCTCAATGAAAAAGGCCTTTGGGATAATGGTCTTGCATTTGGCGAGGTGGACAACCTCCGAGATATATTCAAGCAGATCGCAAATAGAGAGGGTATCGGAGATCTCTTAGCTGACGGCACGAAGCGCCTTTCTGAAAAATTCGGAGGCGAGGAGTTTGCCATACACTCCAAAGGACTGGAGCTTTCAGCATATGAACCGCGCAGATCGGTTGGAATGGGTCTTGGTTATGCTACGTCAAACAGAGGCGGTTGTCACCTCAATGGGGGGTATCTCGTCCTCCTTGAAGGGCTTGCTCTCAATCTCGACCCATTGACAACTAACTCCAAGGCTGCGCTTACTATTCTGTTTCAGAACATCATGGAAGCCGCGTCTGCAGGAGGTAGCTGCCTATTCACATGTTACCTTGCTATGCCTGCTTTCATGCTGGAGGATGCAAACAGCTGGATAACAAGGACGGTCAATGAATCGCTCACTTGTTTCGGCCCACTGATGGCAGCTATTGTGAAAATGCCTGCATGGATGATGCCGTTCCACTTCCCCGGCCTCTGGCATACCCAGGCGCTCACCCAAGTAACCGGTATGAAGATGACCTTCGGTAGGTTCAAGGAGATAGGTGAAAGAGGATACAACTTAGAGCGTATGTTCAACGTCAAAAGAGGAGTGACTGCGTCAGACGATGCTCTGCCTGAGCGGCTTACCAAGCAGCCGCAGGATCCCATGGTTCCCGAGAGCAAAGTCCCTTTGGGGGCTTTGAAAAAGGATTATTACAGCATTAGAGGCTGGGATCTAAACGGGCTGCCGAAACAGGAGAAGCTGGTCAAGCTCGGGATAGGGGAGGCAGGTTGATTGATGATCCAAGTAAGGATATTCGGACCACTCAGAGAGAAGATCGGTATTGGCTCACTTGAAGTAGATGCATCCCAGGCGGGAACGGTTGATGAACTCCTAACGGCAGTAAGCGAAATGACAAGAGCTGCCAAGGGGTCAGAACTTCGCAAGGCATCCATCTTGGTGAATGGGACGAGCATTACTTCCCTTAAGTTGCGTAGGACTCCTGTTACGTCCGGGGATGAGGTAGTGCTGCTTTCACCGGTAGGAGGAGGATAGGGAGCAGTAGGAGGGTATGGAATAGGGAAGATGAAGGACGATGAAAAAGAAAGTAAACGAATTTGAGGGGAAGGATTCTTCTATGGACGACTTAGCAGGAAGCACCCAGGAGCGGATTATCGAGGCAGCAAGTAAGCTCATGACTGAAAAAGGTGTAACAGACACGAGTCTCGCTGACATTGCAGGTGAAGTTGGAATCAGCAAGGGGACACTGTTCTACTACTATTCGTCCAAAAACGACCTGGTTTACGATGTGGCGCAGCGGAATCTGGACCTGATTACCGCAGACATCCTGTCATGGATTGAAAGTATCCGAGGGCAAGTCGCGCCTTCGGAAATCCTTAATGTCGCCATGGAGCGGATTGTCCATGCAGATACCAGGGGCAAGCTCCATATTTACCTGCTCCGGGATGCAGCTTCTGATGCCCACTTGAAAGAAAGGTTCCAGGCTACATATCTAAAGTGGAAACAGATGATAGAAGATGCGCTGGGGTCAGTTTACGGCGATGACAAGGCTGACCTGGATGTTCAGGCGGATATTATTCTTTCAGTCATAGACGGTCTTACCATACAGAAGGTGCTCGGGATTAATGATGCGCCCATTGAGCGCATGGCCAGGTGGCTCGCCTAGGCCTTAGCCCGGAGCAGGCAAACTACTTTAGCTTTCGTTGTTTTGGGCAATTACCCCCAGCTTCAGAATTTAACCTCTTCACGCCTTTTATGCTGAAAAAAGAAGGAATAACGAACTTTGTGTCATATATAGTGATCAGATGATGTCATGAGGTCATGATGTCATGCTCTCACATAGTGGTGTAAACTTCATCTTACATCGACTCAGGTTGGGTCATGAAACAGCAAGGTGGTGCAAAGTCATGCATGTTGCTGATAAATCCCCTTTATACCACAAGATCTATGTAGACCTTAAGAGACGCGTAGAATCAGGTGAATTTAAGCCCGGAGATTACATTCCAACTGAGAAACAACTTCAAGATTACTACTCTGTCAGTCGCACTACAGTTCGAACAGCAGTTGCTGCGCTAGAGGATGATGGCTTAGTTGCAGTGCAGCGAGGTAAAGGAGTTCAAGTAGTGCCAAAAACCCTCCGTCAGAGATGGACAAAGCTCTCAAGCTTTACCGACCTTGTGCTTGCGCAAGGCCTAACCCCGGGGATAAGAGATATTGAAATAGTCGCCACACGCTCCGTGCCTTCACCGTTCGACGAGGTTATTCCACCTGAGGACCAGGAAGACCTCTTGAGAGTCAGAAGGGTTCGTACAGCGGATGAAAGTGTTGTCAGCATACACGAATCCTATTTTCCAAGATCCAGAGTGCCAAGGATAGATGAAATCGAACTCGTTGAGGCCCAATCCTTATATAAACTCCTTCAGAATCGCTTCAACGTAGTCGTCAATGCTGTAGAAGATGAGTTAACTGCAAGAAAAGCTACGTCCTCGGAAGCCAAGATACTCGGCATACCAAGCGGAGATCCGGTTTTGCATGTAAACCGTCTGGGTTATGAGGCAGACAGTAACCTTATCGAACTTGCAACGATAGTCATCCGCAGCGATATCTACCGGTATATTGCTCGACTTGAAAGATAGACAAATAAGCCGGAAAACTAGGTAAGGAAGGGGAAGAATCATGCCTGACACGGATAGCTCCGATAAGCGTCAACTGTTATTTGAGAAAATCTGGGGATCCTTGGCAGCGCTTGCAGTAGGTGACGCCTTGGGGTATCCGGCCCACGAAATGCCGAGAGAACTCATCATCCGTGAGTTCGGAGGCTGGATAACAGAATTCAAAGATGCACCTGAAATCAACATCCTTCATCCCTCGATGAAGGCAGGGCAAACAACTGATGACACTATTATGAGTTTAGTTACAGCCAGAGCGATTATCGAGTCAGACGGTTCCCTTACTGCAAGCAACATGGGACGTGCATTAGCGAAGTGGGCCCAAAGCACTACTATCTGGGAAACAGCCCCCATGTTCGGGCCGACTACTAAGGCAACGTTGCGACGACTTATCGCAGGCGAAGATCCTGTTGCTGTGGGAACTGACGGATATGTCTCTACAGTCGGTGTGTCCAATGGCTCAGCAATGAGGATAGCCCCGGTCGGTCTCATCCACCCCGGAAGGCCGGATCTTGCCGCAAAGATGGCTGTGCAAGCATCCCTGCCCACCCATGGCACTACAGTGGCTATTGCCTGTACTTGCGCAGTTGCATCTGCAGTGGCTGAGGCAGCAGGTGAGGGCAGCGACATATTTTCAATTGCTCGAGCTGCCGTAGATGGCGCTCGAATAGGAGAACAGGAAGGCCTCGCGCGCGCGAGAATAGTCCCTGCCCCTGATGTGGCTGACCGGATATGCCAAGCAGTGGACATAGGTTTTAGGACAAAGGATGTTATTGAAGCCGGCGAGTTACTGGGCAAGAAATTAGGATGCACTTTCATGGCAGTCGAATCAGTTCCTACCGCCATAGGGATGTTTGTAGCCTCAGGCGGTGATGTTGAAAAAGCCATGATCGGCGGTGCAAATGCAGGAGGAGATACTGACAGCATTGCGTCAATCGCAGGCTCAATCGCAGGTGCATTCAGGGGAATCAAACATGTGCCGGCTGACCTTTATGAAGAGGTTGAATCCATAAACAAATTGGGACTTAAGGAGTTGGCTTCCCAATTACATAAGATAGCTGTCAGGAATTTCAAAGCAAACAATTGAGAAAGGGGAGACTCTGGCGGTGAGTGTCAAAGTTGTAGGACTTGGCAGTGTAGCAATGGACGTGATCGTGCAGGTGAACGCCCTCCCGCAGGTCGACGGGTTCTCGATAGCACGGTCCCAGGTGGTGCTTGACGGTGGAAGCGCAGCAAACGTTATGGCGCAGGTAGCGAAGTTCGGTGTCACAAGCGGACACATTGCACAGATAGGCGATGATGATCTAGGCAAGCACCTCCTAAAAGGCCTTAAGAAATTCGGAATCGATACATCTCGAATCGTGGTAAAACCCGAAGGCGTATCTCTTCAAACATTCATTCCTGTAGACCCTCAAGGCGAGAAAATGATCTTCGTAAATCTCGGTAACTGCTTCTTGGATTTGACTCCGGACCAGATTGATCCTGAATACATTTCGGGCGCAAAAGTCTTCTATACGGATCTGTTGCCTCCGAAGCCTGCTATCGAAGGTGCAAGGATAGCCAAAGAAGCAGGCGCGAAAGTCGTTTTCAACTTGCAGATGGGACTCTCAATGATGGAAGAGATGGATATAGCCTTGGACGACATATACGCTCTTCTTAAGTATGTGGATGTATTCGCTCCGTGTAGGGAAGCGTTTTTTGCAATGACGAAGGAAGAAAACCCTGAGAAAGCCTTAAGGAAGTTCTCTTCCGAGTATCCGATTCAAACAATACTTACTTTGGGATCGAAGGGAGTAATGACGCTTGTAGGAGGTGAGACAGTACAGGTTCCTGCGTATGAAGTTGATGTAGTGGATACAACAGGCGCAGGGGATTCGTTCATCGGCGCATTCACAGTAGCCTACTTCATTGAAGGCCTTAATATGAAGCGTTCGCTGGAAGTCGCAAGCGCGGCAGCAGCCCTCAAGTGCACAAAGCTTGGAGCGCGTTCAATGCCTACCAGGGATGAAGTGGACGAATTCCTAAAGAAAGCAGAACCCTTGAAACCGTAACTAAAGCAACAATAATGACGGGGGATGAAATGTTATGAAGCCGGAAATCGAGAAGGACGAAATAAAGGCGACGTTTTGGCATCCACGTAGAGTTGCAAGGATTGCAATATTCATTGCTCTCGCCGGAGTCGGTGCACTCATAAAGATCCCGAGCCCTATAGGTACTATCGGTCTTGACTCAGCTCCTGGGTATTTCAGCGCTTTGGCTTTTCAGCCTGTAACAGAAGGCTCGATTGTTGCGGCGATAGGCCACTTATTATCAGCGGGAGTTGTGGGGTTCCCATTGGGTATTCCCCTTCACCTCTTTATTGCGGTACAGATGGCAGCTTATGCAGCCATATACGGCTGGTCTGCCAGAAAAATAGGAATTATCCCTGCGATAATCATCGCAAGTCTTCTTAATGGTATTCTTGCGTCATTTACAGTACTTCCTGTGGGTGGTATGGGCCTTGTTATGAGTCTTATTGTTCCTCTGACTATTACATCTGCTGTAAACATTGTTATTGCTGCTATCGCCCACAAGATAGTAGGTGCCGGGCTGGGCGGTAAGTAGATCATGAACCTGGCCGGCCGGCAAGTGAATCGTGAACCTGGCCAGCCGGTACGTAAATATTCAACATGTTTGGATGAGGGCCGAGCTTATGCCAAGCCGGGCTGTTGTTCGGCCCTCTCGTGCCAACAGAGTGGTTGGGGGAGGGCGCGTAATGTCCATTATTGATATCGACAGTCTTTCATACAAGTATCCAAATGCAACGACGAAAGCGCTTGATAACATAGATTTCAAACTTACAGAGCCAGGGTTTACCGCAATTATGGGTCCTACCGGCGCAGGCAAGACCACCTTTTCATTAACTCTAAACGGGCTTATCCCCCAATTTTATGAAGGAACAATGGAAGGGTCAGTTCATGTCCTTGGCATTGATACAAAAAGGTACCGTATCCAAAGACTGGTCCAGCATGTAGGCCTTGTAATGCAAGATCCTGAGTCTCAAGTCTTCGGCATGAATGTACTGGCAGATGTTATGTTCGGACCTGCGAATTTAGGGCTCAGCTATGACGAGGTAATGGCTCGCGCCCGCAGAGCGCTTAACCTGGTCGGGTTAGTCGGATTTGACAAGCGTTCGCCTTCTGATCTGTCCGGCGGGGAAAAACAACGTCTTGCTGTTGCATCTGTTCTGGCCATGCATCCTGAAATACTTGTGCTGGATGAACCCACATCTGAACTGGATCCGGTGGGACGGGAAGAGGTGTATCAGGCTGTTGACAGGCTTCGTGAGGACGGCAATGTCACAATTCTCGCGATAGAACACTCACCTGACGAGGTAGTGTCCCGCGCTGAGAATCTTGTGGTCTTCAATGAGGGTAAGATGGCGTATATCGGGACGCCTAAGGATATTTTTCGAAATGCACCAAAAGCTCACGACTTAGGAATTAGGATTCCTGAATCTGCAGAATTGGGATGGAAGTTGCACGAAGCAGGTATTATTGAACAGCAGCAGATCCCTCTTACAGTCGATGAAGCGTTTGAGTTGATTTCGCCGTGGATCATAGAGCGCAAAGATAGGCTGGCCAAGTGTGATACGAAGCCTTGCAGGTGTGATGCCGAGGGCGAGAAAGAAGTAATCCTGTCTGTCCAGGATCTCAGCCATAGCTATTCAGATGAGATCCATGCGTTAAGAGGAGTTTCTCTTGACGTCCACAAGGGAGAGTTCATAGCCCTTGTAGGTCAAAACGGAGCAGGCAAGACCACTCTTGCCAAACACTTTAACGGTCTCCTGCGGCCCACCAAGGGACGAGTCATTGTAGATGGCAAAGACGCTGCGGGTCAAGCAATCTATGATCTTGCGAAGGTTGTGGGATACGTATTCCAAAACCCGGATCACCAGATATTCTCCGCGACGGTTTGGGAAGAGGCTGCGTATGGACTGAAAGTCCAGGGGATTACAGGTGAAAAAGCGAAAGAGAGGGTTGCCAACGTTCTTGAGCTCGTCGGTCTTAGTGACCTGCTTGAGCTGAACCCTTTTACGCTGAGCAAAGGCGATCGCCAGAAGTTAGCGGTAGCATCAATCCTTGCCATTGAGCCTCAAGTCCTGGTTATTGATGAGCCTACTACAGGCCTTGATGCGCGTGGCGCGGAAGGCATGATGACTCTGATAGATCACTTGAATAAGCTTGGTCATACTGTAATAATCATCACTCACGATATGAAGCTCGTGGCAGAGTATGCTACACGTGTAATCGCTATGTCACGAGGTAAGGTAATTGCAGATTGCACACCGGCTGAGCTTTTCAGCAACGGGGCAGTAATGAAAAATGCACGTGTCAAACCTACTTCCATAGCCCGACTGTTTAGCAGATTGCAGGAACTTGCAGATATCCCAATGTTGATAACTGTAGAGGACGCTGCTGATTTCTTCATCGAGCTCTTGAAATCATGAGGTGAGATTATGTTTATTGCCTACATTCACGGTGATTCGCCCATCCATCGGCTAAACGCTTTCACAAAAGTATGTGGTTTCATTGTCATTACTGTTCTGGCATTCTTGTTTAAGCATCCCTTGCACAACTTAGTCATAGCTGTGGGGGTAGCCATATTGGTAGCTATGAGTGGGCTATCGCTTAAGCGCCTACAACAACTCATTAGTCCTCTCGTGCCTATCTTCCTTTTGATCATGGTGTTTACAGGGTTTTCATATTCAGGAGCTTCATTTGAAACTCCCTTCGCCCAACGAGAGCTAATCCGATTAGGTAGGCTGGGCACCGTATCAGCAGGCGGTATTCTCTTCGGGCTTACTCTTATGCTCCGCATGTTTGTTATGGTTACAGGTTCATCCCTGTTGACTCTCACAACACCCCTTGAAGAGTTCCTAGCCCTTCTTCAGAAGAGCAGGTTGCCTTATGAGATGTCATTTGTTGTCGGGACCGCCATTCGTTTCGTCCCTACTTTAGAGAAGCGCGCCAATATGGTGCTGGATGCCCAGAAGGCGAGGGGGACTCGCCTTGATGAAAGTGGGATTGCAGGACGGATACGGGCATATATTCCGATAATGGTTCCTATGATAGCAGATGGCGTAAGGACTTCGGAGAACCTTGCTTGTGCGATGTTAAGCAGGGGTTTCGGAGCTGTCAGATCCTTCATGAGCGTCGAAGAAACCCGACTTGAGAAAAGGGATTACCTGGTGATAGCCGGGCTGTGCATTATCCTGGCACTTGGGATTTACGGCAAAGTAAAAGGTATTGGAAGCCTCTAGTATTAGAGTTCGCAAGATTTCGCAGGATGACACCTGCCCTCCATTCAAGCCTCCCCTAAGGTTATCAAGGGAGGCTTTTTTACTGTTCGCCATGGCTGTGGAGGTGGAAAAGGAGTTCTCTCGACGGCGTCGAAATCGAAAGCAATATCATTGATTCATCCCTTAAGGAAGGCAGGATGGTCTCCCCGAAGAGGTGTTTCTGGGAGATCCAGAGGTAATCTGCATAGAAGTAAAGCCCGCTTGCGCGGGCTTTGTGATTTCAGGCGGTCGTTATCAAGTCAAAAGGACAGGTGATCAGCAATGAAGGGTCGGGCCTGTTGCTTAACGTGTATCGCTTTGATTCTGCTGGTGTCACTAACTGCCTGTGCGGTCCAGGTAACATGGGCGAAGTATGTGTCCCAAGACGGGTCGTTCTCCTTTCACTATCCCAAGGGTTGGCAGGTAAAGGAAAACGAATCAGTTATCGTATTGGAGGGGGAGGACAGCGGCGAAGACGTATGCTTCTTTGCCCTGCCTTACGAACACACCTGGAGCGCTGAAGAGCACGCTCGCTTTATGCTTTCAGCTTTGCAGGCTGAGAACCCGGGCCTTGAGGCATACGGTTGGGAATCAGATTCTGAATCCGAGACCGTCCTCTTTAACCTGGTCTATGGGGGCGGGGCTCATTCTTATGAGTTAGGGGCGTACGCAGAAGGAATGAGGAATTATCAAAGCGAGAACGTAAATGGCCTGAAGTGGATCCCTATGCTTCATCCTAGCAACTCATCTAGGGCCCGGCTTAGGGCGCTGGCGGTTTTTTCACGGTGCTCCAACACTTTAAGTGCGATCTGCAGGGCCTCAGGACCTTTGATCCAGCCCTTGGCGTCTTCGCAGTTCTTGTGGAAATTGTCAGCCAGTCGGTCCAAGCTAGTCTTGAACCAAGGCAACCTAGATCGAAGTTTCTCTCGGTTTGCTGCACCAGGGAGGTCCAGTGCGGTAAGATCGGCCGACAGGTTATGAGCAGTTCTTAGCCAGTCATCTACGGTTAATCCAGACCGTTGCTGAAATGTGCGGGCAACCCATGCCCGCTGGAACACGCCGAGTTCATCAGTCTCGCGTTTGACTGCCGCCATGATCTCCTGTAATTCCTGGCTGAGTTGCAGGGCACCGGCTGCTGACATGCCGTCTGTCGTTGTTGCTGGTGCGGATTGAGGCTCAGGGCTGGCATTGCCTACGGCAGTATGTTGAACCTGGATCAATCCTGCCATGCTTAGCGGACGAAAAGCGTCAACGATCTGTCCATGGCAGTTCCGCGCATGCACGATGTTGTAGGCGAAGCCGGCGGCGCAGTCCTCTGCAGGCATCAGGCCTTCATAGCCGGCGTTGGCGCCGAGGTGGATGAACTCGTGCGGCGAGAGGCCCATCCGTTGAGGCATATAGTCAAGACTCTCCTGAAAGCCTGGGGTGTCCACCATCCCCGGGCCGAAGATGAACACCGACACGCCGGAGTCCTCCTCCAGCTCTGTGGCAAGCGAGAAGGATAACGACCTCAGGGCAGTCTTGGAGGCGAAGTAAGGCGCGGCGTAGCCCATTCCTTCAGCGGAGGTGACCATAACTACAGTCCCCTCTTTGTGTTCCAACATCTCCGGAAGGAAGGTCTTGACGCCAATTACTGCACCACGCAGGTTCACGCGGTGGGTTAGGTCCCATGCCTCCAGGGGTAATTCTAGGATGGAACCAAACGCAGTGACCAGGGCGTTATTCACCAAGATGTCTACTTTTCCGTAGGCGGCTATGGCTTGTTCTTTGAGACTAGCGACACTTCGTTCGTTAGCCACGTCAGTCTGGACAAACAGGGATTCGCCTCCTTCACCCTGGATTAACTGTTCAGTGGCAACGCCAGTTGCCGAGTCGATCTCAGCGATAACCACTTTCGCTCCCATCCAGGCCAAGGCCCGAGCAAGTTCCCGGCCGATCCCTCTGCCGGCACCAGTTACCACGGCTACCTTGCCGCTCAAACTCTGTTCGTTCATACCCATCTTTTGCAGGAAGTCGATTCTCATTGGGATCCCCCTATCAAAGCAGTACGCCGATTATTTCCATTTCGGCTGATTCATCTTATGGCGGAATCTACAACCTAGAATTGGATCTGAGCAGACGCTACTGCCTTGAGGACAATGTTCCTGCTTTGACCTCTCTGCTGCTCTTAATGTAGCACGCCGCGCTCGTTACGCGCGCTTGAGGTAAAATACAGCCAATTGCGTGCGGTCGCGAAGATCCAGCTTTTCCAAAATCACGCTCAGGTAATTGCGCACCGTACCTTCGCCTAGGTACAGGGCTTCCGCGATTTCTCTGTTGCTCAGCCCTTCCGCTACGAGTTCAATGATCTTCTGTTCCCTGTCGCTGATTCCAAATTCAGCAAGGTCTGCCCGCCCGCTGTCTCTCAGCAGCTTGGGCAGTTTTGTGACTATTGTATCACCGAATACGCTTTGGCCTTTGTGCACTGCGCATATGGCGGGGATTATGCTTTCGAAGTCCTGCTTCAGGATGTACCCCTTTGCGCCTAGCCGGAGCGCTTGCACGATGTACTCGTCATCTGAGAAAGTCGTAAGGAACAGAATGCGTGCATCAGGGAATTGGCTGAGGATGTGCTCTGAGGCCTCGAGGCCTGTCATCTTATCCATGCGGATATCCATAAGCAACACGTCCGGCTTGAGCGTTCCAAAAAGCTCGACTGCCATATGTCCGTCATGGCCCATCCCGACGACTTCGATACCACCATCCGCCTGCAAAATTGTTTTCAGCGATTGGCAGACCAGTGGGTCGTCATCGACTATCAGCACTCTCATCCACAGTCCTCCTCTTAGGAATAGATATAAAGAGCCTGAAGCCTCCGCTGCGCTCGATTACCAGTCGACCGCCGAGTGCATCCACTCGATGTGCCATACTGCGCAAGCCGAGTCCTTCCTCTACTTCACCGCCGGCCTGAGACCCATTGTCCTGCAACACCAGTTGGTAGAGGGCAGGGTGTTNNGAGCGCAAGGGTAACCTGGGTTGCATTTGAATGGCGGATGATGTTGCTAAGGCCCTCCTTAACAACGGCTATGAAGCAGTATGCGATATCCTTCTCAGGTTCGCGTTCCAGTCTGTAGTCGAGGCGAATCGGACAGAATGTGAACTCACGCACTAAGGCTTCAATCTTGGTCCGGAGGTCAAGGGATTCATCATGCAGGTCATAAACGCTAGCGCGTATCCTATCCATTGCTTCAGAAAGAGTCTCACGGACAGTTGACAGGCTTTGCCTCTCTTCTTCGTTGCTCTTGGTTACCATGAGCGCGCCTACCTGGAGGATCGACCTAGAGAGCAGGTGCCCGACATGGTCATGAATTTCCCGGGCAATGCGTCCACGTTCATTTAATGTCGCCAGCCGGATCTCGTAGTCCCGCTTTTCAATAAGTTCCCGGTTTTTCTGCCTGAGAAGCATGGCCATTTCGTAGCTGTTGTCCCTGAGCCGCTTGGCCTCAGTCTGGCTCAGATCCAGCGCTGCCGTGCGTTGTGCCAGTACATAGGCGACTGCCATCAGGACCGCAATCATCATCGATGTGCCGGTGGGGAGGTTTATGAACGAAATCGCAAGTGACCCTGCGGCAGCAACGATCCATACGCCTTTTCCGGTTGCATGGGATTCGGCTATAGCATCGTAGTATACCAGGGGCAAGAAAAGGCAGAATGCCGGCCAAAGCGTGCCGGCTACAGTGTAGAATGCGATGCTTGCTATCAGAAATGGGCGTGATTTCGTGTAGCCGTTGAGGGCGTTGACTGTTGTTGCAGCCAGCATCGCCACGACGGCAGTGACGTCATCCGCCTTCCCTAGCAGTAGAGCGGAACAGCAACCGAGTACCAGCAGCCTATCGATAATCCCTGGCATGGTCACGTCTCCTTCGGCAATAAGTCTACCATACTTTGCCTATATCTATCAATTCTTGGTTCCTGTTGGTTTTGGTTCGCCTTAAAGCCTACATCTTAGTGACAATTGTCATCTCTCGAATTGATTCCCGGCACTTACGGTGTGACCCTTGATACGTGTAGAATTGACGCAGCATGGAGCAAGGAGGAATGGTTGTGCTCATCAGTGTGCATAACTTAGTCAAGCGGTATGGAAACCTGCTTGCGCTGGATCATTTTAATCTTCAGGTAAGAGAGGGTGAGATCGTGGGCTTGCTTGGGCCTAACGGGTCGGGCAAGACCACCTCGATCAACTGCATCCTGGCGCTGCTTAAGTACGACAAAGGCACTGTCGAGGTGTTCGAAAGGCCTATGACTCCGGATGCCTACGATATCAAGCGAAATATCGGCATTGTCATGCAGAACGTAGCTGTCTTCAATGAGCTGCGGGTGGATGAGAACATCGACTACTTTTGCGGACTGTATGTCAAGGATCCGGGTACCCGCCGCCGCCTGGTTCAAGAGGCCATTGACTTCGTGGGGCTCGGCGAATTCCGCAAGTTTTATCCCAAGAAGCTTTCAGGGGGGCTGTTGCGCAGGCTAAACATTGCGTGTGGCATAGCCCACAAGCCGAAGCTTCTAGTACTTGATGAACCCACGGTTGGAGTGGATCCGCAGAGCCGAAACAGCATTCTCGAAGGGATTCGCGAGCTTAACCGGGGAGGCGCTACAGTAGTATATACTTCACACTACATGGAAGAGGTCGAACAGTTGTGCAGCCGCATCGTAATCATGGATAAGGGGAAGACATTGGCCAGAGGCACGGCGGAAGAGCTTAAAGCTATGATCAACCACGGAGAGACAATCAGTGTAGAAATGTATATGCTGGAAACTGATGACCTGGCCCGGATCCGGCAGTTGCCCCACGTGGCGCGAGCACACTATTCCGACGATCGTCTCTTAGTCAATTACGACGGCGGCCAGCATAACCTCTTAAACCTGCTTGATTACTTGAAATCACACGATATCTCGTTCAACAGGGTCTTCTCAGAGCAGCCAACTCTAAACGATGTGTTCCTTGAGATTACCGGCAGGCAGCTCAGGGACTGAGGGGAGGGTCGAAAGGTATGTTTATGCATGTATTCGGCTACCGGTTGAAATGCCTGGTACGTGATAAGGAGACAGTCTTCTGGACGCTACTCTTTCCCTTATTGTTAGCAACATTCTTCTACTTCGCCTTCGGCCATCTTACGGCAGAGCTGGAAGGGTTCAACCCAATCAAAACTGTCGTCGTAGATAACGAGGCCTATCGTGGGAACGCTGCATTCCGACAGGTGCTGGAGTCATTATCGAAGGAAGGCGAAAATCAGATACTTGAGTTGACTTTGGCTGATGAGAATGAAGCAGAGAGGTTGCTTGAGGAAGGCGATGTCGTAGGGATCATTACTGTAGACGATCAAATTGGGCTCACAGTGAAACAGCCGGGAATCAATCAAAGCATACTCAAGGCGATTCTGGACGAGTACGCGCATACAACCAAAACAGTCTCAGGCATAGTTGCGAAGAACCCGGGGGCTGTCCGGCAGCTGATTAGAGACCTGGAAAATCGTAAGAGCCATACTGAGCAAGTATCGTTTTCCGATGCAGTGCCCGATACCATGCTTGCTTACTTCTATGCCTTAATTGCGATGGCTTGCATGTACAGCGCGTTTTGGGGGTTGAGTAACACTGTTGACGTTCAGGCTGATTTATCCGCCCAGGGAGCGCGGCGCAGTGTAGCGCCTACACACAAGCTGCAGGTGGTGCTGGCTGATGCTGTAGCAGCCCTTGTAGTCAGTTTTGCCGAGGTGCTGATTCTCCTTGCGTACCTGGCGTTCGTACTAGGAATTAGCTTCGGAAATCAGCTAGGCTACGTACTGCTTACATGTTTTGCAGGATGTATCGCAGGTGTCTCATTCGGTAACTTCATCGGTACGGTCATCCGGGGGAGCGAGGCTGCAAAGGTAGGGATTCTCATTGGCGCGAGCATGCTCATGAGCTTCCTGGCGGGTTTGATGTGGGTTGATGTGAAAGACATCATAGCCAGTAAGGTACCGGTCCTCTTTTACGTCAATCCGGCGGCTCTGATATCAGATGCATTCTATAGCCTCTATGTGTTCGATACCCACAGGCGCTTCTCTATTAACATCGGGATGTTGTGCCTGATTTCTGCTGTGATGTGTATGGCAAGTTTCATGCGGCTTAGGAGGGAGAGATATGCAAGTATTTAAGGCCTATTTTAAGGTTATGCGTGGTTCGGCCATATCGTTGGCAATCAGTCTTAGTGTCTTTATGGGGCTTGCGGTGCTTTTCTCCTTCATAGCGCCGAAAACTGCGATTAGTAGTTTTGAACCGACGAAAATCCCTGTTGCTGTGATTAACAGGGACGGTGATGCTGAGCTTGCGCAAGGCTTAGTCGATTACCTGGCCGGCACCGGCCGGCTCGTGTCGTATCCGGATGACGAGGAGAGACTACAGGATGCACTCTTCTATCGTAAGGTGGACTACATTGCTATCATTCCATCCGGCTTTTCAGATGCATTCATGTCCGGTGAAGATTGCGCTATCCGCAAGGTAATCGTGCCTGATTCCACCAGCAGCTACTATGTGGACATGAACATTGACAGGTTTCTCAACACTGTAAGGCTCCACAGGCTGCACAGCGGAGAAGAAGACGAGGCGCGGTTGGTTGCAGCCGCCATGGCCGACTTGACTGTTGATACTCCGGTCACTATGAGATCGTCAGGCAGCACCAACAGTGGTTATCGGCAGCCGTATTCTTATTACTATGCATACTGCGCTTATGCTTTACTCGCCATGATCATGACAGGCGTAAGCTCAATCATGATCGCGTTTAATGAAAAGGATCTGTACATGCGCAACCTATGCGCTCCTTTGCCGAAAAGAAGCATGAGGTTGCAACTTGCAGCAGGCCATGGAGTGTTCGCCTTAGGTTGCTGGGGAATACTTGTGCTTGGCAGTTTGATCTTGCACGGCAAGAGTTTGCTTTCCTCCGGGCTGACGGGGTTATATGCCCTCAATACTTTAGCCTTTGCCGTTGTATGCGCAGGAATTGGTTTTCTGGTAGGCAGCTCCGTGAAGAGCTATGGCGCGCAAGCGGGAGCGATGAACGTAATTGCCTTGGGCATGAGTTTCTTGGGCGGAGTATTTGTACCCCAGTCAATCATGAGCAAACAGGTGTTGGCTGTCGCCAAGTTCCTACCGTCATACTGGTTCATCCGGGCGAATGACGCTATCGGAGGGCTTTCGAGGTTCACCGGCGACAGCCTGCGCCCTATCTACGGGAGCATCCTGATCCAGTTGGGGTTTGCCATAGCAATCTTCTCAGTGACGCTGTTTCTTAGTAAGGAACGGAGGGTATCGTATCTCTAAGTATGAGTTCATGAGACCGTTGGACTTCTCCAGTAACCGCCAGTTTCGCCGAAGACGGCGATCAGTTTTTGCGATTCGGGCGGGCTG
>LSQX01099823.1_pt1 | contig 15836 bp, 12 predicted proteins | sample 654561 | NCBI WGS metagenome assembly LSQX01 (sample SAMN04489861, study PRJNA283612) | anaerobic digester metagenome | isolation source: 4 biogas reactors fed with cattle manure at either 37C or 55C with and... | place: Denmark: Kongens Lyngby | collected 2014 | reverse complement strand
AGTATTGAACTCGCTAACGCTCACTGCCATACCTAAATTAGAATTAAACTTACTCGCTTCTATCACTGATACATCTGTATATGTAATAAAGCCTAATTCTAATTGCTCTCCTTGTATGTTTTCTTGTGAACTTTCAACGCCTATGATTACTGTTTCTTTATACTGTTCGGCTATCGAACTCTCCACTTCGGAATTGGGGTCTAACCCAAAAAGTAATACCTCGCCATAAACATTTTCATCATCAACCAATACGGTTATAACTACTTGTGTTTTATATCTATCTGCCTTTAAGGCGTTAAATTCGGTGTTTGGCTCTAATACAAGAGATACAACTTCACCACTTACATCTATATCGTTAGATAATACGCCTAAATTGGCGGTGGTGCGCTCTCTTACTACATAAGATAACTCATACGGTTTCTTTCCTATCTCTTTTAATCCCTCTCTAAAATGGGTTGGTATTAGGTCAAAGCCATTGTATTGTCCGTTGTGTGCTACATAGAGGTTTCCCTCGCTATCACCCAAAGCCCAAGCAACAAAACTACTTGTGTTTAGGTTTCCTTTAAATCTTACTCCTACTCCGCCTTGTATTGCCGTAGGCTGTATAACAAAGTTATTATTTGTTATTGGTATTTTTACCCTATAACCTTTTTTAACTTTTAAGTCCTCAAAAATCTTATAATTTGGTGCGTCCGCATAACCATAGAAATACATTGTGTCGTTCATAAAGTCTGCGACATTTGAAACAATAAAATTTTTAGAATAAAACGACTGCCCAAATATATACAATCTAAAATACTTGCTTACTATCCCTATTTGATATGTAAGTCCGTAATTTGTCCTCGTGTCTTTGTTGATGATTAGGCTTTTTGCTGACACATCATTTACAACTGATTCCATACCAAAGTATCGCTGTGTAGTAAACATTTGTTTTTCCAATTCCGTTAATCTCATCAACGGGTATCGCTCTAACATCTCAATCATTCTACCGTCAAGGTCTTGCTCAAACGGTAGTGTCCCGTCAAGTATAATAAACTCTAAATACCTAACTTTACCATATTCGTCAGTATAACGAATTGCCCTATTATACCAAGCGTTTGTTAATTGTGCGGAGGCGTCCTTTTCTATAAAGTCCTCTGCGATAAGGTTGTGGGCGAAAGAGAAATCAAATGTAAAGCCTCCCTTTACTCCCGCTGCTGATAACGGCGTTGTCACGAAATTGTAATACCCGTTTATATCATCGTCTGGATAATACCACAATGTTCCGTCCGTTCTAATCAAAACTGTTGAAGCCTTTGTTGTTTCATCTGCTACATAGCGCCTACCCTTTAAGGTGCTTAATATAACATTTATTGCCCTATTTGAAATTAAACTGTTTACTACTGTATCTGTTGCTATATCTGGCGGTGTTGCTATCAAATAATCTTTGTAATTATCCTTTCTAACCATAATATCTTTGTTATATTGGTAGAAAGGTCGGTATGCTTGGTCTATGAAAGTCGCTTGTGCGATACGATTAAAATGCTTTGTGACTGTGTATGTAGACAAGAAGTGGTAGTTGTGCCACTGCGTTTCCACATTGGTAATCGTAAAGTCGTTAATATCAGTCATACCCATAACATACTGCTGTTCTAACTTGTGGTGAACTTTTTGAAAGGTGAATTGCTTGTTGCTCGTTCGTTGTAGTTCGCCGTATGCTTTCCTACTACCTCTCGTTAGGTTTATAATGTTTTCATCTTGGTTTATTTTCATCTCGCTGTAAAAGTCTATTTCCGTTAAGTCCTCTTTATCGTGCTTTACCATTAAACTGTTATCGGTTATATATTCTACATAAAACTTTACATCCTTAAACCAATAATCGCCTCCAAAGAAGTCCTCCGCTCCCACTCCTACAAAAATAACTTGGTAATGGTCTACTTCTATTTCAGTATCTGGTTCTATTCTCGTTCTCTCAAATAGCGGTTCATTGAAGTTCATAACCACATATTCCAAAATTGCTGTTCTTAAAACTGTTTCTATGTGTTGTGTCTTGAAGTCTACACCAAATGTGTTTGACATCTTGATACTTGTGTCGCCCTTTTGCCAAAATAGGTTTTCCATTTTATAAGGCTTATCAAATATGCCTTGCTCGAACGCTTTGTGTTGATAAACACTTGGGAAGTTATCGTGAGTATATTTTAAGTTCCACTCATCAATGTTAATCCAAGAGTTTGTTAAATCTACCCTTGCGTCTGTAAATGTTTTATAGTTAGGATTTACTGCTCCCTCTACCCTAATTTCTGGTATTATTGCTTCTAACTTCGTTGGTGCGTATAAAGGTTTAGCCTTATCTAACTTCAACTCAAATGTAGTGTCAGTCATTTGTAATTCCGTTGCCCTTACCGTTTTATACCAATTATCGTTAGGTAATGATAGGTTAGGCTCGTTTAGGTCAGTAGGAAGTGTTTGTTGGAAAAATGTTGTTCCGTGCGTCCCTAATTGGTCGGCGCTTTGTTTACTACCGTAGGTGATAGCCTCGTCCCAATTAAACTCACCTTGCGACTTATTAAAATAGTCAATGGTTATTTGGTCTAAATGCTCCGTGTTGTGTAGTCGCGCAATACCGTTTACATAGGTTAGAATAAAGTTGATTGTTTGTAGTGCTGTTGTTTTCTCTAAGTATATCTCTGGTGCTTCAACCGTTTTTAAGTATTCGGCAACTTCGGGGTTTATCTCAAATACCCTCGTGCTGTCAAACAAGTCGCGTCTTTCTATGCCACCAAACTTACTTACCAAGTCGCTAACACTCATTAGAACATCATAAATACTTACATTGCTCATTGGAACTATATTAAACTCGTATCGCAATAGCCAAACAAAATCATCTGCTATTGGTTGGTCGTTGATGTCCACTCTATCGTGAGCGTAAACTTCAAGATTTATATAGTGTCTACCCTCATAACCCGTTGTGCTTATTACTGTTTCATTTGGCGCACCAACTCCGCTTATTTGTTTCCTACCCGTAAAGAAACTTCCTGATATATATAGGTCGCTCTTTACCATTGGAGATGAAATTATATATCCTAACGGTGCAGGCGAAAATGTTGTAGACCAAAATGTTGCTTGGTCTGCTTGGTTTATCTTTGGAATGATTATATCTTGCCCTTGTATATACTCTAACTTAATATCTAATTTTTCGGAAAATACATATATACCAAAACTACCATTAACACTCGCCGTTTGATTATAATACGGATATAAACTTGTGTATTGACCTCCACTATGAATTCCCGTTCCAGAGTTAATGTAAGTTTTAGCACTCCTAAACCGTTTGTCTAATTGTTTTGAACTCGCAAACGCGCTTATTAAATATTTGTTTAGTTTCTCCGTATATTCAATGGCATAAACATCGTGTTTATACCAACCGTATTTACTAAACTCTCTAACTACATCGTCAATTAAAATATATTCTTTTGTTTTTGTTTGATCGCCGTCATCTATTACTACTTCTACCAACGATAACATTGGAAATGGATTTTTGTGTTTTGTCGTCCTTACGGTGAAAGTCATATCATCCATAGCCTCGTCCCAATTATCAGTGGTGCTAAAACCTATTTCAACCCCCTTAACTCTCTCTTTGTTAATATATATCGCATAAGATAATGCCATTTACGAACTCACCCCCTTTTCTTTTCTATTGGTGTTTATTACCTTGCCTTTTTTAATTTCTATACTTTTGCCCATATGTGTTTAGGTTGTATAGTTGTCTATTTCTATCAAGAGCAAGGTTTTCTCTCTCTATTTCTTTTTTACGGTATAGTTCGTTTGATATTAAACCACTCAAATAAGTAAACCCAAAACTCGTCACATATTCAAGTGCCTTTTTCGTGTTGCCTTGACTTATCGTGTTGCCCGTTTTAGCGCTTTGTATGTTGTTATATATGTTTACTCCCGTTGCTGCTATTTTCATACCAGCGTATATAACACTTATAATTGGTAAGGCTTTCGCCGCTCCACCAATTACTGCTCCCGTCATCGCCGTTGCGCTACTACCCTTTGATAATAACTGTGATGCTGCGTTAGCACTTCGTGAAAACACCTTGTTTATGTTTCCAAAAGTCTTTTTGGCGCTTGTCCTACTTCCTATACCATTGCTTCCACCAAGTCCGCTTCCACCACCACTAACAATACCATTTCTAACCCATATCGTGTGTTGTGCCATTACTAACCACCACCCTTATATTTTGGTGCAAACACAAGTGAGTAAAGCATTTGCTCTCCCTTACTCATTGGTTCACTCGGTTTACAATACTCTAATGTATAATCTCTTACGCTTGTTAATTCGTCATCTGTTTCAAAACTGTTGTTTATAGGGTTGTATGTTTTAGTCAATATCTCTACTCTATAAGTAGGAACTTCATAATTGGCTTGTAGTGACATCTTGTAAAAGTCGCGGTGTAGTGGTTGCGATAGGTCTAAAATAAAACTCATCTCTAACGCAAAACCTTTTGTCTTTGGTATTGCCTTAACCTCTTTTGAGTCCTCGCTCGTTTCTCCATACTCTCTTAAAACTTGGACGCTTTCGTTGTCTATCGCTAAACCCCAATCCCATACAAGAGGCTCAAACGCATAAGTTGTCACTGTTCCCGTGCTTTCGTTTACTTTACCTAACTTAAACTCTATTTGGTTGCCAAACTCACCTTTATTTTGCACTAATAAGAACAAACTAAATGAAAACTGCATATAGCGGTGTGCGTTTAGTGTAAACGGCTCTCCAAAATCAATACTATCAATGTTGGAGGTTATGCGTAAATGTTCCTCAACTCCATCGGCGTTATCCTCGTCCTCTAAATCAAAATATCTAACTTTAATTGTTTTATATTGTGCCTTTAATCTTGACCTTACTTCTTGTATTGCTAATCTTATCGGCTCACTAATTGGATTGTCTATTGGAACTAAAAACGACAATATCGGTGAGTATGAGGCTTGTTCTAACGACTTTAATGCCGTAAACTCTCCACTCAACGAACTTACATTCATAGCAACAAAACTTTCTAATGTTTTTTGGTATGTTTCAGCGTCAAACGCTGTTGTCGTGTTAAACTCTTGTCCGTCAAACGCTAAACGATATATCAATAAGTCCGTAGGCTCACCCTCGCTATCATTGACAAAACCGTATTCAGCCAAACCAAACTTTATGCCAAAAGAATTATCGTTCATCTCATCAACGATAAACCTTAATATATCCGTTTCATTTATTGTAAATCTTTTTATATTGTTTGCCATATTCAATTTACTCCTTTTACTTACCACTTAGCCGTTGCTGTTGTCTTTGGTTTGGCGTTGGCGCACTCGTTTCCCTACTACCACTCAATATCATAGTTGGCGATCTACCATAACTCTCCATTGTTGGAACTCCCGTTCTTCTTTCCAATTGTCCCCTATCTATGTTTAGACCATACATTTGTCTACTTTGAGATATTCTTTCACGCTGTATAGCGTTTATCTTTCTCGTTGGGAAACCAACTTTTCTTAAAATACCTCGCTCCGCTACAAACGGACTATTACTTACACTCGCAAATACTACGGGTGTAGACCAAGACCCCATTACCTTACCAAAATAAGCCCACTCGGTTATTGCTTGTATAAAACTTCCAAAAACTCCTACGCTTATAAAGCCTTTATATTTCTTAACGGGTCCTACGCCTCTTTCTAAAAAGTCTACATAGTTAGCGTTAAATGTGTCCCAACCTATCGCTATTGTCTTTTCGTTTGATACTAACAACTTTGTGTTGGCTCTTGCGTTTCCCGTATCCATTGGTGTTCCCGCTACGGCTATATTCCATAATTGAAAAGCAAGACTTTGAGGAAAGTCCTTTAAATCGTTTGTGTTGGCTATGCCAAAAACATCATTTGCTCTTTTTTTACTGTTTTTCCCCATTATCTTGCTCCTTTTTTGGTCGTTTTTCTCTAATTTTCTTTATGTTTACTTATACTAAACTAATATAAATAATTTAGTTCCTAATTTTCCAATATCTTTTTGCGTTTCTCCCCACCATAATTGGTTTTGGATGGTTTGAGTTGTTTGTTGGCGGATTATTTTAACTATTATCCACTCTCTCCCAGCCGCTATTATCTTACCACCAACCTCAAAATCTATACTTTGATTGTTAGTTTCTATTCTCCAAGACTGTCCTTGCGTTAATGCTCTATCAAAATACTCAACTTCCTCATCATCTAAACCCCTTTTTACATAAGCGTTTGAAGTTCCGTCTTTTCCGTAGAAAATCATTTGCTCCTCATACCAAAAGTCCTTATTATTGTCATTATAATTCTTTGGTATACTCTCTCTAATTTTTTTTACTGACATTTTGTTATAATTTGGGAAACTTTCTTTGAAGTCAAGCGACTTTTTAGGCGCTCTATAATAGCATTTGAGATTCATATTGAACGACTTGTTGCCATAAGCGTATGTTAAGTCCGCTGCCATTACCACTCAACCCCTTTTTTTGATAATAACCTCCGCCAAGTTAGTCTATCTTGTAAAACAAACTCATTGTCCTCGTTTTCCCACACTAAATACTTATAATTATTTGGTATATCGCTTAACTTTTCAACCTTATCGGCTTTTTCTTGTTCCATATAATCATTATCTACCATATAAGCCTTTAACTCGTCTAATGTTTCAAAATAATACATATCATCAAGGTTATACCTTACTACTCTATCAGCCAAACGGCTGTTTTTTACAATTTGGTCGGCTATTACTGACATACTACGCTTAATATCCATTGGTATTTCTTTCATCTCGTTTAGGTTAATTCCCGTATTATACACTACCATAAACCCACCGTCAGTCCTATTAAACCATTGACTGTCAAGCAGTAATTTTAAAAAACTTTCTCGCGCTTCTTTTGAGTGTGCTAAATAGTATGTTGCCTTTTCTACATTCTCTACTCTACGAAAACGCATAATGCTATCAAAAATAACTGTGCTTAATAAATTACAATGCGCTTGTGCGTTGTCCTCTCCACCAAACAACTCTACCATATCTATATACGCTAATCTCAATACAGCGTCGTGCCTCAATATATAGTGGTGTTTAGTAAAATCATAATACATATTCTCATCATCTAACGGATAATTTAATCTATCGTTTATTGGTATTGCCATTTAGTCCACCTCCTTATAGTATTCCATAACCACCAGCAGCCCAGCCAGCGACTACACCATATCTACTCCAAAATAATTTACCAAATAGCGTTGCTCTAAAATCTCCAAACTCGCTATCCGTCATCGTTATTTTCTTTTCCTCTACCGTTTCTACTTCATCTTTTAACTGTGGACTTAAACTCATTTTTTGTTGTTCGTCTTTTATATCTTTTAGGTGTAGTGTTAAGTAGTGTCCCACATAATAAGATACTATTTGTATATAACTTGCGTCACTACCGCACCAATCATAATCAATGGTGTTTCTTGCCACTTCAATCAATAATCTTGTTAATTGGTATAAAATACTGTTCTCGTCCTCTAACTCATCGGCTATACTTAATAACCAACCTCTTACATCGCTTACTTCCACCTTTGGAGGCTCTTTCTTTTGCTCTACTATATGAGATACAGGAAAAAGAACATCAACTCTATAATTATAGGTTGTGTATGGAATTATTGCTTGAAAGTGATACATATTAAAATTATCAATGTAGTAGTGATAACCTTGTGGAACTATCATATCTTATACCTCTTTTCTTTTGATATTTCTTGTAATCTTTGTAAAAACCGTTTATACCTATTATGAAACATACAAACTTAAACTATATATCTATATATCTCATAGTAGGTAGAGAGGTTAATACCTCTCAAACCTATTATATTTAATTGTTTTTAACCTTGTTTTAGGGTGTGTCTTGCTAATCCTCTGTGCCTGTTTCTGTTGCTGGTTCTGCTCCGTTATCAATGTATCTTACTTGTCCTGGATAGAACAGTAATGGTGTTCCAATAAACGCAACATAGTTTCTACGAACTGCGTTGTTAGCAGCGTCAAACACTAATGCTCCTGGTGTTAAGTCAAGTGCTATTCTTGCTCTCATAACATAAGGGTCTTGACGATATAAAATCGTTCTACCTGTGTCATTTGTGCCGTCCTCATTTAACACTGCATCAAAACCTGTCATATCACCAATTGGGTCAAGATATGGAAGTGCTTGAATATAAACTTCTGGTGCTTCAAACGCTCTTGCCCATACTTTAAATTGTGCCGTTAAATAATCTAATTGTGATTGGTAGACTGTTCCAGCAACTGTAATGTGTGCTGGTGCTGACAGTGCAGCGATAACCTTTGGTCCAACTAACCATTTGTTTGGCATAAAGTTGCCGTCATACGCTACTTCTTGTCCGAATTCTCTATATTCAGTTCCCATAACAGCGATTAGTTCTGGTGTTGTCATTGTTTCAAATTTTTTGTTTACTAATGCTGGTGAGTAAACTTTGGTTTCTAAATCGCTAATAATTGCGTCTCCGCTTTTAAGGTTGATTAAACCTCTTGCCATTTCCGCTCCATCAACATTAGTTCCGTCAATTCCTCTGTGTCCTACCATTAAAAACTTGTCAAGTTCAATACTATACGATAATCTTACTGCTTCGTGGTTTGCTCCAATAACATCAAATGAAATTGTATCGGCTTTTAATTGGTTGATAATACCAATAGATAAACCTAATGTGATTGGTAAGATTGGTGCTTCTAATGTTTCGTAGTTAGCGTTTACAAGATTAACCTTGTTATTTTCGCCACTTGCTAAACGACCGCCTCTTGTTGTTGGACGGAAAAAGAATCCTTTGTCCGTTTCAACTGCTCCGCCACCATAAATAACAGGCATATGTTGTAAACCAAATGCTCTATACGCTGGTCTGCGTAAGTTCAAGTCTAACATTGTATAACCGTTATATGCGAATTGTTCCTCTGCTCCATCTTGGAATCTTGTTTCACTCTTAATTGCCGAGTGATATTCTTTCATTGCATCAGTTAAACTTACTTCTGCTCTTGGGTCATCAAAGCGTCTTTCTAAATTGTATACCATTTCATCAAGAGTGATGTTTCTTGTTTTAGCACCCTCTTGTGCGTCCTTAAACTTATAAGGTGAAGTGTATTTAATTACTTTACTCATTTTATGTTCCTCCTACTTAACCTTTATCTTATTCTTTACCAACAAAAGCGGCTAAACTATCGCTTGATGTTGGTTTATATGAAGCGCTTGTAAACTTCCAACCTGTAATTGCTACTGTATCGTTGCTATTAGTCTTATAGGCTACTCCTAATTTCTTTCCATTAGTTCCTTTGCCTACATAAACTTGGTCGCCAGCCGCTACTGCTTCGCCAACTGCGATTGCGAATCCCCAACCGTTTGCTGAACTTGCTGGAATAACTGTTACTGGAACATGTGTTCCACCTTTGATACCCTCAATTACGCCTTGTTGGATTACTCTACCTCCAACGATGTCTCTAATAACGAAGCCCGCTCTTGCTGCTGTGATTGTTGCTGCTGCAACTCTCTTAATTTGAAGCGCTTTTCCGTTTCTACCTGTGATTTCTACGATTTCACCAAACTCAACATCATTTCCGTCAGTCATCCAGCCTGCTTCCGCGAATCTTACGCCTTGTGCGTCTACGAATTCTCCTGGTAGGACTAAATCGGTTTTATTTGATGTTCTTGCTAAATTTCCATACTCAAAAATTCTTGCCATTTTATTTTCCTCCTATTATTTCTTTCTTATTGTAATGACGCGGTTGAGCGACCTTTTCTCTTTTCACTGTTATAGTGGTCGTTGAAAGCAGCCCAATCTTTGTGCATAAATGGGTCGGTTAGTTTTCTATAATAGTCAGCCTTAATTTTAGCGACTTTATCAAAATCTAACTCTTGTGTTGGCGCTTTTGCGTCCTTAAACTGTTCGTCTAATTTATTAGAGTTAATTGGTTTTTCATCCGCAAACGCTGTTTTTGTTTCTTTTACACTATCAGGGAAAGCGTCAAGAAACTCGTTATTTAATTCAGTAATAATACTTGTTTTGATGACGCCGTCAGGCAATAGTTGTGCCTCTTTAAGAGCGTCTATAAAATACTTCTTGTCTTTAACCATTTTTTCATCCTCATCTTTCTTTTGTTCTTCTTTTTCTTTTTCTTTATCTTTTACTTCTTTTGTTTCCTTTTCATCTTTGACTTCCTCTTTGTCCTCTTGTTTTGTCTCTTTTTCTTTTTCGTCTTTGGTCTCCTCTTTGGGTTCCTCGTCTAACAAGACTTCAATTTCGTCATTTGATACGGTAATCCCTTTTTCATCACGGACTACCACTTTGCCTTTTTTGAATAATTTTTCCATAATTGACATTTTGGTTTTAACCTCCTTTTCGCTTTGTAAATCTGGATTTAACATATCTCTTAACCTTGCATTTGCTTGTCGTCCCTCTGGAACAACTGCCACATGGTTATATATTATGTTAGTTTGTTTATATAAGTCCAAAGCAACTTGAACTAATTTTGCGCTGTATCCCAATGATAAGTCCCTAAAACTATCATTTAACACTCGCCGTAGTTCTCCCGTTTCCTCGTCCATTATCTCTGGTGCTATTAAGTCTACAAGTTCGGCACTATGGATAATTATATCTGCTACCATATTATCTCCATCTCGTTTTGGTTTTCCTAACACCGTCCCGTGTCCCAATGACCTAAAATTGTTGCTATTGACATCAAAGTCTGGGTGTAATATAGTCACTGGCGCACCCTCTAAACTTGCGAGGCTGTTTTCATCAAATACCTCGTCCGCTTCCCTTAATACTCTAACTGGGGTTGTATTTCTACTCCACCCAAGTTCCCTTTCCGAATATCTCAATTCCCCTAAATTACCTAATATTGCTTCTCTGAATATGAGGTATCCGTCCTTTGTATACTCCATCCGTTCACCCAAACGGACTTTATATTCAAACTCATTTACAGCGTCCGCAAATGATATTGCTTTTGCTGTCCCTTGTTTTAATGTTGTAATTCTATGTTTGTTGTAATCTAACACTCTTTACCACCCCTCTCCTCACAACATCTCTATTTTTTAGCCTTGTCCCTATTGAGTGGGTTTCTACCCATAGGCTTTATTGACTTTTTCGGGTTTCCACCCTTATTTCCACCTATATCACTTTCGGGACTATGTATACCAGCCAAACCATTGCGTTCATCGTCTAACTCTTTTTGTTGGTTTAACTCTTTGGCTACTAAAATCTGGTCGCTGTTCTTGGTTTCAAACTCACCTCGTTCAGCCTTGTCTAATATAAACTCTCTATACTTGTTATTTATGTTTTGCGCTATGTTGGTTGGGTCTTTGGCAATATCGTCCATCATATTGATAATACTTGCCTTGTCTAACCCTATGTCATAAAGAGTTCTCAAACCGTCAGTCATATGCTTAAACATATTACTCTTTTCTATTAAGGTTTGTGTTTCTATTGGGTTAAAAGTAAATGTGACATCTTTTACTTGTCTACCAGTTATGCTTTTTATAATGACTTGGATTAGTGTTTCAAATCCTGGTCTCAAAATTCGTTCTTGAAAATCTTGTGCGTTAGTCCTTGACTGAATATATAACCTGTCCTCATTGTCGCTTACTTCTCCTGGAAACATTACGCTCACAGGAACTCTTGCTGACCCAGCCAAACGGCTATTACTTAATCTTAATACATCCGCTTGTCCCGATAATACCGCTTGTGCGAATTCAAAGTCATCATCATTACCCATTGGAATAACATTATAAGAACTTGCTTCTTTGATTAAACTTAATCGTCCCTTAACTCTATCTCTTACTGCATCGTTAAGTGTGCCGACTAAACCTAAATTCTTAATTTTCATAATTCCCATATTATTCTTTTCGGCTGATTTTGTTGTTGCGTTCCAAAGTCGTCTATCCATTGTCAAGTCGTTATACATTAACTCTATTAAACTTGGTCCCCAATATCTTTCAATTTGAGTCTCTATAACGGACGGGTTTTCGGTATTCATCAGGATTATTCTACTCGCGTGGACTAAAACTCTATTTGTTGTCAAACTTGACGCGGTTAGTCCACCCAAGCCTCCTGTTATACTTACCCAATAATACTTTGGTGTTCCTAACATATAAGCGTCATTAAATCCTGTTCCCGCTCCAACTTCTGTTATAAGTCCAAGTTCTAATGCTGGTTCTATTCCATACCACCTTGATAGTGGTTTTAATCCTACAAAACTATCTTTTTTAATTGCCGTTATAACTAATGGTGTTTTCAAGTCTTCCTCTGTGTCTCTTGAAAAACATATTAACGCTGCTCCGCCACCATAGGTGTATGCTTTGGTTGAAGCGTCTTTCAATGAACGATAAAGGTTTTTAATTGTTTTATTAACTTGGTATATTTCCTCACTTGATATTTTGTCTTTTGGTGAGTTTATATCTATACCATTCATTAAAGGCAAACTTGCTAAATAATTTATTGCGTTCCTAACATGTGGGTTGCTACGAGTTAAGAGGTCTATTTGTTGTATGTTAAATGTAAGCCAACGGGTATTCTGGTTTACCATACCTGGCATAAAACCAGAGCGTCCTTGCGCCCTTGATGCACTATCAACTATTGAAACACCCTCTTTGTCTAAAAATGAAACACTATCTTTTGCGTCTTTTGGTTTTAATAGCAATTCTCTATATTCGTGCGATCCCCAACTTCCGTTTAAGAGTTCATCGTAATAATTAACATCTATTTGGGTTGTGGTTATTCCCTTTTTTTCGTCTTTATGAGAAAAACCATCCTCCTCCTGAGAAAAAGTCATCGTCGTATTCGTCGTATCTTGTTTCCTCAAACTCTCTAAATGGGCTAAATGCTTCGGCAATTTCCCTTTCCATGTCCCATTTTTCAATTTCCGTATCACCATTTCCTGATATTCTTGATTCGTCATCTTTTCCTCTTCCCTCCTTTGCTTCCATTTGCTCTGCGGAAGTCCACATTGACGGAGTTATATTTAGTGTGTTTACATCATATTTTAAGTGAACTACTAAATCATCGCCTCGTGCGTTTTTGTCCTCTATCATATCGTATGTATATGACCCTACTTCACTTAATAAATCTATACAACTGTCGTGAAATCTTATTTTCTTTCTCGCTACCGCCGTTTGTGCTAATGGTATTCCCCTTAATTCTCTTTTGGTTATTTCCTCGCTTTCCTCTCTAACACTACCTTTTGGCAACCAATTTCGGTTACTTGCTGGAAATACAGGAAAGCCCTTGTCCTCTAAATACTGTATTAACTCTGGTTTACTTGGGTCTACTATTACATAGTCTACCTTTCTACCGTTTCTCGCTCTAACCATTTTCAAAAACTCATCATATATGGTATCTAACGACTTTTGGTTTACATACTCCTCATTAAAATTGATTCGCCTATCAGCCAAATAATCTATTGTCCCGTTCAAACTATCAAACGCCTTATCGGTTATTCCAGTTGGGTCATTAAATCCAGGATCTATTGTTATTACTCTTTCTTTACCCGTCCAATCGTATAAGTCTAAATCACCACTAAATATATTATCAGCGTCTAATGATGAATAAACTGCACCCTCACTTGCTCTACGCAACCCTAATAATTTTTGGTCGCATTCTGCTGTTCCTGGTGTAAAACCGTTTTTATACTCTCTCTTTTGCATTTCAGTCATTTTCATATTGTCATCAACTGTGTAATGAGCGTAGTAGAAATCGTATGCGTTTTCTATTCCGTTTGGGTTAGGTTTAGCCTTTCTAAACTCCACAACTTTTTTCATTGATAATCCGTATAAATAATGGTTTTTATCTAAATATGGGTGGAAAAACTGAACTTCTATTGACCTAATTCGTTGGTCATATCTATAATTTAACTCTAATAACTGCTTATTTAATTCTAATTGGTCCACTGTTGATAAAAACTTATAATCCGTTTTACTTTTAGAATTTAGAAAAAACTTAATTAACTCTTTTCTTTCTAACTCGCGCCACTTAATACCCCTTTCATTAAGCAAACGCTCTCTTTCTATTGGGTCCTCGTGACCAAATTTTAATCTCTTTTCAACTATTTCAAATGCTTCACGATATTGATTACCTATCATAACCATTAAATCTACATTTTCTTTTGTTGTTCTCCTTTGTGCTTCCCACTCTTGATAAAACCTATGGTGGTTTCCATCTGGGTTTTGTGTCATTAGCATAAGCGGGTGCGATGATGTCCCAATACGAGCATAGGATTGATTAAGACCGTTTATATGGTGGTTCAGCGTTTCACACACATACACAGACCCTAATGTAAAACCTTGAAACTTGTTTCCNNCGTTTTCTTTTTCATTACCATAAAACAATATCTCTTTTTCCAAGCCGTAGGCGTCTAAAAACTTATAAACACCTCTTTGCGCTCCACTTACACTCTCTCTTACAAATACTCCGTGTGGTATTGTGTTCCATAATCCAAATCCGTTTGCCATTAAAACTGTTCTCAAAACATGCTCTAAACTTGACCCTATCGCTAAATGGGTTTTGTCAAGGCAAGTCATCAAATATTTAGACCAAGCAAATAAACTTATAACATCCTTTGACCCACGATAACCACCCTCAACCTCAATTACCTTATAGTTTCCGCTTAATACTGCTTCCACTAACTCTCGGTCTTTGTCTCTTACAGGCATTCCACCTTGTGAAAACGGTGCGTCTAAATAACCTTTTACATAGTTTGGTGGTTTTCTTTCACTTGATGAGTATTCCAAAACATCTGGATTTAATATATTCTTAAAGTCCTCAAACAACTGTTCGTTTTCTAAATACTCGTTATAAACCTCTCCTGCTAACGCTAACGCTTCCTCATCAGTGAACGGCTTAAATTGTTCGGTATGTTTTAGTAAATCTACGGCTTTATAATTGTTTCCTCCGCCTACTCTCATTCAACATCAATCCCTAAATCATAGTTGTCATTTCCACTAACATCTATAACTGTTTGATTGTGCTTATTGCCGCCACCGTCTTTATATAGGTTTATCTGCATTAGGTTTGTTTTTCCTTTCATACCTAATATATCACTTGCCATCTTTAAATACTTTAATCTTGTTGCGTGGTCTGGCGACTCTTTTATTCCAACCAAAACTGCATTCTCTACTACTTCTCTATCTAATTGACCAAACCTCTCTTGTAAATACTCCTGAAAAACGAAGTTTAGACCTTTATTATTCCAATTTTGTATCGCTGCTATTTCTATTTTCGCATATTCTGTTTTGTTTTTTATGTAATAACGAGATTCTATTTCTTGCTCCTCGTCCTCACTACTTCCAGCCAATTCACTTTTGGAACTTCTCTTGCGCCATTGCCTAACAACTTCCTTAACGCCAAAAACACCCTCCAAGTAGGTTCTCTTATATACTCCGCTATTTATATAACTAACGACTTTGTCGCCAAATGTTTTTTTACCCGTCCACTCGCAGTCAATCTCGTTTACATAATTCAACACTTGACGCAAACTTACCTCATCTAAATTAACAATACTTTCTGGCAGTCCACTTTGGTTTTCTATTATCGCATTTTGGTATCGTCTCGGATTCATAGCATACTCCTCTACGCTTATTTTCTCCTCCAAGTTTTTTATCTCGACCTTTTCAACCATTTCCACACCACCCTTTTCACACTCAAAATATCACACCTACCACATCTTTGTCAAGTCCCAAATAAAATTTTTATCTTTTTACACCAACTTTTCATCAAAACATACCCAATTCCCCCCCAATTACCCCTAAATTACCTCCAATCAGCGTCTATCTCCAAAATCAAACACCAAAAGGAAACTTCGCTGT
>LSQX01387410.1_pt2 | contig 15837 bp, 14 predicted proteins | sample 654561 | NCBI WGS metagenome assembly LSQX01 (sample SAMN04489861, study PRJNA283612) | anaerobic digester metagenome | isolation source: 4 biogas reactors fed with cattle manure at either 37C or 55C with and... | place: Denmark: Kongens Lyngby | collected 2014 | reverse complement strand
GCTAACTTGATTATAAAATCTTCCCTTTTAGTTTTTCTTTAGTCTGCCAAAGTTCTGCTAAATTAGCTTCTCGACGATCGCCCCTGGGCTTATTCTTTTTTGCCTCTCTTTTTATAATCTGCTTCTATCTCTTTTTTCCAATTGGCTTCCAAGGGTCGGCGAGCTCGTAAACTTTTGATTCCCTCACTGACGCTGTTGTAGAGGGTTTGAGTTCCTAAGGCATCAGGGACAAAGTCGGCCGCTCTGGCTGCATCAATGCCCAATTTGGCGGCTGTTTCTTTGGCATCAATATTGGCACCTAGGAATAGGAACTCCCAGCCTTCTTCCTTTTTAGCTGAAAGCATATTATGCACCTGAGCACCTGTATATTCGCGACTGGAATTTTCTTGGCCATCTGTTATGATGACGAAAATGACCTTATCTGCTCGTTCGCTTTTTGCAGTATTCTTTTGCACATTATCGATTTTAGCTAGGGTTATGCCTACGGCATCGTGAAGAGCGGTTGAACCTCGCACGTAATAATCTTTATCCGTTAAAGGCTCGACTCCTTTGATGGGAATGCGGTCATGGAGCAACTCATAAAGGTTATCGAACAAAACAGTGGTGATTATACATTCACCTTCTTCTGCTCTCTGGCTTTGCAGAGTTGAATTGAAACCACCGATGGTGTCACTTTCCAACCCTTGCATGGAGCCGCTGCGGTCTAAAATGAAAACAAGTTCAGTCAAATTCTTTTTCATTTGTTTTTCCTCCTCTGATTATTTGTTTCGGTATGAAGTAAGCTTAAAGCGATTTTGAAAATAACATTTAATTCTGCCAACAGATTAAATATACTATGAATTATCTGGATGCAGGTCGCTTTCAAAGCGACATTTTCAAGGTTGAGATAGTTTGAGCTTTACCGGGCGTTAATATTTGATCGATAAAATATTATTTACCTGGTAAAGAAACATCACATTCTCGGCAACTTCAGGTTATATAGCTATATGCTGTTATTTTCTAGAAAGCCCAGATCTCTTGGAGGCATAATAATTGTCTTTGCCCAATGTAACAAAAAAACTTTATGGCTGAAGTAGAGGATACTATATTTGGTTTTTAATAAAACCGATTATAAAAAAACTTAGCTCTTTATGTAAAATACAAGTGATAAGCTTTCCTATCCAGATATTTAAGCATGTAAACTCATATCTGGCAATGAGAAGAATTTTCTTTAGATTGCAATTTATGATAGGTTAAGGAGAACTAGGCATTGTTTCTTTGCTATCTTCGGATCTAGATTGCAACTCGCGCCCCTGCGGGGGACGAAAGTGCCTTTCTGTTCGTATCGAATCTTTCAGCTTTTATTGCAACTCATACCCTTACGAGAGGAAAAAAAGCAACGCCTTGTTTATGATATCAAGGCGTTGCTTTTTTATTTTTCTCTTTTCTCTTTTCTCTTTTATTTTAGAGATGTATAAGGTTTCAAAGGATGTAAATTGTTTCTTGCGTCTTACCTTTGTTTTAAGGATTTCTGAAATTTCAAAGGTAGTAAATCAATTTTGGCTTTTAGTTTTTCTCTTCTAACTTTTTAATACAGGTTCTTTGCGGTGTTTTGTCTTGGCTTCATAGCTCGAGGCTATTTCTATTAGTAGACCTTCTTGCCAAGCGCTGGCTGTAAAGGAAATGCCAAAGGGTTTTCCGTTTTGTAAATAACCGGCTGGCACGCTGATCGAAGGGTAGCCAGAACGGGCAGCTAACATTGATACTGTTGAAGCAGGGAAGACAAGGGCATCCAATTCATATTCTTTTAAGGCCCAGTCGATGCCTAAATCTTGTGAGAATAATAAATCTTCTTTTCTGTCTTCTATATATTCTTTTTCACTTAGAGAAGCGCTCTTAGCATCGGAAGTGATGAATTGAGTTTGGCCATAACGCAGGCAGCTCTCTTTATGCTTTTGGTTATAATTGATCACATCTTCCATGGAGTGAACGGGCAGATGTGGTGCTAGTTTTTTTAAATAATTGTTCAAAGCAGGTTTGAATTCGTAGCTCATGGCTTGACCCGCATTCCAAGAGCGTTGGCGTAATTTTGTTATTCCCGGAATCTCTTCAATTTCAATGACTTGAGCTCCGGCTTTGATCAGATCTTCTTTAGCTTTGGCGTAGAGTTTTATTCTTTCTTTGTTGAGGCGATCTTGAAACTGCATGACCAGGCCTAATTTTTTTCCTTTAAGCCCTTCAGCATTGATGAATTTTATGTAATCCTCTTCGATTAAACCTTCGGCGACCCAGGTTGCCGGGTCTTTGTCGTCGCGGCCTGCTAGGACATTGAGTAAAAAGGCTGAGTCGTAAAGATTTTTGGTCATGGGGCCGGTCGTGTCTTGGCTGAACATGATGGGAATTACCCCGGTTCTGCTGATCAAGCCGACCGTGGGTTTGATTCCGACTAAGCTGTTTTGATTGCAAGGGTTCATGATGGAGCCGCTTGTCTCGGTGCCAATAGCAGCCGGAGCAAACCCGGCAGCAACGGCAGCGCCGGATCCGGAGCTGGAACCGCCTACATCAAAGGGGCCATAGGGGTTAAGGACTTGACCGCCTCTTGAGCTGTAGCCATTGGGCATGTTCTGGGTCATGAAATTCGCCCATTCAGTCATATTCGTTTTGCCCAAGATGATGGCTCCGGCTTCCTTTAATTTTTTGGCCACGAAGGAATCTTCCTGAGCATAATTATCCTTCAAAGCCAAGGAGCCTGCCGAGGTATGCATCATATCACCGGTGTCGATATTGTCCTTCAATAGAATGGGCACTCCGTGTAGAGCTCCAACCTTTTTGTTTAGCTCAATCTCTCGATCTTTGGCTCTGCTCAAAAATTCCCATTGTGGGTTCAGCTCCAAGATGGAATTTATCTTCGGTCCTTTTTTATCGTATTGACCTATTCTGTCAAGATAATACTTACAGACCTCATAGGAGCTTAACTCTCTTTTTTTGATTTTTGTAGCCAACTCATGTAAATTCAAAAGATTTATATCCATAGTATCTCCTCTCATTATAGTTTTTTCTTCTTTCTTATTTTCATCAAGCCGGTTGAAAAAACCTTTAGCCAAGTTTTATTATAGTAATTGCCCTTTGCTTTTAAATTCGAAAAGCGGTTGATTTCTTTAAAGTAAAGGTGAGCTTGGATTATGAAAGTTTGCCTTTGCCAGAATGAAAATACAAGATTCGATAAAAACCGTTGATTTCAGCTGATTAAAGCTTTTAGAGCTGTTAAAAAGCAAAAAACAGTTGACAAACGGCCTAATTAGTTATAAATTAAGTAAGGTAGTTACCAATAAGGAGAGGTGATAGGAATGGATGCTGGCAGTAGTACGGGCATATCAGAAGACGGAAAACGAGAACGGCCTCGATGGTGCAGCGACATTTCTAGCACATCAGCTGATTTTTAATTCGTTCTGTGTTATGCCCCTACTCCTGTCTTTGAACCGGCTAATAAGCCGCCAACAAAGATAAAGGAGGGTTTGATAACCATGGAAGATTATATTTACCAAACATTGCTTCCTCTTTTAGAAGCAAAAAATTATCGTGAAATTAAAAGAATAGTATGTTATTTTAATCCCATCGATTTAGTGGAAGCTTTCGAGGAGCTTCCCGAAAATTATGTGCCGATTATATTTCGTTTGCTCAACAAGGATTTGGCTGCAGACACTTTCATTGAAATGGACACTGATATGCAGGAGCGTCTGATTCATGAATTGACTGACAGCGAATTAAAAGAAGTAGTCGAAGAACTGTTTATGGACGATGCAACAGACTTAGTCGAAGAAATGCCGGCCATGATTGTCAATCGTATTTTGAGGCAAGCCGACAATGAAACCAGAGATATTATAAATGAACTTTTACAATATCCTGAGGGCAGTGCCGGCAGCATCATGACCACTGAGTTTGTCAATTTGAATCCTCGGATGACAGCTGCGGACGCTATTAAGAGGATTAGAAGAACGGGTGTCGATAAAGAAACGATCGACACATGCTATGTTACCGATTATCATCGTCATCTGATAGGAGTCGTCAGTATTAGAGCAGTGATTTTAGCTGATGACGACGATCTGATTGTCGATTTTATGGAGAAAAACATTATCTCTGTTAAAACTTTAGAAGATCAAGAAGACGTTGCTCGGATGTTTGAGCGTTATCACTTCACTTCTATGCCTGTTGTTGATGCGGAAAACCGCTTGGTAGGTATTGTCACCGTTGACGATGCCATGGATGTTTTGACTGAAGAAACAACAGAAGATATTGCTAAAATGGCCGCTATTGTTCCCAGCTATAAGCCCTATTTAAAAGAGTCCACTTATACATTGTGGCGCAATAGAATACCCTGGTTGATGGTTCTGATGGTCTCAGCCACTTTTACCGGCATGATCATCAATAGATACGAAGATGCTTTGGCAGTCCACGTTGTTTTGACGGCTTTTATTCCCATGTTGATGGATACAGCCGGCAACGCAGGCAGCCAATCCTCCTCCACTATCATTCGCGGTCTTTCCCTAGAGGAAATAGCCTTTGCTGATTTTTTTAAGATTATCTGGAAGGAAATAAAAGTAGGTTTCTTCGCCGGTGTGACCATGGGAGTTCTCACTTTTTTAAAGCTGGTTTTATTGGATAAGCTGGCTGTGGCTGTAGCCCTAACGGTTGCTTTAACTTTGATTGCAACTGTAGTCTCAGCAAAAATTGGCGGAAGCGTTTTGCCTTTACTAGCCAATTATCTGCGGATGGACCCAGCTGTTGTTTCGGGTCCTTTGATTACCACTGTGGTAGACGCTTTTTCATTGATTATATATTTTAGATTTGCCACTGCCTTTATGGGAATCTAATCAAAAAGCTCTTTTCTGTTGATTAGAAGAGAGCTTTTTGGTTTTTTCAAGGTAAAATATTAATTGCGAATTGATTTGTATTGATTTTAAATCCGGTTCTTATTTGTACCTTTATAACACTTTTTGTATGAATCAGCAGGAGAAATTCGAGTTTATCAATTTTATTAAAAAGCCATTTCTTAACTAAAACAGAAATATTCGACACTCGAAAGGTATTTGTGGATTAATTTATACAATACCCTACAAAAATACAGAAAAGAACAAAGTTGAATTTAAAGGCCCATTGCATTGCATTTAAAAGGAATGGTGTGGATTTTGAAGAAAAAAGAAGGAAAGCTCGAACCAAAATCGAATTTAGGACTAATTAAATAGGTAAGTAACTATTTTTTTAAAAATGTAAAATGAGGAGGAATTATATTGAAACCGTTAATTCTTTTAACCGGTGAAGACGGAGTGGATATGAGATCACCCAATCCTTTTCACTTTGTCAAGCGCAGCTATGGTAACGCAGTTTCCGGAGCAGGTGGACTTGCAGTCTTGGCTTTAGAGCCCAGATTAGTCGACGACTATGTGGCAATGGCTGACGGTCTGCTTCTGACCGGTGGCGTTGACATCCATCCCGGACGTTATCAGGACGTATTTATGGACTACGACCCCAATAGTGGGCAACCGGCACCTTATGTAATCAGCGTCACCCGCGACTCCATGGACTTCCTTTTGTGCAAAGCCTTTTTGAAAGCTGGTAAACCAATCTTCGGCATAGGCCGTGGTATGCAAGTGATCAACGTGGTCTTTGGTGGAAGTCTCTATCAGGATATCGAACTTGTTATGGAATTGGATCATCCTGTAGGCCAAGATCATAAAGTTGAGATTGCTGAAGACAGCATAATTCACCGTCTCTATGGAGAAGAAATGACAGTGAACAGCTATCATCATCAAGCCATCAAGGATTTAGGCGAAGGTTTGAGAGCAACGGCTGTGGCCGAGGATGGAATTATTGAAGCTATCGAGCACGAAATCCTTCCTGTCTTTGGTGTTCAATGGCATCCGGAAACTTATAAAACCGATGATGAAGAGCTATATCACCACCATCTGACAATTTTAGAACCACCGGAAGAAGCCGATCCTGTCGAAGTTGAGCTTCAAGAAAAAGCCATTGCGATTAAAAAACCTGTTCCAGGTATCGTTACCGATGCCGATTTGGAAATACCCACCGACAATCCTATTTTCAATTATTTCCTCAACCTAGTGCGTAAAGGAGGTAATTAGTATGAGAAAGCCGGTAATACTAATCATGTGGGGCTCTTGTTTAGACAATGCCTTCACTGCTCATGGTCAGATGTTGAGTAAATCTTATGTGGCAGCAGTCACAGCCGGCGGCGGCATTCCAATTTTACCCTTAGTGCAAAACGATATTGAAGATTACGTGGCTTTGGGCGACGGTTTAATTTTGCCTGGTGCCATGGGTTATGTACCCAGACCTGAAATTGCTCGCAGCCAAGCTTTGGAACGTTATTCCAGACAGTCTCATTTTGAAAGCGAATTATATCATGCTTTTAAGAAGACGGGTAAACCTATTTTAGGTATTTGCGCCGGCTGTCAAAAAATAAATTGTGAAGAGGGCGGAAATCTGCATTTGGATTTCAGAACCATGTTTGGTATTGAGCACCATCAAGGTGTTACTCACAATATAGAAACTCTACCCGGTAGCTGGGTTAATAAATTATGGGGTACAGATTTTGCCATCAATAGCTATCATGGTTTTAAGCTGGCTAAAATCGGCAAAGATATTCGTATCACCGCTTTTTCCGAAGAGGGCATTCCTGAGTTTATAGAGCATCAAAAATTGCCCATTTATGGAGCTCAGTTCCATCCCGAACGGATGCGTGGAGATTTCCCCAATCCACCGGAAGGTCCGGATGCAGATCCTCTTTTCATCGACTTTATCAGCGCTTGCCGCCGCTAAAGGAATGAGTGATTGTTATGATTAAACCGATTATATTGATTATGTGGGGTTCCTGTTTGGATAATGCATTCAGCGCCCACGGCAATATGTTGAGTAAATCCTACGTGGCCGCCATAACGGCGGCCGGTGGAATTCCTTTGATGCCTTTGGCTCAAAACAATATTGAAGACTATGTGAAACTTGCCGATGGCATACTTTTGCCCGGCGGTATGGGCTATGTGCCCCGGCCTGAATTAGCTAACTCTTTAAAATTGGAGCGTTATTCCCGACAGTCAGATTTTGAAAGTGAGCTCTACCAGGCTTTCCGAAAGACGGGCAAACCGATTTTAGGTATTTGTGCCGGCTGTCAAAAAATCAACTGTGAAGAAGGCGGAGATTTGATTCTTGACTTCCGCAAGGAAACCGGAATTGAGCATCATTTAGGAACGACCCACGAAGTTACTTGTACTGAAGGTAGTTTAATGGCTCAGATTTACGGTGAGAAGACTGTGATCAATAGCTATCATGGTTTTAAACTGGATAAATTAGGCGAAGGCTTGACGATAACCATGTTTTCACCGGAAGGCATTCCCGAAGCCATTGAGCATGTCGGTCTGCCTATCGTTGGAACCCAATGGCATCCGGAAAGAACCCGAGGGGATTTTCCCAATCCACCTGAAGCAAAATCATCCGACCAACTCTTTTCCTGGTTTATAGAGCGCTGTCGCCAGCAGCGTTATAAATAAAAGCTTTAGAAAGCTAAAAGAAATAAGGAGGGATTCAGTCAATAGAGTCTGATTTCACTTTGTTTGTCATCATCATAAATTTTTAAAAATGGAGGAATGATCTTATGGGTTTGGTTGAAGGTAAGATATTTTCTTTTATCACCATGCTTGTTTTATCTGCCGTTACCGTTTATCTCATTTTTTATATGAGAAAAAGCGACGAACCTGTTCAAACCAGACGACTGGCGGGTCTAGATGCTTTGGACGAAGTCGTAGGTCGAGCTACCGAAACTGGCAGACCTATTCACTACAACCCAGGTATTGGTTCGATTGAAGGAGCCAGTACAGGGGCTCGTGTCTTGGGGGGTATGGAAGTATTGGGCTGGCTCAGTTTACAATGTGCCCGCTACGATACTCGCTTGATTACCACTCACTCTTCACCTTCCAGCTATGCGATAGCAAGAGAAGTTGTGCGCAATGGTTACGTGCAAGCAGGGCGACCGGAAAACTTCCGGGAAGAAGCTGCCCAATTTTTGTCCAATAACCAGATGGCTTTCGCCATGGGGGCAGTCCGCATCATGCAAAGAGAAGAAGTTGCTTCCAACGTCCTGATCGGAAGTTACGGAGCAGAAAGCTTACTCTTAGCAGAAGCCGGCAGTACTCTCGGAGCAATTCAGATAAGCGGAGATACAAACGCTTACCAATTGCCTTTCTTTATTGTAACTTGTGACTATACCCTGATTGCTGAGGAATTGTTTGCCGCCGGTGCTGTTTTAAGTAACAACCGAGACGTTTACGGTTCCTTAATCGCTCAAGACTATGGCAAAGTCGTAGCAGTTGTTATGTTGATTGCCGGTTCATTATTGGCAACATTTGGCAGCTCGGCTTTCGTCAAAATGCTTAGCTGGTAGGAGGTGCGAAAATGAAACGAACTATTCCAATTATTATTTCGATGATAGTCGGTCTGACCCTGACCTTTGATAGCTTTATACTTTTCGAGCCTCTGAATACAGTTTCAGTATCCTTGCGATCTTGGCTGGTTATTATAGCTCTGTTCTCAGTTTTAGTCGCTTCTTTAAACTTGATCTTGGTTCATATACCTCGAATCAGAAGAAGACAAGGAGAATGGATTCAAAGTTTAGTCCTGATGACCTTTATGATTGTCACTATTGTAGTGGGAATCGGCTTTGGTACTGGTAATTCCATTTACAATTTCCTTTATGACGGAATTTTAAATCCAGCCAGTACTTCGGTTAACTCACTTCTGGCCTTTTTCATCGCTTCGGCTGCTGTTAGAACATTTAGAGCCAGAAACTTGGAATCAACCTTGCTTTTATTAACAGCAATACTTTTGATGTTGGGTAATGTGACCATTGGTAGCGCTATTAGTGAGAAAATACCTGTTTTAGGTGCTTGGTTCACAAATGTACCTAACGCAACTGCTCAAAGAGGTCTAATTATTACAAGCTCTTTGGCTTTTGTCACCATTAACTTGAGAAATATTTTAGGCCTCAGCACCCAGTGGCTGGGCGGCCGAGATTAAGGGAGGGGTAAAAAATGAAACAATCAATCTTTAACCCCGACAGAAGAATTACTTATTTGTTGTTGCTTATAGTCATGATTTTCCCTTTGGTCAATCCTTTGGGAATTGCAATCAAACCGAGCGGCAATGCTCTGTTGGCCTATGATTATGCCGAAACATTGCCCGAAGGTTCCAGTGTAATTTTAATCGTCGACTACAGTATGGGTTTTACAGCCGAAATGGCTCCGCAAGCTCTGGCACTCTTAAAGCATTATGACAGTTTGAACTTCAAGCTTTTTGCAGCCACTCAGGTTCCTGAAATGGCAACTGCTTTGTCTCAAATGTTAGAAGATACCTACGGAGCTTCCGAAAAAGTTTACGGTACAGACTATGTTGATCTAGGCTACTTTGCCGGAACAGAATCTGCCGTAGGTGCTATGGGCGATAGTATCATCGATGTTTTCAAAACAGATATTCACGGAACCAGTTTAACCACCTTGCCTATCTTCCAAGATGTAGTCAAGTTGCCTGATATCGATTTGATGTATGCTGCCACCTCTTCGGGAACGATTCCCTTTATCCGTCAGGCTCATACAAAATTTGGTATGCCCATTGTTTTCTCGGTCAACGCTGTTATGGGTCCGGCCAACGTTCCTTATGTTCAAAGTGGACAGGCCGTTTCCGTCTTGGTTGGCAGTACCGGTGCCGCTGAATACGAAACCCTGATTCAATCTCCGGGTGCAGCTTCAGCAGCCATGGATGCCCAATCCTTGGCCCACTTAGTCATCATCCTGATGATAGTCTGGGGCAACATCGGTTTCTTTGTCGAGCGCAAGCGAGAAAAAGATAAAAAAGTTCAGGAGGTGTAGGCATGCAACTTAGTACAGATCCGATTATTTGGTTAGGTGCATTTGTCACTATATCAATTATTTCCTTTGTTTTCTGGAATGACAGCCCCTTTTACAAATATGTGCAAAGTGCATATTTAGGTGTTGCAGCCGGTGTTACTGTGGTCGTTGGCTATGGTAATATTAAAAACCAGGTGGTTACCCCTCTGTCCAATGGCAATTACAATATAATCATACCGGTAATTCTAGGTTCCCTTTTGATCATCCGCTTCATTCCCGGTTTAAACTGGGTGGCTCGTTATCCCGTCGCTGTTTTAGTCAGTGGTGGTGCGGGTCTGGGTTTGGCCAATACGGTCCAGGCTCAGTTTGTAAGCCAAATCAGAGCAGGAATCGTACCTTTGAATTCTTTAGATAATATAATCATGTTTGTTGGCTTGATTGCGGTCATTGCTTTCTTCTTCCTCACAGGCAGAACGACTAAGGTGATCGAAAAATTCAAATTAGGCTGGCTGACTCGTTTAGGACGTATCGTTCTGATGATCGCTTTTGGTGCTTCTTTCGGTACTACTGTAATGGGTCGAGCATCGATTCTGATCGGTCGTTTACAATTCTTGCTGACTGATCTATTAGGACTCTAGAAAATTTTATCATGAAGAGCCTTGCAGCCCCAAAGCTGCAAGGCTTTTTTAGTGCTCTTGCTTTGTTCCTTGTCTCGTTATATAATACAGGGAGCGAATTTGCTTGCAAGGAGGTTGACAATGGATATTAAAGTTTTTGAATTGAGCGGTCGCGATGGTGCCGAAAGAGTTATAAAGCCCATTATTAAAGATGAAAACCTGCATTACATGCACATGGTTTTACCTAAAGGCACAGGCTTACCTGTTCATTTTACCAATGCTGTTGTCTATATGACGGTGAACAAAGGTACCCTTTCCATCAGCTTAGCCGATGGTGAATTTAAAATTTATCCTTCCGGCTCCATTTTACAATTGCCTTATATGGTCAAAATGGATGCTCGCAACGGTGGCGAAGATGTCTTGGAACTTATAGTCATCAAGGCTCCGGCTCCATCTGAAAACCCAATTATGGCCTAGAAAATCATATAAGCTCCTTCTTAAAGATTTTTTAGCCTTTGAAGAAGGAGCTTTTTTATATAGCAAAATAACGGAGGAAGAAGATGCCTAAAATACTGAGTTTTAAAGAAAAGAAGCCGTCAATTCACCCTGAAAGCTTTGTTGCTGCCAACGCTGTTTTAATCGGCGATTTAAAATTGGCAGAGGGTGCAAATGTTTGGTATAACTGTACCGTCAGAGCAGATGTTAATTATATTCGAATCGGTCGTTTTAGCAATATTCAAGATAATTCAGTCGTTCACGTTGAAAGTCCTGAAGTAGGGCAAAATGAAAAGGGTTCACCAACAATTATTGGCGATTACGTAACAGTAGGCCATGGTTGCATACTCCACGCCTGCACTATCGAGGATTACGCTCTGATCGGTATGGGAGCAATCGTTTTAGACGGTGCTGTCATTGGCAAAGGCTCTATAGTCGGAGCCGGCGCGGTAGTTACTAAAAACACTGTAATCCCGCCTTTTTCCTTAGTTTTAGGAACGCCTGGCAAGGTTGTCAGAACTCTGCCCGAGGAATCCATTGCTGAACGTAAAGAACATGCTGAAGGCTATTGGCGTTTGGCTCAAAATTATAGATAGAATTTTTTTAGACTTGACGCTGAACTAGTTTTACAGTATATTAAGATAACAATAAATAAACCTAATGAGCAGAAGAGTAACCATGCTTTAAGCCCACAGAGAGCCTTAAGAGCTGAGAAAAGGCGTGCTTGCCCATGGTGAAGATGGCCTGTATAAGGGGATAGCTGAGGATTTTTATATCTTAGGCTATCACGGGAAAGCCCGTTATAGCTGAAGGTGAGTTTGACTCGCCTGAGGTTCAAGGAAAAATCTTTGAACGAATTAAGGTGGTACCACGATTTAGTCGTCCTTTCGTTTTTACGAAAGGACTTTTTTTATTCTGGGGTGCTAACTTAAACTTAAAATTTGTGAATTTAATTAAATTGAAGGAGGTAGTAATATGCCCGTATACAAACCCGAAACTCTGATGGTGCAAGCCGGCTATGACCCTAAGAATGGAGAAGCTCGAGTGATGCCTATCGTCCAATCTACCACATATAAATATGAATCGGCAGACGAGGTGGCTGCTTTATTTGATCTGAGTAAAGAAGGCCATATGTATAGTCGCATTTCCAATCCGACCGTTGAGGCTGTGGAAAAGAAATTGGCTATTTTAGAAGGTGGAGTCGGCGCTCTTGCTACCTCTTCCGGACAAGCTGCCACACTTTTATCCATTTTGACCATCTGCAACCAAGGTGAGCATGTGGTCGCTTTCAATAATCTCTATGGTGGCACCTATACACTTCTCACTTCCACTTTGAAAAAACTTGGCATCGAGAGCACTTTAGTTCCTTTCACTGCCTCCGACCAAGAAGTTAGAGAAGCTTTCCAGCCCAACACTAAATTGCTTTTAGGAGAGACTATCGGCAACCCTGGTGTAGAAGTCTTGGATATTGAAAGAGCAGCTAAGTTGGCTCATGCAGCTGGGGTTCCTCTTTTCATCGATAACACTTTCGGTACACCCTATCTTTGCCGACCCATAGATTTTGGTGCCGACATTGTTTTACATTCTGCCACCAAGTTTTTAGACGGCCATGCTACCAGCTTAGGAGGTTTCATTGTCGATAGCGGCAAGTTCGATTGGAATAACGGAAAATTCCCCCATTTAACTGATCCGGATCCAAACTATCATGGTTTATCCTATACGGAGAGCTTTAAAGAGAAGGCTTTTATTACTAAGGCCAGGGCAGTTTTTTTACGCGACTTTGGCACTACCATGAGCCCCTTCAATGCCTTCCTGATAAATTTAGGTATGGAAACCCTGCATCTGCGCATGCAGCGTCATTCCGAAAACGCTTTGGCTGTTGCTCAAGCCTTAGAGCAGAGCCCTCATGTTGAATGGGTCAATTATCCCTTGCTGGAATCCAACCCTTCCTACTCCTTGGCAAAGAAATATTTGCCTCTGGGAGCCAGTGGAATAATTTCCTTTGGCCTCAAAGGAGATTGGCAAAGGGGCAAAGAATTTATCAATCGCCTTAAATTGGCTACTTTGGTCGTGCATGTGGGAGATCTACGTACCCATGTCTTGCACCCTGCCAGTATGACCCACCGCCAATTGTCGCCTCAAGCCTTGGCCCGTGCCGGTATCAAGGAAAATATGATCAGACTCTCAGTGGGCATCGAAAATATTGATGATATCATCGACGACCTGCTCACTGCAATGGAAACATAGGAGGTAAAACATGCCCATTATTTTACCCCAAGGATTGCCAGCTAAAGCTGTATTGGAAAAAGAACAAATTTTTACTATGAGCGAGCAAAGGGCGGTCCATCAGGATATTCGGCCTTTGGAAATTGCTATTGTCAACCTGATGCCAAATAAAGAAGAAACCGAAATTCAATTATTGCGCATGTTATCCAATACGCCCCTGCAAGTTCGCTTTGATTTGATTAGAACAGCCAGTTATCTGGGCAAGCACACAGAACAATCTTATTTGGAAAAATTCTATAAGACTTATGATGATATCAAAGATAAGCGCTACGATGCTATGATTGTTACCGGTGCTCCGGTGGAAAAATTGGCTTACGAAGAAGTTTTGTATTGGCAAGAGCTCAGACAGATCTTGGATTTTGCCAGACGCAATGTCTATTCCACCATCTTTATCTGTTGGGCTGCTCAAGCTGCCCTCTATCACTACTATGGGTTGGATAAAACCAATCTAGAGGAAAAGATTTTCGGCGTTTATGAGTATGAAATCAAGAAAAAAAGAGTTCTCTTCAAGGGTTTCGATGATACCTTTTGGGTGCCTCAATCGAGATATTCCACCCTCTTTAGAGAAGATGTGGAGAAGATTCCGGATTTAGAAGTCTGGGCCGATCACCCTGAGACCGGTGTCAATGTTGTCACTTCTAAGGATAACCGTTTGATTTTCATCTCCGGGCATTTTGAATATGAACCTGAAACCCTTCTGCGAGAATACGAAAGAGACCTGGCTAAAGGTCTAAACCCAAATTTGCCGGTCAATTATTTTAAAGAAGACGACCCAGCCAAAGGTGTTAGAGTTCGTTGGCTGGCTACGGCAAATCTCTTTTACTCCAACTGGCTGAACTATTGTGTCTATCAGGAAACCCCTTACGATTTAAACCTCTTGTCGCGCAAGAAAGTAGCCAAATTCGGTGGCACCTCTTTATCTTCCGCTCAGCAGTTCAGCAAAGTCAAAGACATCGTCTTTTCGGCGGCAGATAGCCGCATTATCGTAGTCTCTGCTCCGGGCAAGCGTTTTGAAGAGGATAATAAAGTTACCGATTTGCTCATCGAATTTCATCGCTTGCAAAATATCCTTTTAGATGAAGACTTGGTGGAGGAGATGAGCGAAGAGAAATATGAGGAATACGTCTTCCAGAGGGATTCTGTCTTTCAGGTTATTGCCAATCGCTATCATGAAATAGTTTCCGATTTGTTTTTAGATTTTCATGTAAAACAGAAAATCGACGATGTCATGGCCAGCATGTTGGATGAGGTCGACAGAGATAAAATCCTTTCCCGTGGCGAGTATTTAAATGCCTTGTTGATGGCTGAATATTTAGGTTACACTTTTGTCGATGCTAAAGACTTTATTTTCTTCGATGAAAATGGAGAAATCGACACTTTGAAAACCTACGAGGCGATTCAAGCTCGGTTGGGTGATTTGAGCAAAGCGGTAGTTCCCGGCTTTTATGGCAGTGATCATTTGGGCAGAATTAAAACATTTGCTCGAGGTGGCTCGGATATTACCGGCTCCATCATCGCTGGGGCTCTCAACGCTGAAGTTTACGAGAACTGGACTGATGTGGATGGTGTTATGACTGCTGATCCATCGATATTCCAAGATGCGGAGAAAATAAACAGCATGACTTACGAAGAGTTGATGCTGATGGCCCAAGGCGGATCTCAAGTCTACCATCCTGATGCCATCTCTCCTTTGATGGAAGTAGGTATTCCCATCATCATCAAGAATACCAATAATCCTTTAAGTGACGGCACCTTAGTCAGCAAGGAAAGAAAGGTTTGAGTTTTTATGAGTTTGTTAAATTTAGCAGTCCTCGGTGCAACCGGCTTGGTTGGTCAAACGATCATCGAGCAGATAGAAAAAAGAGACATAGCCTATAAATCATTGAGGCTCTTTGCTTCAAAAAGTTCGGCAGGACGGGTCGTCACCGTAAACTCAGAAGACATTGTCATCGAGGAATTAACAGAAGAAGTTTTTGATGGTTCCTTGGATATAGCTTTGTTTGCTGTTGAATCTCATCTGTCGGCAAAGTTTGCTCCCTTGGCAGTGAGCTCCGGTTGCACTGTAATAGATAACTCTTCGGCCTTTCGTATGGACGAAAATATTCCTTTAGTCGTGCCCGAAGTCAATGCCGAGTTGATCAAAGACTATCACGGCATCATAGCAAACCCCAATTGCTCAACCATCCAGAGTGTGGTGGCTTTAGCCCCTTTGCGTCAATTCGGCCTCAAACGTGTTGCCTATACAACCTATCAGGCTGTTTCCGGTTCTGGGCGTGGCGGTTTAGAAGATTTGGAACGAGGTCTAAAGGGTCAAGAAAATGAATTCTATCCTCACCCTATAGCTTTCAATGTCCTTCCCCATATCGACAGCTTTTTAGCCAACGGATATAGCAAAGAAGAGATCAAGATGATCGAGGAAAGCCGCAAAATTTTAGATTTACCGGAATTAAAAGCGACGGCCACAGCAGTCAGAGTGCCTGTGCGCTATGGCCATTGCGTCGAAATGAATATTGAGTTTACTCAAGAATTTGCTTTAGATGAAGTCAGAA
>LSQX01224155.1_pt1 | contig 15837 bp, 13 predicted proteins | sample 654561 | NCBI WGS metagenome assembly LSQX01 (sample SAMN04489861, study PRJNA283612) | anaerobic digester metagenome | isolation source: 4 biogas reactors fed with cattle manure at either 37C or 55C with and... | place: Denmark: Kongens Lyngby | collected 2014 | reverse complement strand
GCGCGCATGGACTACCTGCGCCAGGGCATCCACCTGCGCGGCTACGCCCAGAAGCAGCCCAAGCAGGAGTACAAGAAGGAAGCCTTCGAGCTGTTCTCGGAGATGCTGGACAAGGTCAAGCGCGAGGTCGTGACGCTGCTGGCGCGCGTGCGCGTGCGCACCGAGGAAGAGGTCGCCGCGATGGAGGCGCAGGAGCGCGCCGCCGCCGAGGCCCAGGCCCGCCGGATGCAGTTCCAGCACGCCGACAGCGGCGGCTACGGCGCCGACGAGGAGGCCGCCACCCCCGACTACCAGCTCGGCGGCGACCCCGCCGGCCAGGTGCCCAAGGTCGGCCGCAACGAGCCCTGCCCCTGCGGCAGCGGCAGGAAGTACAAGCACTGCCATGGGCAGATCGGCTGAGCCCGAACCGCCCGGCCATGTAAAGGTCGTCGAAGTGGTCGCGGGCCTCATCACCGATGCCCGCGGCCGCGTCCTGCTCGCCCGCCGCACCGAGGGCCGCGACCTCGCCGGGCTGTGGGAATTCCCCGGCGGCAAGCGCGAGCCCGGCGAGACGCCCGAGGGCACGCTGGTCCGGGAGCTCCAGGAGGAGCTCGGGATCGAGGCCCGCATCGACGGCCACCTGATCACCGTGCCCCACGACGCCCCCGGGCGCAGCCTGCGCCTGGACGTGCGCCGCGTCTCGCGCTGGAAGGGCGTTCCCCGCGGCCGCGAGGGCCAGGCCCTGGCCTGGGTGCCGCCGCACAAGCTCCCGAGCTACGCCATGCCGCCGGCCGACCGCCCGGTGGTCGCCGCCCTGTTGCATCCCGACCGCTACGCGATCAGCCCGGTGCCCGCGGGGGGTGCCGACGAAGGGGCCGATGCCTGGCTGGCGGGCCTGGATGCCGCCCTGGGCCGGGGCGTCCGTCGCATCCAGGTGCGCCTGCCCGGGATCGCGCCCGGGCTCCGCCGCGCGCTGGCGATCGCGGCCGCCGCGCGCTGCCGCGAGGCGGGGGCCCAGCTGCTGGTGAACTCCGACGTCGAGCTGGCCCGGGAGGTCGGCGCCGGCCTCCACCTGCGCGCCGCCGAGCTCGCCGCGCTCGGCGCCCGGCCGCGGCTCGCCGCGGGCGCTCTGCTTGCCGCCTCCTGCCATGATGCCGAAGGGCTCGCGCGGGCCGCGCGCCTGGGCTGCGATTTCGCCGTGCTGGGCGCGGTGAAGCCGACGGCCACGCATCCCGGCCACCCCGGGATCGGCTGGGACGCCTTCGCCCGCCTGCGCGGCGAGGTCAGCCTGCCCGTCTACGCCCTGGGCGGCCTCGGCCCGGAGGACCTGCCCGAGGCGCGCCGGCACGGTGCGCAGGGCATCGCCGGCATCCGCGCCCTCTGGCCCCCGGCCTAGGGCCCTTCCGCGCCTGCGGAGCCCGTCCGGGCCAGCTCCAGGTAGCGGGCGTGCAGGCGCGCCACCGCCGCGTCCAGCGCCTCCAGCGGCCCGTCGTTGACGATCACGTCGTCGGCCACCGCCAGCCGCTGCGGACGCGTCGCCTGGGCCTCGATCATGCGCAGGGCCAGCGACTGGTCGATGCCGTCGCGCCGCAGCAGCCGCGCCAGCTGCACCTCTTCCGGCACGTCCACCACCAGCACCCGGTCGACCCAGGGATAGGCCGCGCGGCCGGCCTCGGCGAACAGCGGGATGGCGGCGATGGCGTAGGGGCCGGGCGCCGCCTCGCAGGCGCTGCGCAGGGCGGTGCGCACGCGGGGATGGATGATGGCCTCCAGGCGGGCGCGGGCCGCGGGGTCGGCGAACACGCGGCGGCGCATGGCCGCGCGGTGCAGCGCGCCGTCGGCGTCGAGCGCGCCGGGCCCGAACTCGGCCACCACCTCGTCCAGCCCGGGCGTGCCCGGCTCGACCACCTCGCGCGCGACCAGGTCGGCGTCGGCCACGTGCACGCCCAGCGCGCGGAAGCGGCGCTCGACCTCGGACTTGCCCGAGGCGATGCCGCCGGTCAGGGCGACGATGCAGTCAGCCATCGGCCGGGCCCGGCGCCGCGCCCACGTCAGAACCCGGCGTAGTCCCGGTAGGCGCCGATGATCCGGTCGCCCCACATGAAGACGATCCAGCCGGCGATGGCCAGGAAGGGCCCGAAGGGGATCGGCGTGGCCCGGTCGCGGCCCTTGATCGCCAGCCAGGCGCCGCCGACCACCGCCCCGACCAGCGAGGACATCAGGATGATCGGCAGGATCCCGGCCAGCCCGCACCAGGCGCCGAGCGCGGCCAGCAGCTTGAAGTCGCCGTGGCCCATGCCCTCCTTGCCGGTGAGCTGCTTGAACAGCCACCACACGCTCCACAGGCTGACGTAGCCCGCGATCGCCCCCAGCAGGGCCTGCTTGGGCCCGAAGTACAGGTTCTCCACCGCCGCGATCAGGCCCAGCCACATCAGCGGAAGGGTGAGCGAGTCGGGCAGCAGCTGGGTGCGCAGGTCGATGCCGGCCAGCGCCACCAGGAAGCAGGTCAGCAGGCTGGCGCCGAAGCCCTGCCAGCCGAAGCCCCAGGTCCAGACGCAGGCCAGCAGCAGGAGCATCGTCAGCAGCTCCACCGCCGGGTACTGGGCCGAGATCGGCGCCCTGCAGCTGCGGCACCTGCCGCGCAGCGCCAGCCAGCTCAGCACCGGGATGTTCTCGTACCAGGACAGCTGGTGGCCGCAGTGCGGGCAGTGCGAGCGCTCGACCACGATGCCCGGGGGCGGCGGATCGTAGATCTCCGGCTCGCCGAGCATCTCGCGGCTGTCGCGCTTCCACTGCCACTCCATGCGCCGGGGCAGGCGCAGGATCACGACGTTCAGGAAGCTGCCCACCAGCAGGCCGAGGCCTGCGACCAGCGGATAGCCGATCTGCGGGTTCTGGTCGAGGAATGCCACCGCCGCTACATCACCGTCATCGCGATCTTGAAGATCGGCAGGTACATGGCCACCACGATCGAACCCACCATGCCGCCGATGACGACCATCACGAAGGGCTCGATCAGGCTGGAGATGGTGTCGACGGCGTTGTCGACCTCCTCCTCGTAGAACTCGGCGACCTTGAACAGCATCGTGTCCAGCGCGCCGGCCTCCTCGCCGATGGAGGTCATCTGCACCACCATGTGCGGGAACAGGTTCTGCTGCTTCATGGCCACGTTGAGCGGGTAGCCGGTGGCGACGTCGTCGCGCATGTCCTCCACGGCCCGCTGGTAGACCATGCTGCCGGTGGCGCCGGCGACGCTCTCCATGGCCTCGACCAGGGGCACGCCGGCCTTGAAGGTCACCGCCAGGGTCCGCGCGAAGCGCGCGATCGCCGACTTGTGCAGCACGTCGCCGATGACGGGGATCTTGAGCAGCAGGCGGTCCACGGTGTGCTGCAGCTTCAGGGAGCGCTTGTAGAAGTAGATGAACGTGATGGCCGCCCCGGCCAGCACGATCACGATCGCCCACCACCAGGTGACCATGATCTCGGAAATGCCGAATACCAGCGCCGTGAAGGCGGGGAGGTCGGCGCCGAAGCTCTGGAACTGCTCCTTGAAGATCGGCACCACGTAGACCATCAGGATCGCGCAGACCAGGATCGCGACCGCGATGACCGCGGCCGGGTAGAACAGCGCCTTCTTGATCTTGCCCTTGATGGACTCGATGTTTTCCTTGTAGTCGGCGATCGTCGCCAGCACGGTCTCGAGCGCGCCGGAGGACTCGCCGGCCCGGACCAGGTTGCGGTACAGCTCGTCGAACTGCACCGGGTGCTTGCTCATCGCCTCGTAGATCGACGAACCGCCCTCGATGTCCATGCGGACTTCGTCCACCAGGGACTTCATCTTCGGGTTCTTCTGGCCGTTGCCGATGATCTCCAGCGCCTGCACGATGGGCACGCCGGAGCGCATCATGGTGGCGATCTGGCGGCTGAAGACCGCGATGTCCTTGGGCGTGACCCGCTTGCCGGCGCCGCCGAACAGGGGCTTGGGCTTGGGCTTGACCTTGCCGGGCTGGATGCCCTGCCGGCGCAGCTCGGCGCGCAGCAGGTTGGCGTTGCGGGCCTGCTGCTCCCCTTTCATCTTCTTGCCGCGCTTGTCGGTGCCCTCCCACACGAACACGGGCAGGGTCACGCCGTCGCGCGCCGGCCTGGCGGCCTGGCGGGTGGCGGTCTTCGCGGCGGAACGTGTCACGGCCATGTCTGATCCCCTCGGTCCCCGGCCCGCGGCAGTGCCGGGGCCCCAGCCGATGATGTTAGCGGGTTGCAGGCCGGCGTGGGGCGCCGCGCTGTGACGCCCTGCCGTTTTCAGGGGTGCCGCCGTCGCGGCCCCGGCCTCAGTCGGTCGTGACGCGGCTGATCTCGGCCAGGCTGGTCACCCCGGCCTTGACCTTCAGCAGCGCCGACTTGCGCAGGTCCCGCACCCCGGAGCGCTCGGCGGCCTCGGCGATCTGCAGGGCGTTGCCCCCCGACAGCACGATGGAGGCGATCTCGTCGGTCATCGGCATGACCTGGTAGATGCCGGTCCGGCCCTTGTAGCCGCCGGTGCAGTCGTCGCAGCCCACGGCCTCGTACACGGTGAAACCCTGCTGGATCTCCTCCTCGGTGAAGCCCTCGGCCAGCAGGGCGTTCTCGGGCAGCTCCACCGGCTTCCTGCATTTCGCACACAGGCGCCGCGCCAGGCGCTGGGCGATCACCAGGGTCACCGAGCTGGTGATGTTGTAGGGCGCGATGCCCATGTTCATCAGGCGAGCGATGGTCTGCGGGGCGTCGTTGGTGTGCAGCGTCGACAGCACCATGTGGCCGGTCTGGGCGGCCTTGATCGCGATCTCGGCGGTCTCCAGGTCGCGGATCTCGCCGACCATGATGATGTCCGGGTCCTGGCGCAGGAAGCTGCGCAGGGCGGCGGCGAAAGTCATGCCGCGGCGCTCGTTCTGCTGCACCTGGTTCACGCCGGGCAGGCGGATTTCCACCGGGTCCTCGACGGTGGAGATGTTGCGCACCTCGTCGTTCAGGATGCCCAGCGCCGTGTACAGGCTCACCGTCTTGCCGGAGCCGGTCGGGCCGGTCACCAGCACCATGCCGTAGGGCTTGTGGATGGCCTCCTCGAACAGCTTCTGCTGGTCGGGCTCGTAGCCCAGCTTGTCGATGCCGAGCTTGGCCGCCGAGGCGTCCAGGATGCGCAGCACCACCTTCTCGCCGAACAGGGTCGGCAGGGTGCTGACGCGGAAGTCGATCTGCTTGGTCCGGCTGAGGTTGAGCTTGATGCGGCCGTCCTGCGGCACGCGCTTCTCGGCGATGTCCAGCTGCGCCATGACCTTCAGGCGCGCTGTGATGCGGGAATTCAGCTTGACCGGCATCCGGGCGGTCTGCTTCAGGATGCCGTCGATGCGGAGGCGGACCCGGAAGTCGTCTTCGTAGGGCTCGAAGTGGATGTCCGACGCGCCGCGGCGGATGGCGTCGATCAGCACCTTGTTGACGAAGCGGACGATGGGGGTGTCGTCGGCCTTGCCGTCGGCCGCGGAGTCGCGGGACTCTTCTTCGCCGCCGTCCACCTCCAGGTTCTCCAGCCCCTCGGCGTCTTCCAGCGCATCGCCGAAGGAGTCGGCGGCCTGCTGCCACAGCTCGATGGTGCGCCGGATGTGCTCCTCGTCGACCAGGATCGGTTCCACGATCAGGTTGGTGTGGAACTTCAGCTCGTCCAGGGCGTGGGTGTTGGTCGGGTCGGCCGTCCCCACGAACAGCTTGCCGCCGCGCTTGTAGAGCGGCAGGACGTTGTGCTTCTGGACCAGCTCTTCGCTGACCAGCTTCAGGGCCCCCTGGGCGCCGTCCATCACCGTCGGATCGAAGACGGGCATGCCGAACTCCGCCGAGTTGGCGGCGGCCATCTGGGCCGGGGTCACCAGGCGGTGTTCGCGGAGGTAGGCGGCGACCGGCTTGCGCTCGGCGGTGGCCTTGTCCAGGGCCTCCCTGGCCGTGGAGTCGTCCAGGGCGCCGTCGAGGACGAGGCGACGGGCAATGCCGGTGATGCCGACGAGGTTGGCGGTCGGGACTGCGCTCATGTCTATCTTCTCCGGGAGTCCCCGAACTCTACCTCAAGCATGTGGGTGCCAGAAGTAATCCCGGTGGGCGGCTATCCCACGCGCTGCGGTTTCCAGCTACCCTTAGCCAAAGAGGGAGATCCATGCGACTTTCAATCATTCTGCCTGCCAAGAACGAGGCTGGGGGGCTACGCCAAACCCTGCCCCGACTGCGTGAGATCCAGCCGGATGCCGAGATCATCGTCGTAGATGACGGATCCACCGATGAAACGGCAGCTGTCGCAATTGCCCATGGAGCGCGCGTGCTGTCAAACCCCTATTCAATGGGGAATGGCGCTGCCATCAAGCGAGGTGCCCGTGCTGCCACCGGTGATGTGCTGATATTCATGGATGCCGACGGTCAGCATGATCCAATCTGCATCGACAGTCTGTTAGCCAAGATGGAAGACGGCTATGACATGGTCGTCGGTGCGCGCGATTGGGCGGGCCAGGCGGGCGTGCATCGTGGCGCAGCCAACGCCTTCTACAACTGGCTCGCAAGCCGGATGACTGGGTTTGAAGTTAGAGATCTGACTTCCGGCTTTCGCGCAGCACGTGCTGACAGATTTCGCGAGTTCCTCCATCTGTTGCCCAATGGATTCAGCTATCCGACCACCAGCACTATGGCATTTTTCCGGAGCGCCTATCCGGTGGCCTATGTGTCAATACCGGTGGCGAAGCGCATTGGCAAAAGCCATATCCGTCCCTTGCGTGATGGCGTGCGTTTCCTGCTTATCATTTTCAAGATCGCTACACTTTACTCGCCACTTAAGCTCTTTGCGCCAACTGCCAGTGCGTTCCTGCTGATCGGGTTGGGCTACTACGGATATACCTTCTTCACGGAAGGACGCTTCACGAACATGAGCGTGCTCCTCTTCAGCGCGGCGGTGATCATCTTCCTCATCGGCCTCATTTCCGAACAGATCACAGCCCTGACCTACAAGGTCGAGAATGAGTAGACTCCCCGTTGGCGAGTACGATCCTGATGCCCAGTTCACGGGCAAGTACGAAGCGGAAGGGCGAATTGGCCGATGGCTCGTAGATCGGTTCTATGCAGCTGTTCGCGATTTGCTCCTGCCCCATGTACGTCACGGCGACGTGGTCCTCGAGGTAGGCTCGGGGGCCGGATTTTCTGCCCTGAGACTGCGCGAAACCTTGCCCCCGGGGGCGGGGTTCATCGGTTCAGACATTGGCGAAACCCTTCTGCGGAAGGCAACTGAGCGAAATCCGGACACAGCCTTTGTCAGGCAGTCCGCTTATGAGTTGGCTTTTCCCGACCGTTCCGTGGATGTCGTCGTGATGCTGGAAGTTCTCGAGCATCTTGACGCCCCAGAACTGGCGCTGGCTGAAATTCACAGGGTGGCCAAGAAGGCAGCGATTGTTTCAACGCCCCGCGAGCCGCTGTGGCGCGCCCTCAACATGATGCGAGGAAAGTACTTGAGTGACCTCGGGAACACCCCCGGGCATATTCAGCACTGGTCCAGCCGCGGGCTCCGAGCGCAGGTCGATGGCGCATTCCATGTCGTGGGAATGGCGAGACCCGTTCCTTGGACGATTCTCTCGCTTTCCCCAAAGAGATGAAGATACTTCTCGAGCGACATGGTTCAACGTTCAAGAAGGCCTACGTCGTACTCGTGCTCATCGCGCTCGTGTGGACATTGGCGCGCTCCCGGATGGATCTTGCGACTGCGATCGATTCATTATTGACGTCCGGGTCGATCATTTACTTCTTGGCCTGGATCCTGATGGCGTTGCTCCTCGGTCTATTGTGGAAAGTTTGGCTGTGCCAGGCCGAGGGTGTCCTCCTGCAAGCTGGCGAATGGATGCCGGCGCAAGCAATGGCTTGGACCGGACGATACCTGCCTGGCAAGGTTGGTTTGCTCATGGGCAAGCTCGCGCTGATTGATAAGAAGCGTCTTGGTGCGAGGGCGCTAATGCTCTCGGTAGTCGTGGAGCAAGGAGCATTCCTAGCTGCGGGAGCGTGCGTGGCCTTGGCTCTGTTCGCCCCAGATAGGTTGAACGCGTTCGAATTGGTTCCAAGTTGGGTGCGCGGGGGATGGGATGTGTGGATGCCCTCGGCCGTGGTCCTGGTTGTAAGCTCCATGGCGGCAATGGTTTTCATCACCTCACGCGTTCTCGGTTGCGCCCGTAGTCTGTTGAAGTCGGTACAGGCAAGCGGGCTCCTGGTTCTGCATTTGGCGCCGCACCTCTTGATTGGAAGTGCGTTCTACGTACTTGTCAGCGGCGCATTTCCGCAGGCTTCCAGCCTTCCTTTTGCACACCTGGTAGCCGTGCTTGCCCTTGCACACGTTGCAGGCGCGATTGCCGTTTTTGCACCGGCCGGCTTCGGGGTGCGTGAGGTTGTTCTGGCCGAAGGCATGCGGGGGGTGCTTTCATTCGATGAGGCGTTGCTGCTGGCCGCAATTCTCCGACTTCTGACTTTGCTCGCCGACGGGACGATCATGGTTGTGGCGATGCTCGCGATGCGTCATTGGAGGGGCGAGCGGCCCTAGTGGACCTCGACAACAGTCCTGTGCGTTCGGCCTCCGGGCCCTAGGGTTACTGCTCTTGCTGGCCCGACGTATTCGCCCGGTGTCGTTGCGACCGGACCAGGTCTTCCACATCACTTGCCAAGCCGTTCTTGTTCCTTGCCCTCAGTTCAGCGGCAAGTTGTAGCCCGAACGGATCGTCCGGATGACTCTGAATGATGGCTTCAGAAAAGTAGGGAATGGCGAGCTCGGGATCTGACAGGTCGTTCATGATGAAATACCCGATCGACGCCAGCCCGTAGGAGCCGAGTGTGCCTCGGCGCTTCAGGATATCCAGGGTCTCAACGAGCTGGGTCCTGTCCAGTGCAATCCCCAAGCGTGCGTGATAGGTGAGAACGAGATAGACGCGTGCATTGTCGCGGGTCATGTAAACGGTGCTTAGCCGATGTTGGAGCCGCTCCCAGTCCTCTGAGGTCACATCCCCGCGAAGGGATTTGAGGGCCACCAGCAAGGTCAGCGCGTTGGCGGAGCCAGGGACCTTGTCCGCCCCTGTCTCACAGATGGCGATTGCATCGTTGAGCAGCGGATTATCCGGCACTGCACCACCACCGGCAGAGAAGTGGCTAGCGCAAAGCTGGGTCCAAGCGCGACCCGAGCCCGGTGCATGCTGGGTAGCATGACGAGCGATGGATAAAGTGCTGTTCCAGATCTGCGAGCGGGTCAAGGTGGCCCCGGCAAGCGCTGCCAGGACAACGGAACATAGACCAGCTTGCACTATGGGTCGAAGTCGGAGTGAGGTGTCTCCGAGCAGGCTCCCAATGGCCAGAACCGCTCCGGCCAACCCGAAGTGATTTCGATGTTCAAAGGCCAGCTCCAGATTCGGCACGTTGCTCGCAATGAGGTGTGCTGCGAAGAACAACAGTATTCCAAGGGAGAGTAGGGGCCGCTGCCCACGGAGCCGCCAGGCCACGCCGAGGAGGGCAAGCAGGACGCCGACTGCGGGAAGAGTCGTCCAGGGCTGGAGCAAACTACGGGATGGCTGCACCCAGTCGTAATAAAACGGCATGTTGCCGGGGAATGGGATCAGGATCTGCCACAGGTACATGCACAGGACCCGTGGCTGAGTAAGCAAGCGTTCCAAGGTCGAATAGTTGCGACCTGGGTAGGCTTCCCAATGCCAGAAGTGTGGAAGGACCACCAGGAAGTAGACAGCGGCCGCCACGAGTGTCGCCGCCAGATAGCCTCGCTTGAGGCGGGAGGTCAGGCGCGGGTCGGCGGCGGCGAAGCGCAACACTGTCAGCTCCAGCGCCAGGGTGTATGCAGGAAAGAGCGCAGAATCTTCCTTGCATCCCATTGCTGCTGCCCAGAGCAGAATTGTCACCAACATCCGCGTGCGGCCAGGGCGGCCGTGGATCTGCGAATGCCTTGCCTGCAGATAGGTCCAGAGGGCGAGCACCAGGAAGAGGGTGCCCATAGTTTGTATGCGCTGGACTACGTACAGCACGGAGGAAACTTGCAGGGGATGTATTGCCCACGCCAATGCTAAGGCGGGCCCCAACCATTGCGCTCGCTGCCTCGAGACGCCGGAAATCAACATTAGGCTGTGGAAGAACCAAGCCAATGCACATGCGGTGAGCCCATGGACGACGATGTTGGTGGTCTTGAAGACCATGGGATCTGGGCCATCGCCACGGTAGTAGTCGAGGGCAAAGCTGAGCGTCGGAAGAAGGCGGGTGGTGCCCGATAGTTGCGGTGTCACCAGTACAGTGGCCAGCTCCTCGCGGTTGAGCTCCTTCAGGTGGACGGCGGGATTGGTGGTGATGTTCGGGATGTCGTCGAACACAAACTCACCCGGGAGTCCGGGTGTAAATACGACTCCGGCAAGCAGGGCAACGATCAGGCTGGCGAGTACGAGACGGACGCTTGTCAGAGACATGTGCAGATTACGTTTAGTCAGCCAGGGGGCGGAACATGGGGAATTTGGATGTGCCGCGTGCGCTGGCTCCCGCAGCCGCTTGCGATTGCGGATCTGGGGCAGAGCAATCAAAGAACTGGATCCGGAGAGTCATGTAGGACTGTCGTCAATTTAGCGTGCAGGCGGCCGTGGGTAGATCGCAGGTGGTCGATCGGCCGCCAGGGGATCGTGGCGAGCCGGTGATCGGAGTTGTCAGGTCCGTAGCTGTATCGGTGGATTCGCAAGCGCTCAGGATTGGAGCCGGGATTGCATTCTCGTTATAGATTGCGGCGACCGCGAACGTGGCGTAATTCTTCATCTCCGCTTGGCAGGCGATCTCCGCGGAACGGACGCGGTAGTCGTTGTAGGCGGGGAGTGCGATGGCAGCCAAGATGGCAATGATCGCCACCACAATCATCAGTTCGATCAAGGTAAAGCCTTGGGCGGTGCGTCTCATGATGTGTTCCGTCCACGTTGCATGCGTTAATGGAAAAGCAAGAACTGAGCCAGATTCCGCGGGCCAATTGCCGGGAGGCTGCGTGGGGAGTCATTAAAAAGAAGGCCCCTCTTTCGAGGGGCCTCTGTCTTGCTCGCAACCCTGGGTGAATCAGATCGTGCAGGTGGCGGTTTCGGGGTCGCAGCTCGGGTTCTGGTCGCCCGGCGAGGCGGTGCTGAACGCGCCGGTGGCACCGTCGCCGCTTACACATGCGCTGCCTACAAACGACGGGAGCGACATTTCCGAAACCGACGCCGCCAGCCAGGAGTTCATGTAGGCCTTGGCCTCACCCAGGCAAGCGTTGTTTGCCGAGTTGATGCGGTAGTTGTTGTACGCCGGCAGCGCAATCGCCGCCAGGATGGCAATGATCGCAACCACGATCATCAGTTCGATGAGGGTGAAACCCTTCTGCATCTTCATGGTGTATCCCCTAGGAGTTGATTGGGTACTTCACGTGCCGCGAAGCCCGGCTTGGGTTCCGGAACCTCTGGCAGCCGTGCGACGCCGCACGTGCACCAGAGTGTATGCAGAAGACGTGCCAATGGGGGCCTTGCGGCCGCGGATGAACGGATCTGCAACCGGATTCACGGTCCGGGCTGTCGCAGGCGGGAAATAGGTGACGCGAAAGGTCGGTTTTTACCGCCCGAAGTGACGCTGCACGTCGGTGGGTGACGTGTTTTTGTGACCGCCGTTGCAAACCGGATTTCCGCTTGGCGTACGGCTGCGCGGGAAACCCGCTGCCACGGCCCATCCTCGTCCGATGGCAACGCGTCACATTTTGACGGCCGCCGCCCCGGCCGGCCAGCTGGCCCGGTCCCGGGGACTCAGTCGATCCCCAGCTTCTTCAACTTGTAGCGCAGCGCCCTGAAGGTGATCCCCAGCGCCGCGGCCGCCTTGGTCTTGTTGTAGCGGTTCTCCTGCAGCGCCTGCTGGATGGCCGCGCGCTCGATCTCCTCGATGTACGAGGGCAGGGCGCTGGAGGCGGTCTCGCGCGGGTTGAGCGCGCCCGGCGGGGGCAGCGTGCTGCCGGGCACCGGGGGCGGGCGGCCGGGGGTGTTGAGGCTGCCGCCGCTGGGCAGGCGCAGGTCGGCCGCGGTGATGGTGTCGCCGTCGGCCAGGGCCATGGCGCGCTCGAGGATGTTCTCCAGTTCGCGCACGTTGCCGGGGAAGGCATAGGACGCCAGCGCCGACAGGGCGTCCGCGCCCAGCTTGGGCGCATTGCGGTGCATGGCCTGGGCTAGGCGGGCGAAGATCGCGTCGGAGAGGATCGGCAGGTCGCCGTGGCGGTCGCGCAGCGCCGGCACGTTCAGCTCGATCACGTTGATGCGGTAGTACAGGTCGTGGCGGAAGCTGCCGGCGTTGACCAGGGCGCTGAGGTCCTTGTGGGTCGCCGAGAGGATGCGGACGTCCACGTCCACTTCGTGCTGGGCGCCCACCGGGCGGACCTTCTTCTCCTGGATCGCGCGCAGCAGCTTGACCTGCATCGGCAGCGGCAGTTCGGCCACTTCGTCCAGGAACAGGGTGCCGCCGTCGGCGCTCTGGAACAGGCCCGGCTTGTCGGCGTGGGCGCCGGTGAAGCTGCCCTTCCTGTGGCCGAAGAACTCGCTCTCCATCAGCTCGGTCGGGATGGCGCCGCAGTTCACCGGCACGAAGGGGCCGTTGGCGCGGGCGCCCTGGGCGTGGATGGTGCGCGCCACCAGCTCCTTGCCGGTGCCGGACTCGCCGCTGATGTGCACCGGGGCCTGGCTGCGCGACACCTTGGCGATGGTTTCGCGCAGGGCGACCATGGCCGGCGAGCCGCCCAGCAGGCGGCCGGACTCCTCGGGCTGGGACTCGCGGCGGGCGTTGAGCTCCAGCGCCTGGCGCACCAGGCCGCGCAGCACGTTGATGTCCACCGGCTTGCTGACGAAGTCGAAGGCGCCCGCCTTCAGCGCCTCCACCGCGGCCTCGACGTTGCCGTAGGCGGTGATCATCGCCACCGGGGTCTCGGGGAAGCGGGTGGAGATGTCGCTGACCAGTTCCAGGCCCGAGCCGTCGGGGAGGCGCATGTCGGTCAGGCACAGGTCGTAGTGGTTGCCCGCGAGCAGTTCCCGCGCCGCGGCCAGGTTGGCGGCGGTGTCGGTCCGCAGGCCCATCCGCCCGAGCGTCAGCACCAGCAGCTCCCGGATGTCGTGTTCGTCGTCAACGATGAGGGCGCTGCGGGCTTCGGTCATGAAAATGCGCTTGCCGATGGGTGGTGACCAATTTTGGCACTTTTTACCGCGAATGTGACGCGTGTCAAAATGCAGCCCCTTCCGGGCCCCTCAGGAGAGCATCACCGGCCCGCCGCGCAGCGTGATCCGGAAGCAGGCTCCGCCGCCGGGGAGCGGGACGTACTCGAGCCGGGCGTCGTTCGCGCGGCAGAGCTCGTGGGCGATGTACAGGCCCAGGCCGGTGCCGTGCTCGGAGGTGGTGAAGAAGGGGCGGAACAGCTGCGCGGTGACGGCGTCGGGGATGCCCGGGCCGCGGTCGATGATCTCGATCACCGGGCTGCCCTCGCGCTGCTCGACGTTGATCGTGATCCGCGAGGGTTCGCCCGGCTGGTGGCCGTGGCGCACGGCGTTGTTGGTCAGCGAGGTCAGCACCTGCTGCAGGTGCCGGGGGTCGACCATGGCCGTGACCTCGGGCCGCTGCCCGGCCTGGCGGATGCTGGCGTTGTCCTCGGGGCAGGTCTCGCGGTAGTCCTCGATGAAGCCGCGCACCAGGCCGACCAGGTCGACGTTCTCGGGCTCGGCGCGCTCGCGGCGGGCGAGGCTGAGCACGCTCTCGACGATGGTGTTGGTGCGCATGCACTGCTGGTGGACGATCTGCAGCAGGCGGCGGTCGCTGTCGCCGATGTCGCGCGACTCCTCCAGCAGCTGGGTGGCGTAGCTGATCGCCGCCAAGGGGTTGCGGATCTCGTGCGCGAGGCTGGCCGAGAAGCGGCCCATGGCGGCCAGCGTCAGCGATTCTGCGCGGCGCGAGACCAGGGCGGTGTCGTCGAGGAAGATCAGGGTGGTGTCGTCGGTGGCCAGCAGGCGGGTGAAGCGCGGCAGCACCTCGTTGCCGTCGTCGCCCACGGTGAGCGGCACGTCGTCGGACTGGCCGGTGCGGCGCCATTCCGCCACGCGCATCGCCAGCGCCGGCGAGATCTGCGGCAGGGTGCGCGCGGCCTCGCCGCTGCGGGCCTCGGCCCCGGCCTGGCCGAGCAGGATGCGGGCGGCCTCGTTGGCCATCCGGATGCGTCCGGCGCCGTCGACCATCAGCACGCCCACGCGCATGCGGCGGATGATCAGTTCGTTGACCTCGGCCAGGTTGGCGGCCTCGGCGCCGCGGCGGTGCGCCAGGTCGCGGCTTTCGCGCATGTCGCGGCCGAGCAGGTTGGTCAGGGTGGCCATGGCCAGGTAGCTGACCGAGAACATCAGCACCTCGGCGAGAGGGCGCTCGCGCAGCGCCGACTCGCCGGTCAGGACCACCAGGTACTGCGCCACCAGCGCGCCCGAGGCCAGGGCCGCGGCGGCCAGGCCCAGGTGCAGGGGCAGCAGCAAAGCGGCGGCGCCGACGTTGAAGAGCAGCATCATCGCGATGCCGGGGCCGGCGTACGGCAGGGCGTGGGTGGCCAGGGTGGCCACCGCGATGTCGAGCAGGATCCCGAACACCACCTGCCCGGGCAGCGGGATGGCGGGCCGGTTCCAGAACAGCAGCAGGACCACCGAGCCCACCAGGTAGGTCGCGGCCACGGCCGCGGCCAGGGCCGGATCCCGGGGTTCGCCGCCGAACGCGTTCTGCAGGGGGCCGAACACGGCCAGCGCCAGCAGGGCGGCCTCGAGGGTCCGGTACAGGGCGAGCAGGTAGAGCTCGCGCCTCATGGCGCGGTCGGTGGCGGCTATTGGCACGCGGTCGGGCTCCCGGGGCTTGGCCGCACTATAATGGCTGGCGCTGTGTCCCACTTTCCCATGACGGACCCCACATGAACTTCCACGAGTACCAGGCGAAGCAGCTTTTCGCCGATTACGGCATTTCAGTCCCCGCCGGGCGGGTCGCCCGCACCCCCGAGGAGGCGGTCGATGCCGCCAAGTCCATCGGCGGCGATTTCTGGGTGGTCAAGGCCCAGATCCACGCCGGCGGCCGCGGCAAGGCCGGGGGCGTGAAGCTGGCCAGGAACCTGGACCAGGTGCGTGAGTATGCCAAGGGCATGCTCGGCCAGCGCATGGCCACCTACCAGACCGCCGGCGTCGAGCTGCCGATCGACTCGGTCCTGGTCACCCAGGCGACCGACATCGCCAAGGAACTCTACCTCTCGGTGCTGGTCGACCGCGGCACCCAGTCCGTGACCTTCATCGCCTCGAGCGAGGGCGGCATGGACATCGAGCAGGTCGCCGCCGAGGCGCCCGAGAAGATCCAGACGCTCAACGTCAACTACATCCAGGGCCTGCAGCCCTACCAGTGCCGCGACCTGGGCTTCGCGCTGGGCCTGACCGCCAAGCAGGTCAACCAGCTGACGAAGATCATGCTGGGGCTGTTCAAGCTGTTCAACGAGAAGGACCTGGCGCTGGTCGAGCTGAACCCGCTGGCGATCCTCACCGACGGCAACCTGGCCGTGCTCGACGGCAAGGTCGACTCCGACGACAACGCCGCCTTCCGCCACCCGGACCTGGTCGCCATGCGCGACATCCGCCAGGAGGACGAGACCGAGGTCAAGGCCAGCCAGCACGACCTGAACTACGTGACCATGGACGGCAACATCGGCTGCATGGTCAACGGCGCGGGCCTGGCCATGGCCACCATGGACGTGATCCAGCTGGAGGGCGGCTCGCCGGCCAACTTCCT
>LSQX01062622.1_pt1 | contig 15837 bp, 14 predicted proteins | sample 654561 | NCBI WGS metagenome assembly LSQX01 (sample SAMN04489861, study PRJNA283612) | anaerobic digester metagenome | isolation source: 4 biogas reactors fed with cattle manure at either 37C or 55C with and... | place: Denmark: Kongens Lyngby | collected 2014 | reverse complement strand
ACAATCTTGGGAATAATCTCTCCGCCTTTTTCCACAAATACCCGGTCACCCAAATGCAAATCCAGCTCCCGGATAAAATCGGCATTGTGCAGCGAAGCACGTTTGACCACCGTGCCCGACAAAAGTACGGGTTCCAGGTTGGCCACCGGGGTGACGGCCCCTGTTCTGCCCACCTGAAAACTCAGGGACTTCAATCTGGTCAGGGCCTGTTCGGCCTGGAATTTATAGGCTATCGCCCAACGGGGCGTTTTGGCGGTATAGCCCAATTGCTCCTGTTGACGGAGGGAATTGACTTTGATCACAATACCGTCGGTGGCAACCGGCAGTTTTTTTCTTTCCTGGTCCCAATAACGAATAAAATCGAAGACTTCGTCCAGGCTGCTGCATTTGCGCATATGTTCCGAAATGCGCAAACCCCAGCTTCGGGCCTGGAGCAGATTCTCGTAATGTCCGTCACCGGGCAACTGTTCACCCAGCATGGAGTAAAGATAAGCTTCGAGCTTGCGAGAGGCTACCAGAGCTGAATTTTGAAGCTTCAGAGTACCCGAGGCGGCGTTTCTGGGATTGGCAAAAAGGTTTTCTTCCTGCCTTTCGCGCTCCTGGTTCAGGGCTTCGAACACCTTCCAGGGCATCAGCACTTCGCCCCTGATCTCGACCAGGTCTGGCCAGCCCTCTCCTCTGAGTTTTAAAGGAATGCAGCGAATGGTGCGGATGTTTTGAGTCACATTGTCGCCTTTTTGGCCGTCCCCTCTGGTCAGGGCCTTGGTCAATATACCGTTTTCATAGGTGAGCGAGATGGATGTGCCGTCAAATTTCAGTTCACAAACCAATTCAGGAGCCTGTTCCAGGCTTTTGACCACTCTGTCATAAAATTCCCGGACTTCCTCGTCGGAATAGGTATTGCCCAGCGAAAGCATTGGATAGCGATGCTCTTCCTGCATAAAAGCCCGGCTCAGGTCACTGCCTACGCGCTGGGTGGGCGAATCGGGGCTGACAAATTGCGGATGAGCCAGTTCCAGCTCCTGCAGGCGGCGCATTTTGACATCGTAATCAAAATCACTCAGACTGGGATCCGACAGCTGATAATATTCGTAATCGGCCTGATTGAGTTCCCGGCGCAATTGCAGTATTTCCTGTTCTATAGTGCTGCTCATGGCTTAATCGTAAAAATTCCAGGACAAACCGGCTTTGATACCGGCCGGATTGAGCGGGTAATGAGGCAGAGAGAAATAATTCGGATTGGCAAACCAACGGCTGCCGTGGGTGTACATCACAAAAAAGCGTGCCCGTTTCAGGTGAAAATTAGCGTAGGCGTTCATAAAAGGATAATTTCCCACTTTCAGCTCGTCCTGCAAATAGAACTGCCCGGTGGCTGGCATATAGTTGGGAGCATAATAAGCTGTATGATAACGGCAATCTACGCCGGCCTGCAAGGTAAGTACGTCAAACAATTTAGTTTTGGCGTAAAGGTTGGTGTACAAAGACAGACGAGGTAATGGCAAAATATCTTCCTTGCCCGATAACTGAAATACGGCTTCATTGTCCAAATTGATGATGCCATAGCCCAGATGCTGTTTCCAGCTCGCGAACAAAACCTGTATCTGACCCTCGTATTGCGCAGGCAAGGCTTGTTGATTGAAATACACGTAATTGCTGATGTTTTCTACTCCCGCCGAAAGATCAAAACCCAGGGTCGGAACAGACAAACTGCCCGAGATCCGGGTCTTGTATTCGTTACGAAAAGCATTGTTCCAGTCGAAATGGTTGGAATAATACCTGCGCACAAAATAATCCGGCATACGGCTTATGACAAAGCCGTTGGCAGCAAGATCCACCGGCCTGTCCCAAAGGCGGAAACGGCTTGAAATATCTCCCTTGAGTTCAAAATTGCCTGCGTAATCTGTACCCAACATACAAATTTTGGCGTCCACATTGAAATGAAAGACAGAATCGCTGTTTGATGCCAGGCGTCCGCCCAGCCAGACCAGGTTTTCCCTGTGGTAAACCATTTGTTTGAAGGGATCCAGCTCGCTGCTATCGGGCAAGGCAGCCGACGAGATTCGGGCGTATTGACGGTATTCGTGTTCCGCGTAAACAGTCAGGCCAAATTTGGCCCAGTCGTGAAAGCCTTCGCGCACAGACAGGCCAAAAGTGTTGCGCACAGTGGTCAAAGCAGCTGTATCGGCCGTATGAGTATTGTCAATATAAGCCGTGTCGTAAAAAGCCGGATTAGCCGTACGGGAATCGTAATTTTTCCAGCCGTTGTCCAGGTGAAAAGTATGGATAAAAGCCGTTACAGGCACAAAAACATCCAGGGTATCACCATCCTGCACTTCCTGCCGCTGAAAACCGATATTATATTTGTGATTGTAAAACAGATCACGATAGGTGGCCAAATTGAATGTGTTTGACAAATGAACCGGAATGTTAAGACTTTCGTACTCACGATAGCCGCCGCTCATTTCCAGGGGATGGGTAATATACCGGTCATCGCTGATGCCTCCGTTTTCGTAGTTTTCGAAACGATTGTAGGCCACCCGCATAAAGGCCTCGTAGCGGGGCGACTGGTAATTGCCGAACAACTGGGCAATTTTGCTTCTGGTGGCCGAATTACTGTAATAGCCCCGGGCACTGGTAGAACGGTATTCCCCTCCAATATTAAGGTATTTGTTGGCATTAACGCTAAAGAAAAAACGAAAATCCTCTTCCTGTGAATAATCGTTGCCTACCGTTGTAATATAATGGGCATTGGTGTAGGGACGGGTGGTATTGAAAAAAAGCCAGTCGTCTATAGAAGTTTTCCAATGATCGTAAGCCTGCAAAAACAAAAACCTATGCTTAGTCTGACGATCGGTATATATCTTGGATTGAAAAGGCGAGCCAATACTTCCCAAATGGCCCGAGGCAACAGTATTTTTCTTTTCGGGCAGTGCATGGTTCTGAAAATTCAGACTCAGGGTATCCAGCAATGCGGGTTTTTTTTCGCCCAGGATTTCATCTATTGTCAGTGTGCGTATTCTCAAATCTACCATTTCTGTTTTACCACCACCGCCACCGGCTGGCCTTCCCTGGGCGAAGATCAGCACAAGGTTAAAAAACGACAGCAACATTAAGCCTGAAAACCTGAGAAAAACTCTATACATAGCCGGAATAAACAATTGCTGCAAAAATAGAATGAATATTCCACAATGGGAAATCCACTCCTGCAAAATTTGATTCTGCTCCAAAAAGCCAAAAAAATATCCTTATATTTGCCGATTAATTATTTTATATTATCCTTTTTATGAAAATTACAGACAAGAAATTTGTTGCAGCATCGTACGACCTTTATGTTGGCGGTGAAGACGGGCAAGCTCCCGAGTTGATGGAAAAAGCCACAGAAGAAATGCCCCTGACTTTTGTTTATGGGACAGGTATGATGCTGGAGTCTTTTGAATCGCAATTAAAAGATATGCAGGCGGGTGATCCCTTTGATTTCGTTCTGCCAAGCAACACAGCTTATGGAGAATACGAAGAGGAAAGGGTGGCAGAATTGCCCAAATCCATCTTCGAAGTTGAGGGCAAATTCGATGCCGAAAATATAGCCGTGGACAAAATGGTTCCCATGATGACTGCCGAAGGACAACGTCTTGACGGTATGGTTCTTGAAGTAACTGACGAAATCGTTCGTATGGATTTCAATCATCCCCTGGCCGGTGAAGATCTGCATTTTGTTGGCAAAGTGCTCGAAGTACGCGATGCCACCGACGAAGAGATGGAACAATTCATGGGTTCCTGTTCGGGTTGCGGTCAGGACTGCTCAGACGGGCAGGATGCCAGCCAGGGCTGTTGCGGTTGCGGGTGTTAACAGCTTAGATTGTTGACACCTCAGATTGTTGCGCATGGCACAAAGTGCCTGCCCTTGAGTCTGGCACTTTGTACTTGCTGTTATTCTTAAAAACAAACTGATATGAATACATTCGGTCGAATTTTTCGCCTGAGCTCTTTTGGAGAATCTCATGGTCGGGGTATCGGCGGAGTCATCGACGGTTGCCCTCCCGGATTGAGCGTTGACCTTGATCTGATCCGAACCGAGCTGGGACGTCGCCGGCCAGGGCAAACTGCCCTGAGCACTGCCCGTAACGAAGCGGACGATGTGGAGCTGATCTCCGGCATCTTCGAAGGCAAAACCACCGGAGCCCCCATCGGCTTTTTGGTAAGGAATACAGACATGCGTTCCCAGGATTACGATTACCTGAAGGGCATTTTCCGCCCATCGCATGCCGACTACACTTATCACAGCAAGTACGGCATTCGTGACCACCGTGGCGGAGGACGTTCTTCGGCCCGCGAAACCATTGCCAGAGTGGTAGCCGGAGCTTTTGCCAAAATGTTGCTGAATAGTCTTAATATCAGTATTGAAGCTTTCACCACCCAAATCGGCCCTATTGCCCTGCAACAGGAGATTACTCAATTTTCTTCGGAACTGGCCGCCGAAAATCCCCTGCATTGCCCCGATCAAGTAAAAGCGGAGGCCATGATGGCCCTTATCGCTCAGACCAAAGAAGAGCAGGACAGCATAGGCGGAGTGGTCAGTTGTATCATCAAAGGGGTTCCTGTTGGCTGGGGAGAACCCGTTTTCGGCAAACTCCACGCCGGACTGGGCGCGGCCATCCTGTCTATTCCGGCCTGTAAAGGCTTTGAATACGGCTCTGGCTTCGATGTCAGCCAAAAAGGCTCACAGCAAAACGATGCCTTTTACTTTGACAGCAAAAGCATAAGCACCCGGAGTAATCATTCCGGAGGCATACAGGGAGGCATCTCCAACGGACAGAGCATTTATTTCAAAGCGGCCTTTAAACCCATTGCCAGCATAAGGATACCTCAGGAAACGGTCGACAAAGAAGGCGTTGCCGTGCAAATACAAATTGAAGGCCGTCACGATCCCTGTGCCCTGCCCAGGGCTCTGCCGGTAGTGGAAGCCATGGCTGCCATGGTACTGGCCGATGCCTGTTTGCTGGCTAAGTCAAATGAACGCGTATTCTAAACAAATACATAGGTATATGAAAAAAATATTTTTTCTTATGAGCATTGTTTTGCTTGGTCTCGGCTGTAATTCTAAACAAGCTGACACCGAAAATTTCAACTACAAAGTAGACCGCTTTGCCGATGTGGAAATTATCCGCTATCAGGTTCCAGGTTTCGAAGACTTGAGCCTGAGACAAAAAAAACTCGTTTATTATCTTTCCGAAGCAGCCCTTTGGGGACGTGACATAATTTACGATCAGAATTATCGCCACAATCTCCTGATCAGACAATGCCTGGAAGCCATATACCAACACGCCGGAATCAGCCGTCAGGGAGAAGACTGGCAGGCTTTCGAAATTTACCTGAAACGGCTTTGGGTAGCCAACGGCATACATCACCATTATTCCAGCGATAAATTTGCGCCGGGCTTTTCGAAAGAATTTATTGTAAAAGCCCTCAAAGCGGTTCCAGCCGATAAACTGCCCTGTCTGACACTGGGACAGCAAACAGCGGATCAGAATCAGGCGCAAACTCCGGAACATACGGAGAGTCAGGCACAGCTTGCTTCACAAAACAAACAACTCGCCGATGAGCTGGCCGCCCGTTTACTACCCCTGCTTTTCGATGCCGGACTGGACGCCAAAAGAGTGAACCAGGCACAGGGCGAGGATCTCGTACTGAGTTCTGCCTGTAATTTCTACCGCGATGTCACTCAAAAAGAGGCAGAAGCCTTTTATGAAGCACTCAACAATCCCGACGACACCAGCCCGGTATCCTACGGCTTAAACAGCCGTCTGGTCAAAGAAGAGGGACAACTTCGCGAAAAAATCTGGAAAATCGGAGGTCTTTACTCAACTGCACTCGAAAACATAGTCCATTGGCTGGAGCTGGCCAAAGAAGTGGCCGAAAACGATCGTCAAAAAGATATCATTCAAAGCCTGATAGATTATTACCACAGCGGTGATCTCAAAACTTTTGATCAATACAGCATTCTCTGGGTGCAGGATTTGCAATCGCAAGTGGACTTCGTAAACGGTTTCATCGAAAGCTATGGTGATCCCCTGGGCATCAAAGGCAGCTGGGAAGCTATTGTTAATTTTAAAAACGAAGAGGCCTCCAAACGCACGCAAATCATCAGCGACAATGCCCAATGGTTTGAAGATCATGCACCTATAAACGATGCTTTCAGAAAAAAACAAGTCAAAGGAGTTTCGGCCAAGGTGATCACCAACGCCATCATGGCCGGCGACGCCTACCCAACTACGGCTATTGGTATCAACCTGCCCAATGCCAATTGGATTCGTCGTGATTACGGTTCCAAATCGGTCACCATAGAAAATATTACGGAGGCTTATTTCAAGTCCTCTCAAGGCAGCGGTTTTAACGAAGAATTTATGTGGAGCAATGCCGAAATTGAAGCTTCGGCCAGATACGGCTTTGTTACCGGCAATCTGCATACCGACCTGCACGAATGCCTGGGCCACGGATCCGGCCAATTGTTGCCTGGCGTTGATCCCAACGCTCTGAGGTCTTATGGCTCAGTGATGGAAGAAGCCCGGGCCGATCTTTTTGCCTTGTACTTTCTGGCCGATCCCAAATTGGTAGAACTGGGTTTAGTACCCGATGCCGAAGCTTACAAAGCAGAGTATTACGAATACATGATGAACGGCTTGCTAAGCCAATTGACCAGAATAGAGCCAGGCGGTCAGATCGAAGAATCGCATATGCGCAACAGGGCTCTGATAGCCCGTTGGCTACTCGATCGGGGCAGCAGGGACAAAGTGATGGAATTAAAAAAACGTCACAACAAAACTTATCTGCTTATCAACGATTACGAAGCACTACGTCAGTTGACGGGACAATTGTTGGCCGAAGTTCAACGCATTAAATCCGAAGGCGATTACCCCGCTGCCCAAACCATGGTCGAAAACTATGCGGTTCAGGTGGATCCGCAGTTGCATCAGGAGATTTTGGATCGTTACGCCAAATTGAATTTATCCCCTTACAAAGGCTTTGTGAATCCCATATACAAACCGGTTTACAACAATAACAACGAAATTGTTGACATAACCGTTCATTACGACGAAAACTACGTAGAACAACACCTGCGATATTCTAAGGATTATGCTGCCTTACCCCTTGAAAATTAAATCTATGAACAGGCTGCTCTTATGCCTGTTAGTCCTTATTCCGGCAAATAACCTGCAGGCAAAAGCCGGCACAAAACTCGAAGAAGAAGTGAAAGCCTGCATGCGCAAGGCCACCGCCTTTATGATGGAGAAAGTAAGCATCAACGGCGGTTTTGTTGGTACTTACCTGCCGGATTTTTCGCGTCGTTGGGGCGAACTCGAAGCTTATCCCTCTATGATCTGGATAGACGGCCCCACTCCTGCCATGGGCAATGCCCTGTTGGATGCTTATTTAGCAACGGATGATGAGTACTTTTACCAACAAGCCTGCCGGGTAGCTGAGGCTTTGACAGCCTCACAATTGCCCTGTGGAGGATGGAATTACAATTTTGATTTTTCCGGAGAAGAATCGCTAAGGCAATGGTATGCCACGATAGGCAAGAATGCCTGGGGTGTGAGTGAATACAATTATTACTACGGTAACGCCACTTTCGACGACCAGACATCGTACAGACCGGCTAACTTCTTTTTGCGTATTTATTTGCTTAAAAAAGAGCCTCGCCACAAACAAGCTCTGGATCGTGCTATCGGTTTCTTTCTACAAAGTCAGTATCCTAACGGGGGCTGGCCCCAACGTTATCCCCTGAGATACGATTTTCCTGCCAAAGACGGCAGTCCCGATTATACGAGCTTCATAACGCTCAACGACGGAGTGATGGAAAGAAACATCGATTTTATGCTGCGTTGTTATTACCTGCTCGACGATGAAACTTGCCTTCATGCTGCAGAAAAGGGCATGGATTGCCTGTTGCAGCTGCAACAGGCAGCACCCACTGCCGGCTGGGCCCTGCAGTACAACCTGGACTTGCAACCGGCTAAGGCCAGAGATTTTGAACCGGCATCGGTTTGTATCTCTACTACCTATGGAACAATCATGCTGCTGATGGAGTATTATCGCCTCACCGGAAAACAAAAATTCATGCAAGCCCTTCCTGCCGCTCTGACTTTTATGGACGAAGTGGCCTTCAGCGACAGTATGTTACAAATAATCGGACGCAGTAACGACAGAGCTAAACTTTGTCCCCGCATGGTGGTCCCCGGCAGTTTTACACCTCTGTTTTTGCATCGAAAAGGTCTGCATATTTTCAATGGCGATTACTATGTTGATCAAAACCCGCACAACACTATCGGGCATTATTCATCGTTCTGCACTGTAAACACAGATTATTTACGCATGAGATACGAGACTTTGATGAGCCAGTCTGCCGAAGAATTGAGCCAGGACTCTCCCCTGCTGCATCCGGAACTTCGGGAGTCTCTGCTAGAGAATTTCTTGTACAACAAAAGGCCTGATGCACTCCGGAACTTTCTGAATCCTGATCAGACAAAGCCTCTTGATCGTGTTAATGATGTACTTGCTTCTTTAAACGAAGAGGGCTATTGGCCTGCTCCCCTGGTTTTGACAACCAATCCCTATATTGGAGAAGGCTGTGCAGATGATCCGGTACCCGAACTTTACGAAGAAACGCTGAAACATCCCTGCAATACGCAGTTTTATCGTTCCGAAGATCCTCCCCTGGGGATTTCGGTCAGTACTTATGTTCAACACATGGGAATATTAATGCAGTATTTGCTAAGCCAAAAAGAGAACTCAAATGAAAAATAGCCTTTACTTCTTTTTAATCCTTCTGTTGACTGCCTGCCAGTCCAAACAGGATAAGATTCCGGGCAGCATCGACTGGAAAGTGGCAGAACTTCCCGGTGTGGAATTTAAGCTGGGAGAGCCGGTATTGGTCGATACCAAACTGGGACCGGCAGTTCAATTTTTTGGACAAGAGGCATTCTTTTTGAATACTAATCCTCTGGCCGGCATGAAAGAAGTCACAGTCGAAGCCATTTTCAGGCCAGATGCCGATGGGCCATTCGAACAACGCTTTCTGCATCTGGGTGAAGTTTCCGGAGAACGCATCATGTTGGAGACCAGGGTAAAACCCGACGGCAACTGGTATTTCGATGCCTATGTAAAACGTCCCGACAGCCAGGGATATGCCTTGATAGACTCCAGTCTTACTCACCCCGGCAACCGATGGTATCAGGTCGCCTTTGTCTGCCGCAAAGACAGCTTGTTTTCTTATGTAAACGGCCAACTCGAAAAGACAGCGGCATTCTCATATCAGACTATTAACAAGGGACTTGCCTCTGTTGGAGTGCGCCAAAACAAAGTTTGCTTTTTCAAGGGACAAATGTACCGCATCCGCATTACACCTAAAGCCCTTAATCCCGAAGAATTTTTACAAGATCATTTAATATTGAATACTATGAACAGTCCTTCTTACCTGATGGAAAATAAACTGCCCTGGACCGATCTGGGCGGTGGAGTCAAAAGACAAATTCTTGGTTACGATCAAAACATTATGCTGGTCAAAGTTGCCTTTGAACAAGGCAGCGTCGGCGCAGCGCATAAGCATCCCCACAGCCAGTCTTCGCTCTGTGTCAGTGGAAAATTCGAAGTAGATATCAATGGCCAAAGCTCAGTTATATCTGCCGGTGACGGTTTTTACGTAGCACCAGATCTGATGCACGGTGTCCGTTGTCTGGAGGCTGGCGTTCTGCTGGATGCTTTCGCTCCCTGCCGCGAAGATTTTCTGCCATAAAACGAGTCACAATTTTTTATTATTATGAAACAAATAGCCATACAGGGTATTTCCGGCTCTTACCACGACATAGTTGCCCGTAATTTTTTTGAAGGCGAAGAAGTTGAAGTGCAGGGATGCAAATCTTTCAGAGAAGTCTTTTCAGCCATGCGCAAGGACAGCAATATTCTGGGGGTGATTGCCATAGAAAACACCATTGCAGGAAGTCTGCTGCAAAACCACAATCTGCTCAGGGATAGCGAAACCGCCATTATAGGGGAATACAAGCTCCGCATCAGCCATTGTCTGGCCGCAATGCCCGGGCAAAACTTCAAAGATATCCGGGAAGTGCATTCTCATCCCATAGCCCTGATGCAATGCGACGATTTTCTTGAATTACATCCCGAATGGACTATAGTCGAAAGCGAAGATACCGCTACCAGCGCCAGAGCCATAGGCAATCAAAAGATTATGGGCAGGGCAGCCATCTGTAGCCGACAGGCTGCAGAAATTTACGGACTGGAAGTCCTGGAAGCCGGCGTAGAAACCAACAAACGCAATTTTACCCGTTTTCTGGTATTGGCCGATCGCTGGAGTGCCGAAAAATTCAACGCGAATTCCAAAATAAACAAAGCTTCGCTGGTTTTCTCCACTCACCACCACGAGGGTGCCTTGTCTCAAGTCTTGTCGGTCTTGTCGTATTACCACAACAATCTGACCAAAATTCAATCCATACCCATCATTGGTCATGAATGGGAATATTTGTTTTTTATTGACCTTACTTTTGAAGATTACCTCAAATACAAACAAAGTATAGAGGCTATTCGCCCTCTGACCAGCAACCTGAAAGTCCTGGGGGAATACCCCGTGGGCAAACAAATGCTTTAAAAAAAGCATTCAGGAACAATACTAAATTCCCGGCCAAAAGCGATATATTTCAGACTGTTTTTTTTATATTTGCTGATTATTGAGAGGAAAATTAAAGAGCTGAAATGGAAATTATTGAAGTAACAACTCAAGCCTTGCGCAAAGAATTTGCGCTTTTGCCTTTTCGTTTATACCGGGGAAATCCTTATTGGGTGCCCCCTGTTCTTAAATCAGAAATAAACAACATCAACCCGGCTGTTAATCCTTTTTTCCGCTTTTGCGACGCTAAATTCTGGATAGTCCAAAAAAAGGGTATTACGGTTGGTCGCATAGGAGCCATCATCCATTATGCCTATATCGAAAAGACTCAGGAAAAATACGGGCGCTTTACCCGTGCAGAATTCACCGACGACCGCGAAGTAGTTGACGCCCTTTTTGAAACAGCCGAAAACTGGATAAAATCCAAAGGGATGAGCGGAGTCATGGGGCCTTTGGGCTTTTCCAACCTCGACACCCAGGCCATGCTGGTCGAGGGTTTCGATCAGCTGGCATCGGTAGCTTCGGTCTATCACCTGCCCTATTACAAAGATCATATGGAACGCCTGGGCTACAGGAAAAAAACCGATTGGATAGAGTTTCGCTTAAGCCTGACAGCTGAGATTCCCGAAAAGGCCGTCCGCCTGGCGGAAATCATAGAACAACGATATGGACTCAGCGTTATTCGCATGAAGTCCAAACGCATCATGAAAAAATTCGGCCGGGAAATATTTCAACTGCTGAACAAATCTTTTTACGAACTCTTTTCTTTTGCCCCTCTGGACGAAAAAATGATCGAACACGTACTGAACAATTACCTGCCGGTAATCAATCCCGAATACGTGCACATAGTAACAAACAACGATCAAAAAGTGGTCGGCTTTATCGTACCGGTGCCTTCGCTGAGCAAATCAATGCAAATTGCCAAAGGCAGATTATGCCCAAGGGCCATGTGGTCTATATTGCGCAGCCGCAAAAAAAATGACACCGTAGATCTTTTTCTTACGGGCATAGATCCCGATTATCAGGCCAAAGGAGTGGCCAGCCTGCTTATTACCAAGGCTCAGGAAGTGATGATCAAGAACAAGATCAGAACGGTGGAAACAACGGGAATACTCGAAGACAACTTTAAGGCCATACAACACTGGAAAAACTACGAGCACGTACAAAACAAACGCAAACGCTGTTTTGTGAAAGATTTTGAACAACAGAAGCCTGAGGAAACAAATTAAACTTTGTAATCTTACAATTTGTTTTTGATGTAACGGTCCATTTGGCGGCGATCGTCTTTTTCCTTGATACTCTCGCGTTTGTCGTAGGCTTTTTTGCCTTTAGCTACCGCTATCTCCAACTTGGCCCAGCCTTTTTCGTTGATAAACAGTTTCACCGGAACCAGGGTAAAACCGGTTTCCCGGGTAAGGCGATCTATTTTGCGCAATTCTCTTTTGGTCAGCAAAAGCTTGCGGTCACGTCCTGGATTGTGGTTATTGTAAGTGCCGTTGTCGTATTCACTGATCTGCAGATTTTTTATCCAGAGTTCTCCCCTGATCATAATACCGTAACTATCCGACAGGCTGGCTTTGCCCAGACGTATGGATTTGATCTCGGTTCCGGTCAGGACCATACCGGCCGTAAAGCGGTCCAGCAACTCAAAATTGAAAGTAGCACGCTTGTTTTTGATCAATATGTCCCGAGATAGCTTCATTAGGTTAGACCCGGTAATAATTTGATGAGTATAAATTCAATCAGTACCGGAGACAACAACAAGACCAAAGTAGTTAATGCAGTAAAACGGCCTCTTTGCTTATTGGGCATTACATACAGCCTGCCTGAAGCCTCCCATACTATGAACACTGTGTAAACGACAAAGATATACAGAAAAAACAAGTCCTTGATAAGGAAAGTAAAGATACGAACCAGCAACAAAGGTGTCAGTGCATACACGCTCAGTTTTTCGGCTTTTACTTTGTCGGCATCCATGCCCAACCAACGGACGAATAAACGATCCAGTACGAGCGATGACAGAAAGTAAGAGGCGAAATAAGCCGTAAAAACCCGAATAAAGGTCTGAATGCCCTGCCCCAGCTCGATCCGGAAGTTTTCCTGAGCATGTATAAAAGGATTTAAAAAGGCAGCTATACCAACCATGGCCAGTAAAGGATAAAAATAAGCACTCAGATAAGGCTTATTTTCTGCTGTTTCTTCTGTAATCTCTGTCCAGGCAGCAGCAGGGGCTGTTATGATCCGCCAGATACGACGGAAAAAGGCTTTATTCATTATTTTTTATCAGCAGTGAATCCACTTTGGATAAACGTTCTTTTAATTCTTCTACTTTACTCAGCCTGATTTGCAAATCCATACTACAGAGTTCTTCGTATTGCGGATGAATTATCTGGGCTCCGCAGTCTTTGATTATACTCATTACTTCGTTGGTATAAGGATATTCAAAACTAAGGCTGATTTGGGCGTCCAGCGTTTTTTCCAGGACCCTGGCATTGGACAGGGCCGCAGCTGCAGCTGTTTTGTAGGCAGAAGTCAAACCTCCGGTTCCCAATAAAACTCCACCGAAATAACGCACTACAACCACCAGCACATTGATGAGCCCAAAGGATCGGATTTGACCTAGTATAGGGCGGCCGGCTGTTCCGGAAGGTTCTCCGTCATCGTTGGCTCTGTATTGTTCTCCTTCTAATCCCAGCGTATAAGCATAACAGATATGGCGTGCATCAAAATAACTTTTCCTGAATTGTTCCAGCTCTTGTTGTACATCCTCCAGATTATCTACCGGCAGAGCAAAAGCCAGAAATTTACTGCCTTTATCTTTATAGAGGCCTTCGCTGCGGCTGGCTATGGTTCTGTATTCATCAGTCATAGTATTTTGCAGGGGTTCAGGGCCTTTTAGTCATCCAGGCTATGTATTATCAGTCCTGAACGTAATTTAGGTTCAAACCAGGTAGTTTTGGGAGGCATAATGTTGCCGCTGTCTGCAATATCAATCAACTGTTTCATCGAAACAGGATACAGGGCCAGGGCAAGGGCCATCTCGCCACTGTCAACGCGGCGTTCCAACTCTTCAAGCCCGCGGATACCACCGACAAAATCGATGCGTTTGTCGCTTCGCAAATCCTTGATTCCTAATATTTTATCCAAGATAAGTTGCGATGAAACGCTTACATCCAGTATACCGATGGGGTCGTTGTCGTCGTATCTTCCCTGCCGGGCAGTGAGAGAATACCATTCACTGTCTATATAAAGGCCAAAATTGTGTAAACAGTTGGGTTTGTAAATTTCTGAGCCTTGGTTTTCTACAACAAAATCTTCTTCCAGAGCGGACAGGAAAGATTCTTTATCCAAACCGTTCAAATCTTTGACCAGGCGATTGTAATCAATAATTTGCAACTGATTGTCGGGAAAACAAACAGCCAGAAAATAATTATACTCCTCGTTTCCACTGTGGGCGGGATTTTGCTCTTTCTTTTCGTTACCCACCAGGGCAGCGGCAGCAGTACGGTGATGGCCGTCAGCAATGTAGAGAGCAGGCATCCGCTCAAAACAGGCGGTGACGGTTTTGATGCTTTCGTCGTCATCGACCAGCCAAAATTGATGACCAAAACCGTCGGCTGCGGTAAAATTGTAAACAGGGCTCTTTTTGATGTGTTCTGCTACTATCCTGTCGAGTTCCTCCTGAGCGGGATAAGCCAAAAAGACCGGCTCGATATTGGCGTTGTTCACACGTACATGCTTCATACGGTCTTCTTCCTTATCGCGTCGGGTCAATTCATGCTTTTTGATACGACCGCTCATATAATCTTCTACGCTGGCGCAAACCACCAGGCCGTATTGGGTTCGGTCGTTCATGGTCTGGGCATAGATGTAGTACATGGCTTTGTAGTCTTGCACCAACCAGCCCTTTTGACGAAAAAGGTCAAAATTTTCCCGTGCTTTTATATAGACCTTAGGATCATGTTCATCGGTACCCACTGGAAAATCAATTTCGGGTTTGATGATGTGATAGAGAGAAAACTCATTATTGGCAGCTTCCTGCCTGGCCTCATTGGAATTTAATACATCGTAGGGCCGGGATGCCACTTTTTCAACCAGATTCTGCGGTGGCCGCCAGCCTTTGAAAGCTCTGATTTTTGTCATGCTAATTTAGGGATTGACTCTGAATGTCTGATTGTCTTCTTTGAAAAAGCCTACAATTTGTTTAGCAGCTGCTATACCGGCGTTGATATTGGCTTCGGCTGTCTGGGCTCCCATTTTCTTGGGGGTGGAAAAATACCGGCCTGGGAACTTTTCGGCAAACTTGGCATCTGCGGCAGGCATAATATCGGTGATGTATTTAAAATCACCCCGATTTTCCATAAGCATCATCAAAGAAGTTTCATCAATCACCTCTTTGCGGGCTGTATTAACCAGGATGGCATTTTTGGGCATGCGGCCCAGCAATTCAGCATTGATACATTTACGGGTCTCGTCGGTGGCCGGAATGTGCAAAGATACAATCTGACATTTTTCGTATAAATCTTCCAGCCTGCAAAAGACTTTAACCCCGTCGTTTTCGAAAAGATCTGCCCTGCAATAAGGATCGTAAGCGTAAACCTCCATCCCGAAGCCTTTGGCAATACGGGCTACGCAACGGCCCACATTACCGTAGGCATGAATTCCCAAGACTTTGCCTTTCAATTCAGCTCCTGAAGTTCCGTTGAACATGTTGCGCATGGCATAAACCATCATACCCAAGGCTAATTCTGCCACAGCATTGGAGTTTTGACCTGGAGTATTCATGACGCAAATGCCTTTTTCGCTGGCTGCTTCCAAATCGACGTTGTCGTAGCCGGCTCCGGCTCTGACTACAATCTTTAAATTCGCAGCTGCTTCCAAAACCTGACGATCTATGATATCACTGCGAATAATAACGGCATCTGCCTTGGCAACTGCTTTTATGAGCTTGTTTTTTTCTGAGTATTTCTCGAGTAGTTCAAAGCCGAAACCGGCTCCTTCTATCACTTCGCGTATACCCTTGACGGCAACAGGAGCAAAGGGTTTGTCTGTAGCAACTAGTACCTTCATGATTTTATTTTAATTTAATTTTTGCAAAACTTTTCATGGTGTCTACCAGGGCCTGGACGCTGGCCAGAGGCATGGCATTGTAAATGGAAGCA
>LSQX01332523.1_pt1 | contig 15838 bp, 12 predicted proteins | sample 654561 | NCBI WGS metagenome assembly LSQX01 (sample SAMN04489861, study PRJNA283612) | anaerobic digester metagenome | isolation source: 4 biogas reactors fed with cattle manure at either 37C or 55C with and... | place: Denmark: Kongens Lyngby | collected 2014 | reverse complement strand
AGATGCGTATAAGAGAAAGGTCTTTGCTGATGAGCGTGGTAAGGGTTATATGGTCTTGCAGCATGGCGACCAGAGCATAGATACCAAAGCATTACGTAAGGTGTTTAATGTCAAAAATCTTTCGCCAGCGTCCTACGAGCTAGCGCATAAGTGGACCGGCTATGAGTTTGGTGGTACTTCACCTTTTGGCATTAAGGCTAAACTTCCTATTTATGCTGAAAGCAGTATTTTTGAGATGAAGAGTTTCTTTATCAATGGGGGTAGACGCGGTGTAAGTCTTAAAATCACCCCGGACTTACTGCTCAAAATAGGCGTGAAGCCCATTGAGGTGATTAAGTAGTTAGACTAAGACTTCGAGTCTTTTTTATGGGCTCTGGGGTGTGCAGCATCATAGGCCTTAGCCAAGTGCTGAAAATCTAATCGGGTATAAATCTGCGTTGTAGAGATATTGCTATGGCCTAGTAGTTCTTGCACTGCACGCAGGTCTTGCGCGGATTGGAGTAGATGACTAGCAAAGCTGTGCCGCATCATATGCGGGTGAATTGATGCGTCAGCGCCGGTTTTAATAGCCATTTCTTTGAGGCGTAGCTGTACTGAGCGTGGGCTAATACGTTTACCTCTAACTCCTAAAAAAAGGGCTGCTTTGTCACTTTCATCGGCTTGCGGAGATAGGCAGTTTGTACGTAGTTCCAGCCAGTCGTGAATTGCATCAGCAGCCTTTTCACCTAAGGGTACGATACGAGTTTTGTTGCCCTTACCGACCACTTTAAGCTCCTTTTCAACCAGGTCTAACCAGCCTTGTGATTCATAGTGCTCGCTTTTATGGTAGCGATGATCTAACTGCACTAGCTCAGAGAGTCGTAAACCACTGCTGTACAGTAGCTCAAACATGGCAATATCACAGAGGCTTTTAGGGCTGCGATCGCTTAGTTGCTGACTACGATCTAAAAACGCTGTGGTTTGATCGACCGTCATGGCGTTAGGTAGAGGCCGTGGGAGTTTAGGTGTTTTCAGATGAGTGGCCGGATTGACCTTTAAGTCAATTTCAGCGCTTAGCCATTGATAAAAGGAGCGCCATGCCGCCACAATTCGTGCTAATGAGCGCGGACTATAATCGCGTGCATGAAGTCTAGCTACGGCATTGCGTAATAAATCATGATTGAGCTCGGCCAGGTTTTTGTCAGGGAAAAGCTCAAATAATAATCTCAAATCGCCTTGATAAGCTGAGATGGTGTGCTCAGAGCAACGCCTTTGGCTGCGCATATATTCAAGCCACTTATTAAGCTGGTCAAGGCTGATTTGTTGAAGCATATTATTTGTCGCTGACTAGTGGCAATAGGTCACCGTAACCGGCAGCTGCCATATCTGCTTTAGGGATAAACTTTAAGGATGCACCATTGATACAATAGCGTAGGCCGCCACGGTCACGTGGTCCATCAGGGAATACATGGCCTAAGTGAGCGTCGGCAACGCGGCTGCGAGTCTCGATACGCTGCATATTGTAGGTGGTGTCCACATGCTCAGTAACTACCTCAGGCACGATAGGCTTGGTAAATGAAGGCCAACCACAACCAGAGTCATACTTGTCATCTGAACTGAACAAAGGCTCACCGCTGATAATGTCAACATAAATGCCCGGTTCATAGAGATTGTCATAACTATGGGTAAAGGCTCTTTCGGTTGCATTTTGCTGTGTCACTTGATACTCCAAAGGACTCAACATCTGGCGTAACTCTTCATCGCTAGGTACGCTATAGTCCGCTGGATTAATCTTAATTTCGTCCATTATGTTTAGCATGGTTTGCGTTTTTGCACCGCTTTGGATATTCAATTCAAACTCCTCTTTTTCTAATGGCTGGTCGACTAAGTTTAAGTCAACATGACAGTAACCATTAGGGTTTTTGGCTAAGTAATCTTGATGGTATTCCTCAGCGTCATCAAAGGCAATTAATGGCTCATTTTCAACCACAAGTGGCTGTTGCCATTTGCCTTGCTCTCGCTGTAGAGCAGCTGTAATTAGTGGGGCGTCAGCCTCCTCAGTATAGTAAATACCGGTACGATACTGAGTGCCGCGGTCGTTGCCCTGACGATTGAGGCTGGTTGGATCAATGATACGGAAGAAGTGTCGTAAGAGAGTTTCTAAGTCAACACGTTCTGTGTCGTAAACTACCTTGACCGTCTCTGCATGACCCGTACCCATATAAATAACTTGCTCATAGCTTGGGTTGCGAGTATTGCCATTGGCATAGCCTGAGACCACGTCCATAACTCCTGGGATACGCTCAAAATAAGCTTCTACACCCCAAAAGCAACCGCCTGCTAAATAAATTTCTTTAGTGTCCATAAGATTGGCCTTGTCCTTTTGTTGTTGCGCTGTGTTTTCGCTAGGTCTATAAAATGTGGGGGCAGCACGCTGGATATCAAAGTCTTTATCAGCGATTAATCCTAAAGCCTGCTCCTTAGTGATGTGACCTTTAACCACACGCTGTAAACGACCTTTTGCATCAAGTAAGGCCCAACTAGGATAAACTGACACTCCCATTTCGCGCGTTAAACCACCACCATCATTGATTAAAACGGGTAAATTATCAATATCGACCCCGCTATACCATTGCCTAAAGCTCTTGCTTGAATGCTCTTTTAGATAGCCTGGAGAGGCCAGAGTGACAATGTTAATATCAGCAAAATCCGGATCCTGTCGCCAATCACGAGTTTCTTCAAGCGTGGCTAAACAAAGTGGGCACCAGCTAGCCCAAAACTTGACCAAAGTGGGGCGGTTTTTTTGTAAGTAATCACTTGCTTTTGTGCCTTGAAAATCCTCTAGTTTTTCAAGTCTCGGACCGATATGCTGCTTACCGCCAAAGCTGTGGGCAGGCAGGCTAAGCACAGATATGCTTAAAAATAAAATACTTAAAAAAATGTGAGATAGTTTTTGCACTATGACTCTCCATGCATAAGTGCAGCGACACACTTATTAGTAAGGTTTTGGCTCATTTGGATCTGGACGAGTTTTAAAGCGTCTGTGGACCCAATAGTATTGGCTAGGATCGCGTAAAATCAGATCCTCAATCAACTCATTGATATGGGTCGTTGCTTCTTCGACAGTTTGTTCACCCGGAAAGTTCTCTAAGGGAGGCAGAACCTCTACTTCGTAGTGGCCAGTGTCTTTGTTCCAAAAGCTATAGATGGGGATGACTGTAGCGCCCCATTTTTCAGCTAATGTCGCGGTTGTGGGAAGGGTGGCGACAGGCACACCAAAAAAGGGTACAAAAATACTGCCCTTGCGACCAAAGTCCATATCCGGTAGGTAGTACACAGGAACCCCCTGTTTTAAGTACCTTAACATACTACGGACACCCTCTTTGCGCTCAATCAAATGCACCTTATTAAAGCGCGCTCGGCCCTTGCGGATAATCACATCAATATCAGGTTGGCGTTGTGCAGAATAAATCGTTGCACTTTCGCTTAGGGATATAGTTAAACGAGTAGCAGCAGTATCTAAAGCCACAAAGTGAGGGGCTAAAAGAATGATTGGCTCATTATTGTCTAGGGCATTTTGTATAAAATGAAAATTCTTTAAGCTAATCTGCTCTTCGATTTTTTTCTTATCGCCATACCAGATAAAGCCTCTATCAATGATGCTTTGGCAGAGGCTACGAATATGTTGTTTTTGCCATTTAGCGCGTTGCTCTTCAGTGGCATTGGGAAAACTCAACTCAAAATTCTTTTTAACGATAGCAATACGTCGCTTCATCAAAAGCGGGGCAATAAGATTTAATATAGCGCCCACACGCAAACGATTTTTTAGGGATAAATTGCCTAAAAAACTAAATAAGCGTTCAAGTATTTTGTAGGTAAAAGAGGTGTTCATATTTATCAATGTGTAGATGGCATGCGGTTGTTTGCCTTCTTCGTTTGTTGATTAGCAGTATACAACAAGGCGAAGAATAATCTGTAGTTTGTCCCTTTTCGTTTTTTATGATCTTTGCTATTTCTTTAGCAACAATAAAGCGTTAACAAGAAGATACAAACGTGTGACGAGGGATATTGAGTTATATCAAATTTTAACTTTTCTAGGTGTTTTTTTGTGATTTTTGCTAGTAATTGATAATCATTATCAATATACTATATAAGTGTATTTTATATATATGTTTATGCTTGCGATGGAAAAGGAAAAATAATGTTTTCACAGGATGATGCTTGTCTGATGCAAAGTGCATCACTTACACCACTAAGCCGAGCAATCAATTCGGCTTTGTTATTGATGGGACTGAGTTTGAGTGCTTCTGTATTATTAGCGCAGGGCGTCAGTGCGCAGGAACAGGGTTCTGCTACGAGCGCAACGACAACTGAAGAGGCGGCTGTCTCAAAGGTCGTTTCGTTACCTACGCTTGGCATCGAGGTGAACGCAGGACGTGGTGCTATGATGCCGGTGACTCCTGCTGCAATGGAGCAAAGCTATGGTGCTACTGCCGGTGGCGCTAATGTGATCAAACCACCCACTTCCGGTAGCCAAAGTACGTTACGTGATATTTTGGGTAACCAACCAGGGGTGACTTTATTAGATTTTTTTGGTGGTAATGATCATCCGGCAATTTCGATTCGTGGTTCGGGCATTCAAAGTCAGCCGATGTCACGAGGTGTCACCTTATTAGTCGATGGTATGCCATTAAATGATGCAGATGGTTCTTTTCATATGGGCATGTTAGAGCCACGTAATGCCAGTATGATTGGTGTACGTCGTGGTGCTAATGCCTTAAATCCTAATGCCCAAACTTTGGGTGGTGAAATCGATTTTTTAAGTCATACTGGAACCACTGAAACAGGAGCGTTAAGTTTGCAATACGGCAGTGACAGTACTTTAGCAAACCGCTTTGGTATTGGACGGGCGTTTGAAACTTGGGACTTTCATGTGTCTGGCTCTGACCAGAGAACAGATGGTTTCCGTGAGCATAGCCGTCAGCGTCGTCAGGCATTTAGAGCTAATTTAGGTTTCTATGGCAGTGGTTGGGAGAATCGCACATGGCTTTCTTATACTAATCAGTATTTTGAAATTCCAGGACCACTTAGTCGTGATGCGGCATTAGGTGATTCAACTTATGATGGTGTGACAGACAAGCTTCCAATTAAACCGTTGCTGACTAATCCACATCGTCACACCGAGGGTTGGCGTGTCGCTAATCTGACTACGTTGTACTCTGGTCCATGGGTTCATAGCTTAGGTGTCTACGCACAAAGAGCAGACGATATTTTCCAAACACCGACGCAGGTTTGGGACACTGATCTGAATACCTATGGCTTGCAATACATTGCTGATACCCAGTTTAAGCTCTTTAACCTAGGTGGGGCGTTGAGCTATAGCCGTTCAGATGGTGAGTTAGGAGTTTCAGGCAATCCAAATCAACCGATGATGCCGTTGCGTATGATGCATCATCAAAACTATGATATTGAAGCGGATAATTTAGTTGCTCAATTGCATGGTGCTTGGCAATTTGCGCCTAACTGGACTCTTAGTGGGCAGCTAAGGTATGTGCATACGACACGTGATGTAAATGGTAAGATGTTGGGGTTATCTGGTCAGCAGTCAGGCAGTAATAGTTGGGATTGGCTATCGCCTAAGCTAGCTTTAGCTTGGGAGCCTAACGATCATACAATGCTCTTTGCTAATGTCAGTAGTAGTCGAGAGGCACCTACGTTAAGAGATATGGTGCAATTTGCCGGCCCAGTAGGAGCGCCAATTTTAGGGCCTAATGGTCAGCCAGTGGCACGTCGTGGTTTGACCTATGTACGTGATTTAGAGCCACAGAAAAACTTAAGCTTTGAGATTGGTGGCCGTGGCTTATTCAATCATCAGTACGGTTGGGATCTTACCCTATACCATGCCGACATTGAACATGAGTTAATTAGTTATTCACCTGATGGTACTAACACCTTTATTTACAACTACGATGATGATACTCGTCACCAAGGTATTGAGTTAGGTGTAACCGGTCAATGGAGTTTGGACTCAGTCGGTAATTTAGAGGCTAGATTAGCCTACACCTACAATCGCTTTACTTTCCGTGATGGCATCTATGCAGGTAATCATATCGGTGGTCTGCCGCGTCAATATATTAGTGTCAATGTAGATTACAGCATTGCTGATTTAGTCTTTGGGGTCAATGTACGTGGTGCGATTGGCTCATCCTATGCTGATCATGCCAATACTCAGAAGATGAGTGGTTATGCAATCTGGGGCGCTCACATCAGTTATGAGTTTGCCAAAGAGTCTACAGTCTACTTACAGGTCGATAATATTACTGACAAGCGCTATATCTCATGGACTTCAACACCTAATAAAGCATCGGCTAATCAAGATATATACTTCCCCGGTAATGGACGTACAGTCACCGCAGGTGTTAACTTACGCTTTTAATAACTACTAGCTTTAATGGCTTAATAGTAAAAACTCACTTCTTAGTCCATTACGAAGTGAGTTTTTTGTTGAGGAGGCCGAGCTTAGGTGCGTGGACTTGGCGGTGTTGCATCGGTGCTAATAAAGACTCGCCAAAATAGTGGTACATACATGGCAAAAGCGATGATTAGTAAAGCACTTGGAATGGCCAGACTAAAGAGCGCATAATTCCATCCAAAACTTAAACTTAGTGAACGTAGTAGTGAGGCTGCAAGAATTGCCGCCAACCCCCATTGGCTAGCGAGTGGAAAAGGTATTGTGCGACCGCTGTGAATCAGACCAGCGATATTAAATATCTGCATGACCATGAAGACAAAGCCACCAATTAATATTAGGTGTAAGGCCTGTGTTGGATTGCCCCATGACAAGATGCCGCTCAGTCCCATCCAACTGTAACCTACGCCGATACTAAGGAGCGTGATATAGTGCCAACGCACAAAGGAGGCATGCCAAAGAATAGTATGGTGCCAGTCACGTAAACGGGCAATCATGGAAAAGCCAACAGCCAGCGCTAACCAACTAGAAAATACATGATCATTTAGTAGCAATAGGCTCAATACATATAAGTACATACAAATGAGATTAAGATTTTTGTAGTAGGGATTTTGTACGTAACTTAACTTCTCCGCCTTGTGACCTGCCTGATCGAGGGATTGCGAACCCATTGCCATACCAATGCGAAAAATAATGAGTGCAACGCCAATCATGTAAGCGTGAGCCATGGCGACAAGATAGGACCAATCAGCGGTTAAGGCGAAAGCAATATTCAGACCGGTAATTAGTGTCATCATCAGACAGACACTGATTTGTTTATCATTGCGGTCTTTGATAGCGGCGATGATGATAAAGCCGGTAAGTAGTATCCAAAAAGCGCTCATTATCATCGCACTACTTTGTAAGCTGACAAAAGTTAGGGCAATACCACCTAACCAGAAGATAAAGCTAAGGGCACAAAGGCGACGTAGGGGGTGAGTAAAGTGTGTCCATTCAGGCACAGCCGTCATAATAAATCCGGCAAATGCTGCTGCGCCAAAGATATTAAGATAGCCATAAGCATGGTAGCTGAGTGGATCGATAGTTAGGGCCAGGCCATTGATACCAAAATAGGCGCTGATGCCGATTGTGAGCCACAAGCAGGCAATAGGAATAATACTAATCGACGCCGCTAGGAAGTAAAGGCGAAATGGATTGCTAAAAAAATCATGAACAATGGCGGATAACGTTTTTTTGCTAGTCATGATAAGCCTGCCAAAAAGGTTGTGCTAAATAGTTTTGAACAAATGCCTGGTCACGCAGATCGCGGGGGCGGTCAAGCTCTATCAGTTGATGATTGCGTGCTGGTTTTTGTGGCAAAATATAAATTTTGTCAGCTAGTTTTAGGGCTTCAAAGCGATCGTGAGTGACCATGACGACACTCATACCATTGAGTATGTACTCTTGTAGCCATTCGTATAAATGCAGCTTTAACTCGTAGTCCAGAGCGCTGAAAGGCTCATCTAGTAGCAACAAATCCGGTTCACAGAGTAGCGCTCTGACCAGAGAGGCACGCTGGCGCATACCGCCGGAAAGCTCATTAGGATATTTATCATAGTCTTCAGGGCGCAGGTACAGTTTACTTAATAGCTGCCGTGCTTGCTCTTTGGTTTGTTCGGCACCAGGTTTTGGATGAGTGAGCAAAATATTATCCCAAAGATTACGCCATGGTAATAAGCGATGCTCTTGAAATAAATAGCGTAGACGTTCAAAGGAGCTGTCAATGCGACCGCGGTCGGGACTGATTAAATCAGCAATTAAACGGAGAAGGGTGGTTTTTCCACAGCCCGAGGGACCGTATAAACAGATTACCTCACCGGTAGCTAAGCTCAGACTAAAATCCTCAACAATGGTTTCACCCATCAGTTTTTTTTCGATATTATTTAACGTTAAACTAGCCACGATGCTGCATCCATGGTAAGAAGATTATTTTTAGGGGTTCGATAATTAAATACTCGACAAGATAAATAACTAACAGCAGAATCACAATATAAGCCATCACTACCTCGGTTTCCAGCATCGTCCGTGCCAGAGCAATTTGGGCGCCAATACCGTCATTGGCACCGAGTAACTCAGCCATAATGGCGATTTTTAGGCCAGAGGCAAAGGCAATATTAAAGGCTGGTAGCAGTTGGTTTAGCAAATGTGGCCAATAAAGATGCTGGATCCGCTTATCAAAGCGTACCTTATAGACACTCATCACTTCTTCAAGATTGCGATCAATCGACAGCATGCCTTGAAGGGCGGAAGCAAACATTAGTGGTGTGACGGCAATATAAGTGGTGAAAATCGCGCTGCTATCACCTGTGTTGAACCAGAAAATTGCCAGTACTACCCAAATAATGGGAGGTGTGCCGAGTAATATGCTGATGATAGGGCGACAGAATAGGGCCATGGTTTTTGATAAACCAGTCAGGAGGCCGAGGCCAACACCAGTTATCACTGCCGCGCTGATGGCAATACTGGCGCGAAGCAATGTAATTGGTATTTCTGCAGCCTCATAGTTGCGCATTAGCTCAAGACTGTGTTCAAAAACTGCAACAGGTCCGGGTAATACAATATTACCTAAGACCAACGAGGCTAAATGCCAAAATGCGCAAACTACAGCGATAACGGCAAGTGCTGTCCATACTCCCCAACAATATGAAAATAGTTGGACTCGGCGTGATTGGCGAATGGGGCGACCAGCGGAAAGTAGCATAGCTTATAGCGTCAAAATAAAATCATCTTTGGGCATACTGCCACCAAGAATGTTTGGATTAATCTCATACAGAGTATTAAAGAATAAATTCAGCTCTTCTTTGATATCGGAGGCGGCAACGGCGGTTAAGTTGGCATGTGGGATAGATTTGGCGATAGCCGGTGACGGCACATCAATAATCTTATTGCCAATACGGCTGGCTGGGCCCGGATTTTCTAATGTCCAAGCGACAGAGTTTTGCAGCTCAATTTGTAGTTGCTTGATGAACTCGCTATTTTTTTCATAAAACTCACTAGTCACAAGCAACCCCGCTTGAGGTAGTCCATGTGTCTTATTGTCGTGGGTTTCGCGCCATAAGTTAGTTAGATTAAGGACGCGTTCAGGGTTTTTGCTGTGACCTCTCATTAGAGCGATAGAGGTTAAGGGCTCATTTAAAACAGCGAATTCGACTCGATCCTTGAGCCAGTAGGTCATGGCCTCTGCAGGGGTCGGAGTGTAGTTGATATTGATTTTTTTGAAATCGACCCCCTGCAATTGACATAAGGCTTGTAAAACTAAGTCAGGCATATCATTACGTAATGGGACGGCGACAGAGCGACCCTCAAGCTCCTGAAGGTTTTTAATACTACCAGCAGGGCCAACCACATCCACCATGCCCCACGTCATAATATTGACTAACTTAACATCCATACCGCGGTTAGCGAGGTTGACCCCCACATAACTAGGAATAAGACTTGCTTGTATACTGCCTTTAGCTAAGCCTGCCCTCAGCATATCTGGTGTGCGCCATGTTTCAATATTGAAGGCCTGCTGTATGGAGTTTTGACCGTCGGCTTGATGCTTAGAGGCAACCCCTAAAAGGAGGGTTGGTAAAGCACTTGGACCGTATACCGTCAGCTGAGAAGGGCTATTAGCCCATGCGTAAGGAAGTTGGCTGCTTAGTGCGGCTATACCCGCAGATTGGAGAAAGCGACGACGATCCATAATAAGCCTCTTAAAATGATTGAGTATATAAACATATATTTATAATATATTTTATCATGTATGGTCTGATAATGAGTATCATTATAAGCTCTGAAAGACACAAAAAAACGCGGTCGAATTACTCAACCGCGGCTTCAATTAGAAATGACTAATAGAACTCAATTAATAGCAGATACTGTTATTAGTTCCCATTCGAAGGAGTCCACCCATCACAACCCCTTTGATGCGGATAGGCTCCAAGGCTTCGCGAGTACGAATATCATGTCGATATACCATCGCTATACCTTCATCTAAGGTATATAGTAGAGTTTTGCTGTCGCCGGTTACCCACATATCAATAACAGCCCAAGGAGACCTGATATAGGTTGAGTCCTCAGGATCTTCATAAGATTGCAGGATAATTCCTTTATCGCCACCTAAAATCCAAGTACTTTCCAACCAACCGCTGCGGAACAGCCGTGGTGAGAAGTTTTTATGGTGTTTGTCATGCAGATAGTAATGCTCAGGCTCATCGCCTTTATCTAAATCAAACATCACGACATGAGCAGAGGAGTCAGAAAAAAGCACGCGGCGAGAGTAGAAGTCAATATAGGGAGTGACTTGAGGTCTATAGGTAGACCCAGCAGTGTGCATAGGTCCAGTTGATAGTACTCGACCGTCTTCTGGGAAATAAATCAGACCCCGAGAACCATCCTTGGTTGTTAGGGCTACCATAAAGTCTTCGGGGCTGGCGATACCATCGTCTAGGCCCGAACCTGATGGGATATGAGCTGACAGATCAATGGTTTCCCAAGGTGCATCATGAGGCTCTAAGTGAGAGTGGCGATAGATTTGTGGTTTGTCTTCATCAAGGACCCAGTAGTTTTGGCTATAGGAACTAAACAGCAAATTATAGTAAGCATAAAGATGTGTGTTACGGCGCGTGGAGTCAAAACGTTGCGGATAAATGTGTACTTCACCGGTTTCATAGTTAACCATACCGACTTGATCGCGCAAAGCGATCGCTAAAAGCTTTGACTGCGGCACAAAAAAAGCTTGATACAGCGGCGAGGGTAGGTTGATATCCTTGCGTGTACGGCTTTCCAGTTCATAAAGTACGAGGCGCGAAACCTCGTAATCGCCGACTACCATCATTGAGTCATCACGTGCTATTTCTACTGTGCGCGGTCGTATACCGAAGTTTAATAAGGTTAATTGCTCAGCCGTATTAATGTCATAAACGGTGATGAAATAGGAGTCTGGGTCAGCGACAAATAGATAGCGAGTTGGGTGATAGAGAGAGTCGCCAACGCCCAATCGGGTTAATTCAGTTGAGCCTGGTTTAAGTATTTGTGCAGTAGCGCTACCTACCACGCCACTAGCAGTTAGCGTGACCCCTAAGCTAGCTAGCCATTGAATAAATAGTCGACGATCCATTACGTTTCTCCCTAATTATAACTATTTTTAACTGTTCTTTAGTGCATCATTTTTTTGCCTGCATGCTCCTTCATTACCTCATCCAGCGACTTGACTAAGGCTTCGCATGTAGCCGTTGTGCCGTTACTAAATTTAAAGGTCATGGTGTGAGTCTCGCCAACTTTAGGAATTTTGTTTTCAGGTATTTTCATAATCATGACATGATCTCCACCTTTACGGAAAAAACGTTGCCCAGATTCAAGCGTTGTGTCTTGCAGCGGACCCATGGTCATGACATTATCAACCATCGTCATTTGATGAAGTTCAATCTGATCAGAGACGCTTGGGATTAGACTCTCAAGAATCTCAACCGGCTCACCTTGATGGTTAAAGGTGACAAAAGCACCTGTCATTGCGCGTCCCGGTAGAACCTCTTGAATCACACAGTCACTGACGGTGGTTGTACTGCTGATGTCGTTGGCTTGAGCTAAACCACTGCATAGGCTAAGGGCTAAAAGGCTACCAGCCAAGATGGAATGTTTCATGTTTTTTTCCTTTATAACTGTACTTGTGATTGTACGCATTGAGCATATTGGTCTAGCGAAGCTGTTTCAGTGATAATTCCGCTTTTGATACCGACTATATCGCCGTTTACAAATAAAGCGTTAAATGGCAGACCCATACCGCCAAGTTTGCGTAGTAAATTAAAGTTGTCGGTTTGGTGTGTTGGTAGGTGACTAAAGCCTTGTTCGCTAAATAACTGCTCAATTTTGTCTAGGCTATCACCGACATTAATCGTCACCACATCAAGTTGCTGTTGAGTGGCAGCCCACTCTTCAAGGATGGGTAGTTCTTTTCGGCATGGTGCACACCATAAAGCCCAAAGGTTTACTAACTGAGCCTTCGGTTTGGCCTCAATGGCAAGATCTAAGTCTGTTAGGTGTGCTTGAGTTTTAGCGTCACTAAAGCCCTCAGGTAACGGGCAGCTAGCCTGTTCGGCGCTAGTAGCGACAGGTACTGCCATGGCGCTAGTTTCGTTAACTTGCGCGCTGTCAATCTTAGAAGTTGCAGCTGCCTTGCCTAAGTGCTCATCTAATATGGAGACTAAATCATCACCGCCAATCTGATAGTCAAAGACATCCAAGAGCTCTCGCTCAGGCGTAATCAAATAAATCATGGCACTGTGATAAACCTCATAGCCTAGCCCAAGTTCTGGGTTATCAATGCGTTTACCATTGAGTCGATAGCCGAAAGTGGCGCCGAGTTGCTTGGCTATATCTTCGATGTTACTCATTTCACCGCTGAGACCAATGATGCGCTCATCAAAATACTGTGTATAGGCATTCAGGCGGGTAACCTCATCATTAACCGGGTCAATGGTTAGAAAAAGCGGCTGTAGCATATCTGCATGCTCCATGTGCTTCATGGCATAACCGTATTCGTATAAGGTGGTTGGGCAAATATCAGGGCAAGAAGTATAGCCGATAGATAGTAATAAATACTTGCCGGGGTAACTCTCTTGGCTTACCGGACCATTGTGGTCAAATAAGTCAAATGTAATTGTTTCTGCTTTGGCTGTTGAACCATAAAAAGAGAAAATGGCTAAAGCTGTTAGCAAGGATAGTTTGAGAAACAGCAAGGAATCTCGTTTAAGTTGCTGTATTAAAGCCATAATTTTCTCCTTAAATATTCCTTAATGTAAAAAAGCTGCTCGGCGTTTATATCGAGCGTATCTAATATAACACTGAGCAGCTTAAAAAACTTTTGTAGACTCACCGACGATAATCGGGGGAATAGGTCGGTGAGTTACTAGTGGATGGAATTACTTTTGAGCAGCAATGTCATCCCATTTTTTATGTGCCCCTTCTTCAAATACGTGAGAGCCAGTGATTTGCTCCATGTATTTGTTGTCCCAGACGCCATCAACCTTAATTTCTAGAGCAGCACCTAAGTTAACTGCCTCAATTAAGTTGTGGTTCAAGTAGGTATAAACACCAGGTTGCTTGAAGGTATACATAGCGGCACCTGCTGAACCCGCAGCAATCGACCAAGTTTCTAAACCAGTCATTGGCGTCTCATGTAGGTTACCTCTCTCCCAAACGTACTCGCCGTGACCACCGATTAAGTGTGGATAGGTGTAGCGGTTAGACTGAGAGTGAATTAGCATGATGGTTTCACCCACTTCAGATGTTAGGGCGTTGTCTCCAGTATATGCACCTTTACGGTCACCAAAGGTGATGTGTGAAGGTACTAACGTATTCATCGCTAAGCGGTCTTGAGGATATGACTCGCCAGCAGTTTCAAAGCGGATGTACTCACCATTTTCATCTTTAGGGATATAGAAGTCCTGCTCACCAATGTAGAACGCTTTGTCATAAGATAGTTGATTACCATCTTTGTCCTGTAAACCCTCTTCAGGAATAACCATGATTGCGCCGTTCATACCGTGTGTAACGTGCCATGGAATCATTGCGCCACCAGGGGCACAGTGATAAATATGAACGCCTGGCTTGTCAGCGCGGAAGCGTAAGGTTACCTCTTGACCTGGAGCAACAAAGGTCAGGTCACCACCACCTAAAGCACCAGTAGCAGCGTGGAAGTCAATGTTATGAACTAATTCGTTTTTAGATAGGTTAATCAGCTTTAACTCAACGTAGTCACCCTCGTGCACCACAATAAGTGGACCAGGAACTGAGCCGTGGAAAGTAAAGGCCCACATAAATACGCCTGGCTCAACCTCAATCTCACGCTCATCAATGTACATTTCGATCTCAACAATGCGAGGACCGTCTGGACGTTCTAAGCTATGCTCAGGAGTAAAAGGAGGGCGAACTAACTCTTGTTTAACGCGTGGAAGCTCAGCAACATCTGGAGCTGCAATCACCTCATAGCCAGGTAAACCACCTTTGTTGACTGGAGCGGTCATATCCTGTGCCATAGCTAATGGGCTTAGACTCATAGTACTAGCTAAAGCGATTAATAATAGTTTTTTGTTCATAATCATTTCCTCATAATAAAGGAGTGGTTGTGGTGTACTACTACGTTATTCACCTCAAACGGAGAGGTATTTAAAACTTAAATTTTATTGTTAATATAATCTACATATAGATATTAACAAAGCTAAACTAATTGTAAATATGCATTTAAAATGTAGCTAAAATGTTAAAGGTGTATTTAATATGTATCTTTATATTAATGCTACGGGATAACCCTGTTGATATCAAGCTTAATTAATGATACGACTTGATTTAGATCAACCTTATAAATCTTTTTGTAAGGTTTTGGTAAGAATTCTAGGAGTGATAGGAGCTACTTGTTAGCCGTAATAATGGGGTATCTTGCTACGTTTTGTAGTTTAGAGCGTTGCAATTGGTATACAATAATCGAATTAATTTTTTAATAAGTTTGATTTTTTAAAATAGAAAGGACGCTACTTAAAATGGCGCATAATGATTTTTTATTTACTTCAGAGTCAGTCTCTGAAGGTCATCCGGACAAGGTTGCCGACCAAATTTCTGATGCAGTTCTTGATGCTATTTTAGAGCAGGATCCAAATGCACGTGTGGCGGCAGAGACGCTTTGTAGTACTGGCTTAGTTGTATTGGCTGGTGAAATTACGACCACTGCTAATGTTGATTATCAAGCAGTAGCGCGTGAGACGTTAAAGCGCATTGGTTATGACAATCCCGAATTTGGTATTGACTATAAAACATGTGCAGTGTTGGTTGCTTATGATAAGCAATCTCCTGATATTGCCCAGGGTGTAGATCGGTCTCTTGAGAATATCTTAGATCAGGGTGCTGGTGACCAAGGTCTGATGTTTGGTTTTGCCTGCGACGAAACCGCTGATTTATTACCGGCGCCTATTTGGTATGCCCATCGTATTATGCAGCGCCAAAGTGAGCTACGCAAAGATGGTCGCTTGCCATGGTTGCGTCCTGATGCTAAGGCACAGGTTACTTTCCGTTATATCAATGATAATCCTGCGGAAATTGATACTGTATTAGTGTCTACTCAGCATCACCCGGACATTTCTCAAGCTGAGCTTAAGGAATTAGTAAAAAGCGAGATTATTCTACCGAGTATCCCTGCAGAGTTAATCACTGAAAACACCAAGTATATTGTTAACCCTACTGGTAAGTTTGTTATCGGCGGTCCCCAGGGCGACGCTGGTTTAACTGGCCGTAAGATTATTGTTGATACTTACGGTGGCGCTTGCCCTCATGGTGGTGGTGCTTTCTCAGGCAAGGACCCATCAAAGGTTGACCGTT
>LSQX01089332.1_pt2 | contig 15838 bp, 15 predicted proteins | sample 654561 | NCBI WGS metagenome assembly LSQX01 (sample SAMN04489861, study PRJNA283612) | anaerobic digester metagenome | isolation source: 4 biogas reactors fed with cattle manure at either 37C or 55C with and... | place: Denmark: Kongens Lyngby | collected 2014 | reverse complement strand
ACAGGGGTTCGAATCCCCTATGGGTCACCATTAGTGTATTAGTGAATATTTTTTATCTGTACTATTGTACATAGTTTTTCTTCACCTTGGTATTGATATGACGTCTTAATAAGGAAAATTTAAGAACCACCTATACGCGACATCAAAAGTGTGTAGGCGGTGGTAAATGATTTAACAGTTCAGAGAGTTATTTTCTCTGAATTTTTTTATAAGAATATCCCAGCAGATAATAAAGCAGCGATTTTACCCACGTTTACCAGGCACAAACAAAACTGCCCTGTTGCGTGATTGCATACGTTATGTTATTTTATATTCTAAGAAAATAAAAAGTGAGGTAAAACCAAATGAAAAAGGCGGAAATACTTCTGGATAAGGATTTTGTAATCAGTAAAACGGATGAGCGGCTGTTTGGTTCCTTTATTGAACACCTCGGACGTGCCGTATACGGAGGCATTTATGAACCCGGTCATCCTGCTGCCGATGAAAAGGGCTTTCGAGCGGATGTTATTAACCTTGTTAAAGAGCTTAATGTACCAATTGTCAGATACCCCGGCGGTAATTTTGTTTCGGGATATAATTGGGAAGACGGAGTGGGGCCAAAGGAATTGCGCCCAAGAAAGCTTGAATTGGCTTGGAGGACTATTGAAACAAACCAGGTGGGTACCGATGATTTTGTTGATTGGTGCAGAAAGGCCGGAACAGAACCAATGCTTGCGGTAAATCTTGGTACGCGCGGCCCGGATGAAGCCAGGAATTTGGTGGAATACTGCAACCATAAAAGCGGAAGCTTTTACAGCGATATGAGAATTAAAAACGGGTATAAGGATCCGCATGGCATAAAAGTATGGTGCCTCGGCAACGAAATGGACGGCCCATGGCAAATCGGCGGGAAAACAGCTGAGGAATATGGGCGTATTGCAACAGAAACAGCAAAAGTTATGAAATGGGTTGATCCATCAATTGAACTGGTGGCCTGCGGCAGCTCCGGGAGCGGTATGGCAACATTCCCCCATTGGGAGACGACCGTATTGGAACATACATACGACTATGTTGATTATATTTCACTGCACACATATTATGGAAACAGAGATGATGATACTCCTAATTATCTTGCAAGAACCCTTGATATGGATAGCTTTATCAAGAGAGTTGTTGCCGCCTGTGATTATGTGAAAGCAAAAAAACGCGGCAAGAAAAATATAAATCTATCTTTTGATGAATGGAATGTGTGGTACCATTCCAACGAACAGGATAGAAAAATGGAACCGTGGACAATTGCACCGCCGCAGCTTGAGGATATATATAATTTCGAAGATGCTGTTTTGGTCGGGTTGATGCTGATAACTCTTCTTAAAAATTCCGACAGGGTGAAAATTGCCTGTCTTGCACAGCTTGTAAACGTGATTGCGCCTATTATGACGGAAAACGGCGGGGCGGCATGGCGGCAGACTATATTCTATCCATTTATGCACGCGTCCAATTACGGAAGGGGAATAGTGCTAAACCCTGTAATAAAATCAGAGAAGTACGATAGCAAAGATTTTACCGACGTGCCGTATCTTGACGCGGCTGTGATTTTAAGTGAGGATGGAAATGAATTGACTATATTTGCAGTTAACCGCAGTATGGACGATTCGATGCAAGTGGATTGCGAGCTGAGATGTTTTCCCGGTTTTGTTCTAAAGGAAGCCTTAACATTGGCAAATGATGATAAAAAAGCCGTTAATGACAAATCAAACCCTGATAGAGTTGTTCCGGTTAAACTTGAACAGATTGAGCATAAAGACAGCAAAATAACAGTTAGATTACCTAAAATGTCCTGGAATGTAATACGGTTGGGGTTGGATAAAAACAAATAAACATCATTTTTACCGGTTGACGAGCATACGAAAAGGCCCACTCATTGGAGAGGGCCTTTAAATGTCGGCTACAGCTTTAAAGGCAATGGAAACTTTAAAGTTTTTCATTTTCGTAATACAGTACCTTTTCCTTCATAATCATTGTACCGATTCCTTTGTTTGTGAATATTTCAAGCAGTATGCAGTGGGGCATCCTTCCATCAATGATATGGGTTCTGGCGACGCCGTTTTCAAGAGCTTTAATACAGCTAAGAACCTTTGGGATCATACCTCCGACTATAACATTATCCTTTATAAGTTTTTTTACTTCGTCAACAGTTAACGCGTGAAGGATCTTATCAGTTTCCCATGAAACCTTTACACCCTCTACATCGGTCAGAAGTATTAGTTTTTCTGCTTTTAAAGCCGATGCAAGCTCCCCGGCGACAGTATCGGCATTAATATTATAGCTTTGCCCGTTTTTGTCAACTCCAATAGGTGCGACTACCGGAATATAGCCGCCGCCGGCTAATACTTCAAGCATATGCGGGTTAATTGATACGATATTTCCGACATATCCCATATCTATCTGATCACCCTGTTCAGACACGGCGGTAAGTTTCTCGCACTCAATCATACTATCATCAATACCGCATATCCCGACAGCTTTGCCGCCTATCCGATTAATCATCGAAACGATTTCCTTGTTGGTTTTTCCAACAAGAACCATTTGGGCAACTTCCATTGTTGCAAAGTCAGTTTTTCTCAGGCCGTTAATAAATTCAGATTCAATGTTAAGCTTTTTAAGCGTGTGGGAAATATCAGGACCGCCGCCATGCACTATAACGGGATTCACACCTATATATTTAAGAAGGGTGATGTCCTCAATAACAGAGTTTTTTAAATTTTCATTAACCATTGCATTACCGCCGTATTTGATTACGACTGTTTTACCGTTTAAAGCCTGAATATACGGAAGAGCTTCCACTAATATTTCAGCTTTTTTAATGATATCTTTCATATAGTCACCTCGTTAATTTTCTATCGGTCATATAAAACCTAAAGATACAGCGCCGGTTGGGTAAGCCCGGTTTTTTCATCTATTCCAAGCATAAGGTTAAGGCATTGAATTGCCTGTCCCGCGGCACCTTTACCAAGATTATCAACGGCGCTCACTATCACCGCGCGATTCAGGCGCTTATCAACAGTAACACCTATATCTATAAAATTTGATCCCGTCACATTTTTTATTTCGGGAAAAACTCCCGGTTCAAGCACCCGTACAAAAAATTCGTTTTTGTAATATTCGCTGTACACCTCATATAATTTGTCCGAAGTCAGGTTATTATCCTTGAGGTTTAAATAGCTTGTCGTAAGAATCCCTCTTTTTATCGGCAATAAATGTGGAGTAAAGGAAATCATTATGTCTTCGCCGGTAAGAAGAGAAAGTTCCTGCTCTATTTCAGGAGTATGCCTGTGGTTTGTAATGCCGTATGCTTTAAAATTTTCATGGGTTTCACAAAAGGAATAAGCAAGATCGGATTTTCTTCCGGCTCCGGATATTCCCGATGCAGCATCGATAATAATATTTGTTGTATAAACAAGTTTATTGGCCAGAAGAGGTGCAATTCCAAGTATGGCACAAGTGGGATAACACCCCGGATTTGCGACAAGCTTTGCCTGTGAAATATTATCGCGGTAAAACTCGGGAAGCCCATATACGGAATTTTCCAATAGATCCTCCATTCCATGCGCGGTACCGTACCATTGTTCATACGTTTGCCTTTTTCTGAACCGGAAAAGTGCGCTGTGATCTATAACCCTTTTACCCTCGTTTATAAGTTTTGGTATTATATCCTTTGACACATCATGCGGAAGGGCGGTAATAAAAAAATCCGCCTTTTCACATAATAAATCCATATCAACGGTGCTTAAGGGCATGTCAAATATTTTTTTCAGGTTAGGATATATATTTGAATAAGGCTTGCCGGCAAAACTTCGGGAAACAGCGCAGCTTATGCTAATTTCAGGATGATATTGCAATAACCTTACAATTTCAGCTCCAACATATCCCGTTGCACCAATAACTACAACATTAAACATAAATCAACCCTCCGTATAACTATAATGAGGTTCAAGGGTTTACCTCACCTCTATAGGCATATTAAAATCTGCGGATCCTTCCTCCGTGTTTTGTATTAATTCATAATTATACATCCGGATGTATAAAAATGCAACACTGATCGAAGAGTTTCTTATGAAAAAAGCATACAAACTTTTAAAAAATAGCGGTAAATTATTGGTCTGCTTTGTGGAAACATTTGAAAAAAGCCATTTTTCGCCTCTCCGGAGCATATTCATATTATGCAAAGTCACTAAAAGAAAAAAATTTTTTTTGGTTAAAAAAATAGTAGTAACAAAGGTTGTATAGTGTTAAAGTTATAGTGTGTCTTAAAGAAATCTATTTTTAGGAGGGAATTAAATGGCAGGCGTAAAATTATCAGGCGTCTATAAAACCTTTCCCGGTGGTGTTACTGCAGTAAGTGATTTCAGCATTGACATCGAGGATAAGGAGTTTATTATTCTCGTTGGCCCTTCCGGCTGCGGAAAAACTACAACACTAAGAATGATCGCTGGTCTTGAAGAAATCACTGAGGGTGAACTGTACATAGGGGACAAGCTAATGAATGATGTTGCCCCGAAAGACAGAGATATTGCAATGGTTTTCCAGAATTATGCTCTGTACCCGCATATGACAGTTTTCGACAATATGGCGTTCGGACTAAAACTTAGAAAAACACCAAAAGATGAAATAAAAAGAAGAGTACATGAAGCTGCAAGAATTCTTGATATTGAGCATCTGCTTGACAGAAAACCGAAGGCTTTGTCGGGCGGACAGAGGCAGCGTGTCGCTTTAGGCCGTGCAATCGTTAGAGAACCAAAGGTATTCCTTATGGACGAGCCTCTTTCTAACCTTGATGCTAAACTAAGAGTTCAGATGAGAACTGAAATAAGCAAACTTCATCAGAATTTGCAGACAACCTTCATTTATGTTACCCATGACCAAACCGAGGCGTTAACGATGGGTACTCGTATTGTTGTTATGAAAGATGGTTTTATTCAGCAGATTGACAGTCCTCAAGAGCTATATGACAACCCTGTGAATATGTTTGTTGCCGGGTTTATTGGAAGCCCTCAAATGAACTTTGCAAATGTAACAGTTATAAAAGAAAACGAAAAACTGTACCTGAAGTTCGGTGAGGATAAACTGGAAGTAACTCCTGATAAGGCAAAAATAATAGAAAAATCCGGTTATGTAGGAAAAGAAGTTGTTTTTGGAATACGTCCCGAAAATACACATGATGAACCCTACAACCTTGAAAAATGGCCGAACGCAATTGTTGATGCAAAGGTAGAAGTTACTGAAATGCTTGGTTCCGAAACATATCTTTATCTTGTTATCAATGGTATTAACTTTACAGCACGCGTGCATCCGAAATCAACGACAAAGCCCGGAGACAAGATTAAGATAGCGTTTGATATGAGTACTATGCACCTGTTTGACAAGGAAACCGAAAAGACAATTGTAAACTAATATATTGCAAAGACATATTTTTTAAAAAAGCGGAGAAACATAAAGAGTTCTCCGCTTTTTGTTACCCGGCTAATACTTTAAATACATATAACACCCGAACTACCTGCTGTGTATTCGGTATGAATCCGCAAATTATTGTTTACACAGTAATTCCTGCAGTAGTTTTGCTCCGTGTTACCCGGAAAATATGGTATAATCTATTATACTAAAGAATCCTGGCGTTTTATTTTCTTCCTTTGTTTTAAGGTCAGAGCATTATGTATTAAGATTACGGAGGGATAATATGCGGGTTGTAGGGTTTATCGGCCCCAGCGGAACGGGAAAAAGCCACAGGGCATTATGGGTGGCAAAAGAGAGAAATATAGATTATATTATCGATGACGGCCTGCTTATATACCAGAGCCGGATTATTGCAGGGAAATCAGCTAAAAAAGCACCTACAAAGATCGGATCAATTAAAACCGCGCTGTTCTATGAAGAACAGCACCGCGAAAAGGTCACTGAAGCGATTAAGAATGAAAATCCGCAAGCGCTCCTTGTTTTAGGCACCTCCGACGAAATGGTGGAAAAGATAGCAAAAAACCTTCAACTTGGAAAAGTAAGCGAAAAAATATATATTCGGGATGTTGCTACCGAATTTGAGATAAAACAGGCTATTAAAACCAGATCAGATCAGGGTAAACATGTAATACCTGTTCCAAGTCTTGAATTGAAAAAAGATTTCTCGGGTTTTTTTCTGGATCCGCTGCAGATTTTTAAACGAAAGGCAAAGGGACACTTTCAGCATATGGGAGAAAAGTCTGTCGTCCGTCCCCCTTTCAGCTATAACGGGAAATATACGATATCCGATTATGCTATTTACCAAGTGGTAAATCATATTATTACCGGGATGGAAGAGATGGATAAGATTACAAGGTTCAGACTAAGTAAAGCAGACGATGGTTTTGTGCTTGATATGGATATTGTGATGGTATATGGATATAATCTTATAGATGCAATTAAGCACGCACAGGACATGATTCGGCTTGAGCTTGAACGGTTTGCTGCGCTAAACATAATTAAAATTTATATAACGGCAAAAAGCCTCGTGATGAAAAAAACCTTTGCCTTGACAGAGCAAATTCAATAGCATATAATTTTTTGGTAGAATCCTTACTAAGAGGTAGTTTCGCGATTTCTTACTTTAGCGGGGACAGCATCGCAGTGCAATTGGATAAATACGGCTTCAGGAGGGCTTGGTTTGTTAACTGCAGCACAATCAAATATTGCTGAATATTTAGATTTAGATGATGAGCAGGTTATTTTGTTAATCAGGCATGGTGATAAAAACGCTACGGATTTTTTGATTCATAAATACAAGAATTTGGTAAAGCTAAAATCCAGAGCGTATTTTCTTATTGGCGCCGATCGAGAGGATGTAATTCAGGAAGGGATGATTGGGCTTTATAAAGCTATCCGCGATTATCAGCCTGATAAATCCATGGCCTTTAAAACATTCGCAGAATTATGCATTACCAGGCAGATGATAACTGCGGTAAAGAATGCGACCAGACAGAAGCATATCCCCCTTAATTCGTATATATCGCTTAACCGTAGAATATTTGATGAAGAATCCGATAAAACATTTATTGAACTTGTCCCTGATGATATTGCGTCTAATCCGGAGCAATTAATAATAAAAAAGGAAGAATTCAGCGGCATAGAAAACAAAATGTGGAAAATCCTTTCGCCTTTTGAATGGATGGTCCTGTCCCTGTACCTTAATGGGAAAACCTATGTGGAAATTGCGCGAAAGGTAAAAAAGCCTATAAAATCAATTGACAATGCTCTTCAAAGGGTAAAGAAGAAAGTTGAAAAGTATGTTTTCGTAAATAAAAACTTTTAATGAAACATATATGTTTTTTATTAGTGCGGCTGGGCCGCTTTTTATTTTTAGTTTCCGCCATCGTTTCTACAGGTAAAATTTAGCAGGTGAGAATTTGATATTGCCCTAAGCTGTGATATACTTAATTGGTAAGCAGTAGCAGTTTAAAGGCTTTATTTAAGTTATTTGCTGATAAGACCGATAAATTTACTATAACAGGGCAGAAGAATTGACGTACGGTAAATAAATGTTTCTATACGAATGAAAAAGGGAGCTGATTGAATTGACCGGCAAAAATAAAGTTCACGTACGAATAGCGGGAATTGAATACATCTTGCGAGGAAATGAGTCAGCCGAATATATACAAAAAGTTGCATTGTATGTCGATAATAAAACTGTTGAAATTATGAAGGCCAACCATACGCTAAGCACATCAATGGCTTCGGTTCTCACAGCTGTGAATATTGCAGATGAGTTCTTTAAGGTATCGGATTCATACGAAATGCTTAAAAAAGAAATTGAACAGGCGAAGAAAGCAATCAGTGAGCTAAGGGAAGAGAAAGCACAGCTAACACATCAGCTTCAGATTGTAAACGAGGAAAACAGAAATCTGGTTATTGAATTGACGAAGCGAGAAGCGGAACTCTCCGAGGTAAGGAACGCATATAACAGGGCAACAGGTGAAAACCCCCAAAAATCGAGGCTTCATAACATAAAATGACAAAGGGTGTATTTGATGATGCAAGCCGTATTCTGAAAGTATTCTTTGTTTTATTCATTTATATTATCAGCCGTAAACCGGTAAAATTAATAGGAGGAATTTAGTATGGAGGATCTCGTTGTAACATGGGGAGATTTGATAAAAATTGTTCTCGTACTTTTAGGTACGGGTGTTTTGTTTTATCTGCTGCTTGCTGTTGCTAACCTGGTGGGAATATTGAAAAACATAAAAAAGATACTGGATAAAAACAGTTCGCACATAAGCGGTACACTTGAAAAATTGCCTGAAATAGCGGGGAATGTCGAGAAAGTTACCGTGATTGTAAAAGATGAAATGGAATCTATCCAAAAGGTTATGGGAAATATAAGTAAAATTTCCGACTCGGCTAAGGACGCCGCTGAAATGATAAAGAAAGATATTGTAGTGAAGGCAAAAAATATTCTTGACATAATAGATTGGATAAAAAGCTTGTTCCAGGAAAAAGGCGGCAAGAAGAAAGAGATTGTATACAAGTACAAGTACAGGCCTGCCGAAGAAACCGTGGAAGAAGAAGTGGTGGAACCGGATCAGCATGAAAAAACCGGAACCGGGGATGAAAAAGTAAAACATGAAAAGGATAACGACTCGCCTGAAAATGATGATAAAACCGACGCAGAATGTGAAAAAGAAGAAATAGGCGGCAACGGTAAGGATGCCGGTAAATGAAAATGAAAGACAGAGGTGCACAATGAAAGAGGTTGAGGTCGCTGTAGAAATTTGCCGGGAAGGCGTAACTTTACCGCAGTATGCAAATATGTGGGATGCCGGAATGGATGTTTGTGCGGCGGAGGATGTTATAGTCAGGCAGGGTGAAACAGTAGTTGTGCCCACCGGCTTAAAATTTGCCATACCTGAGGGATATGAAATACAGGTGCGTCCCCGCAGCGGGATTTCATTAAAAACACCGCTGCGCATATCAAATTCTCCCGGTACGATTGACAGCGGTTACAGGGATGAATTGGGCATTATTGTTACAAACATATCCGAATTGTGTACCGTAAAAGACAATAGCATATGCTATACACTATATTCCGGAGGAAATAAAAAAGGTGTCTATCAGATACAAAAAGGCGATAGAATCGCGCAGCTTGTACTCCAAAGAACACCAAGAATGAAATTGAAGGTAGTAAAATCGGTAAGTGAACTGGGAATGAACCGCGGGGGCGGATTCGGTTCCACCGGAGTTAAGGCTGAATAAATAAAAGAACTGTCTTTTCACTCATCCTCATCAACGCATGTTATCATTGCGTCAAACAAATTGCTGAGGCTTTCCCTGTTGTGAATTATTCTGACAGCATCCGCAAAAAGCTTTGCTACCGAAACAACTGTTACCTTTGGATGAGCAAAAGCCTTTTTATTTTCAACAGTATCTGTAATAATCAATTCTTCTATTACGCTTTCATCCAGTGCCTTTAAGCCCTTGTCACCAAGCAGCGCGTGGGAAACACAAGCTATTACTTTTTTTGCTCCGTTATTGCGCAAAGCACGGGCAGTTTCAATTAATGTGCCGCATGATATTGTAAAGTCGTCTACTATAACCGCATTTTTCCCTTTTACATCGCCGATTATGTTGAGTATTTCGGCTTTTTCATCGTGACACATGCGTGTTTTGTCACCTATTGCTACCGAAGCACGCAAAAGATTTGCATAACTGCGGGCATTTTTCGCAAAGCCCGCATCGGGGGATACAACAACGAGGTTATCTAATTTTTTGGATTTTATATATTTACAAAGTGTTGGCATCCCATATAAATGATCCACAGGTTTTTTAAAGAACCCTTGAATCTGGGGGCTGTGAAGATCCATTGTGATAATCCTGTCAACTCCGGTTATTTCAAGGCAATCCGCACATACCCTCGCACGGATTGAAACGCGAGGCTCGTCCTTTTTGTCACCCTTCGCGTAACTGAAATATGGAATGATTGCGGTCACAGAAGCTGCGCTGGCCCTATTAAAAGCGTCAATTAAAAATAATAATTCCATAAAATCATCGTTTGGGTGAAGACCAATGGTTTGAACAATGTAAACATCTTTGTCTCTTACCTTCTCAAGTATCTGAACAAAAGTGTTTCCTTCCGAAAATATAATGGTTTTTGATTGACCGACTTCGGTACCCAGATGTTTGCACATTTTTTTAGCAAAATTAATACTTGAGCTACCTGAAAAAATTTTTATTCCTATTTCATCAGCCGGCATTAATAAATGCTCCTTTCAAAAAATAAATATTATAACAGCGGAAAAACGTTATATGTATCCGTATAAGGAAAGAATTTTGTCCATGCTGCGGGTATGTTCGGTTATTTTTCTGTTTTTTAGCTCAATTACAGCTTCGGCTACGGTTCTGTCAATCCAACCGTATTCAATAAGTTTCTGACAGCATGTAAACACAGTGGAATTCCAGATATCGTTTTTCCGGCAAAAATCAATATATTGCCACATTGTTTTAGAATCCGGAGAGTAATTCTTGTTATGAAATTCAGTAATAGCCCTGTCGATTCTATCCATATCATTAAGTAAAATAAACTGTTTAAGGATAAAGCTTGCGTAAGGATTTCCCAAAACGCCCTCCGGAATACTTGAAAATAAAGCGGCTATTTTTTCGTCTTTAAGAATATCGGGATTGTTTTTCGACAAAATCTTAACAAGATCCCACCTTAGTTTATCCGGTATACCTTCCATATTAACACACAGGTTATATAAAATAAATGCCCGCTCATTTTCTTTGCCTTCTTTCAGGAAGAACATTGCAAGCAGAAGATTGACAACAGGGTTATCGCGATCTGCGTTAAACATTCTCTGCAGAGCCCCGATAGTCTCATTGAAAACAAATACCGATCGTATTGTTTTCAAATAATGGTAAAAAAACTTACCAGCATACAAGCTGCCTGTTGTTCTCTGAGCCCGGATTATATAAATCTTTTTCCTGCGGAACAGATCGCTGTTTTTTTGATAAAACCTAACAGCCGAAACTAATTTTTTTTCCATTAAAAGAATTTCAAGCTTTCCAAGTATTGCGGGCATATATCCGGGTTTCATATTTAAAGCCTGTGTGAACATCCTGTCTGCCATATTAGATTTTCCGGACAGCATATATTGAACCCCAAGTCCGTAATATCCAAAAGGTCTATCGGGTTTTCGGCCAATTAAATCCTGGAATTTAACAATGCGTATATCAAGCTGTAATTTCCTGTCCAGCATATCCAACCTCCTGTATTACAGCCTACTGAGTTTCATCAAGATATTCCTTGATAATGTTCTGTACATGGGAATCCTTAATCGTTATTGAAATTTGAATACGCCGATTTTTGGTTTTAGAAGCCTCCGTAGGTCCGGGGTCTATGGGCCGAAATTCAGAAAAACCTGTGGCTGCGAAATAAGAACCGTATTTGTTTTCGAGGGTTCTGTTTTTCTCCATCATTGTTTTAATAACAGCAGTTGCGCGTTCACACGAAAGATCATAATTCATTTGGTATGAACCATCTGAATCGGCATGCCCTTCAATGTTAATTGAATCAATACATTCGCGGACATCAGGATCATCAAGGATTCTTTCAAATGCCGCGGCAAAACGTGTTAATAGAGCATGTCCTTCCATCGATACTTCCGAGCTCCCTTTTGCAAATAAAAGCATGTTGTTTATTACAAGGTTCGCATTATTGTCAATTGCAACAAGAGGTTCACCATCGGGAGTTGTAGACGTACCTATCTCATCTTCTATTGAAGCTTTTACTTCTTTAAGAATATTTACTCTAAGCAGTGAAATGCTTTGAAGCTTTGCACGCAATTCGGAAAGCTCCTGATTGCTGTTCGCAATGATTTTTTCCTGCTCAAGCAGCTTTTCAATCGATATGGCCAGATCTCTTTTTCCCTGCTCAACCTCGGCCATAAGCATTTCAGCTTCGTGTTCTTTTATGCGTATCGCATCTTCCATTTCAGATATTTCAAGCTTTTTCAAATCAAGCTCATCCCCGGCTCGTTTAAGCTGATCCTCCGTTGCTAAAAGTTCAGATTTGGTTTTATCAAGCCTGTCGTTCCATATTGAAACAGAAAAAATTTGCTGGAAATACGCAAGAAAAATAAGGAAAAAAAGCACCAGTACTATTGTAGACATAACATCCGTGAAAGAGGGCCAAAAATTAGCCTGCTCCTGTGGTTTTCTAAAATTTCTATTTCGTGCTTTCATTAAGATTCCTCCCTTCTTGCTTTGTCATATCAATAACTTCCTGAACATTGATATACTATTGTCCGGCTTTATCCTTAAACGCCGCTAACATACGATCGATTTTTGAAGCCGCTGCCTCGTTGTATGTAAGAACCTGATCAGGAAGGGAAGAAATTGTTTTTGCAAAATGTGTCTGGTTTTCGCGGAATTGCTCCAGAAGTTGTATAATACCTTTAAAACTTTCTTCCATCGATTCTGTCATTTTCCTGTTAAGCTCGTTGCTGTTATCCACAAGGGCTTCTGAAAAAGAACGGGCCGCGTGACTGCCAAGTTTGTCTATCTCGCTGCTTAGCTTATTCATAAGCGCGGTGAAGTTTTCCTGGTAAATCTCAAGGTCGCGTGTATGTTGGTGCATGTTTGTATCCATCGCACCTGTAAGTTTTTCCACAGATTGAACTGTTGAGGATACCTCGCTTACAAGCTGCCCGACATCGGACACAAGCTGCCGGTTGTATGAGGTCATTTCATCGGCCGCTTCCCGTATGTTGTTAGAGAAGCCTTCAATACTGCGATAGTTTTCAACAACAATATCGGAGGTTCTCGTTAAGGCTTCGGTTACTTTAATGAAATTGACGTCCATTCTTTCGATATTGTTCCGCATGTTCAGGTTAAATTCATTCAAATCCCTCATATTTGACGCAAAATTGGCAAGTGAATTGTCAAACTTTTCAACAGTTGCGTCAAGCGTCTGGCTTGATACATTAACATCCATAACCACATTGGTAAGCTTTTCTCCAAAGCTTTCAACCGTATCCTTAAGAGTAGTCTGGATTTTGTCACCAAACTCCATAAATGTTTCTCTTAAAATGTTGTTCATCATTGTATATTCGGTTTCTTTATCCTGCGCAACCACAAGGGAGACTGTATTATCCAGATACTCTTCAATATGAACCATGAGGTTTTCTCGTACCTCTTCAGCGTTTACAACAGTAAGAAGGATTGTGAGGATTATAGAACAGCCAATGCCGACCAAGCTTGTTACAAAGGCCACCGACATGCCTTGAAGCGATGAAACGAGGCTTCTGAGTAAATCCTGAATACCCTCGTTTTCAACAATATCAGTTATATCCATATTTATAAAAATACCAGCTATCTGGCTCACGGCAACCGTTAAGCCTACAAAGGTACCAAAAAGGCCTAACGTAATCAAAAGGGTATTGCTGTTTTTTATAAACCGCTCCCACAAAGCCGTGCCCCTAAGCCTTAAATTGAAGCTCTTTTCAATTATAGCCTGTGTGTTTACTTCACTGTAGCTGCCTGCTGCGGTATTTTTATAGTCTTCGATAATTTTGTTAAGAATATCCGAGTGAAATGCTCCCTCTTTTCTGCGGCGCCAGTCGAGTAAATCGTCAAGGATTACGGTATACTTTTTTCTGATTATCAAATTGGCAACAAATGATATAATAAAAACGATAAAAGTGATTGTTATTATGTACATGCCAAGACCGCGTACCTGCTGATAAATGTTTACTAAAGACTCAACCAATTTACACACACACCTTTCGTCAGCGGTAAGATTATATAATTTCTGTTAAAAATATCGGAATGCTGATTGTAATATCTTTATGCGTGGTTTACATACGGCATAAATTTACTTATAATCAGTATAGCATATTTATTAAAAAAACAAGATTACAAATGGATTAAGAATGCAGAAAAACAAAAGGAAATTTACTATTTTATTTGAGTTCGGGAAATAATTTGATAAAAACAATAACGTTTACATAATTGTTATAAAAAAGGAGGTTAATAATATGATTAAAAAAGCAGAGGAAATGAGATTGGAAATCAGGGAGCAAATGCGGGGCGGCAATGGAAACGTTGAAATAATGCATATTCTAAACATTGATGAAATGAAGGGAAAAGTCCGGCTGTTTGCAAAAATCACGCTGAACCCGGGATGCTCGATAGGCATGCACCAGCATGAAGGAGAGGAAGAAGCTTATTATATACTTAGCGGTACCGCTAAGGTAAATGACAATGGAACAGAAAGGATTGTAAAGCCTGGTGACGCTGTACTTACGGGAAACGGAGCATCGCACTCCATCGAAAATGCAGCGGATAAGCCGCTTGAATTTATCGCCGTAATAATGCTTTATGTATGATGCGATGGAAATCTCCGCCTGAGTCATCAGCCATTTAGCATGACCAACAACAACTTAAGCTTAAATTAATAGGCTTAGGTGGATTAACCCGTTTTCGAAATTGCAGGTGTAAAAGTAAAAAATGAAAGTACAAACTCTTAATATAAAAGACGCATATTTATTGACCGAATGCATGGTTCTACTGAGAATGAGTGGCAAAAACGAGGCAGTTTAAAGTATTTTATCGGAGGGAATTTATGTTTGGAAACAGTTCTGCATTTAAAATCTCACGGACACCGTATATAATATTTGGCCCGGGTAAATTCAGGTGTTTGGCAGATCTTCCGCTGGTAAAAAACGCCCGGCGCATTGTTCTTGTTATAGGGGGAAAGTCATTTGAAAGCACTCCTCAATACGCGTGGATAACCAAAAAGCTGAAGCAATTACGGATAGAAGCATTAAACGTCAGGGTTTCGGGGGAGCCTTCTCCGGAGCTTATAGACAACGCTGTTTCAGAATACCGGGGCTTCGATATTGATGTGGTTGTTGCAGTAGGCGGAGGGAGTGTTATTGATGCAGGGAAAGCCATATCAGCAATGTTTTCAAAAACCGAATCGGTTATTGCGTACGTCGAAGGTGTCGGCGAAGGTAAAGTACATGATGGAACGAAGATCCCTTTTATTGCTGTGCCAACAACGGCAGGCACAGGAAGCGAAGCGACTAAAAATGCCGTACTTGGACGAGTTGGCAGCAACGGATTTAAAAATTCATTAAGGCACGAGAATTTCACACCTGACATAGCTTTGGTCGATCCTGAACTTACGTTATCATGCCCTTTAAATGTGACGGCATCCAGCGGTATGGATGCACTTTGCCAGCTTATAGGCTCATACATGTCAACGTCGGCTTCCCCTTTAACTGATGCTTTAGCGCTGTCCGGGATTGAATCGGTTCGTGATTCGCTGATAGACGTCAGCACAAATGAACCCGGGAATATTGACAAAAGGGCAAAAATGTCCTATGCCGCGCTCGTGTCTGGTATTACTTTAGCTAATGCCGGCCTTTGTGTCGACCATGGATTTGCTTCATCTATAGGAGCGCTTTTTAAAATTCCCCATGGTGTAATATGCGGTATAGTTCTACCTGAAACGGTCAGAATGAGTATAAACGAATTGATGTCCAATGAGAATGAAAGTGAATATCACTTAAGTAAATATGCCCGGCTTGGAGAAATACTTACAGGGGAATGCTCAAAAAATGTTGAAAAAGCTTGCGGCGCTTTGATTGAATTTTTGAAAAACCTTAGAATTGGTTTAGGTCTGCCTGGCCTTGGAGCGTTCGGAGTAACCGAAAAAGATGCCGAAATAATAGCATTAAAAACATCAAATAAAAATAACCCTGTAAGGCTGAGTACGGAGATTTTGAAAAATATTGTTGTAAATTCCCTTTAAAGTCACACGCTTGTATGAATTATG
>LSQX01041231.1_pt3 | contig 15840 bp, 11 predicted proteins | sample 654561 | NCBI WGS metagenome assembly LSQX01 (sample SAMN04489861, study PRJNA283612) | anaerobic digester metagenome | isolation source: 4 biogas reactors fed with cattle manure at either 37C or 55C with and... | place: Denmark: Kongens Lyngby | collected 2014 | reverse complement strand
AAGCTCTATTCGGCACGAATAATCCCTTTTAAAGGTTCATGGATTGAGTTCGCAACCGATATCCACAGTGTAATGTTTGCCTATATCGACAGGAAGAAAAAATTGCCTGTTACAACACTGTTGCGCGCTATCGGATATGAAAGCGATAAAGATGTTCTTGAAATATTTAATCTTGCAGATGAGATTAAAGTTTCAAAAAGCGGACTTAAAAAAGTTATTGGCAGAAAACTTGCTGCCCGTGTTTTAAAATCATGGGTTGAAGATTTTGTAGATGAGGATACCGGTGAGGTTGTTTCCATTGAAAGGAACGAAGTAATAATTGATCGGGAAACCGTACTTGAGGAGGATCATATAGAAGATATTATCGGATCAGGAGTGAAAACTATCCTGATTCATAAGGATGATCAGAGACAACAGGATTTTGCAATTATCTACAATACCCTGCAAAAAGATCCTTGTAATTCAGAAAAGGAAGCAGTATTACATATCTATCGCCAGTTAAGAAATGCAGAGCCGCCTGATGAGGCAACTGCCAGGGATGTGATCGATAAGCTGTTCTTTTCTGATAAAAGATATGATTTAGGAGAAGTTGGCCGTTACAGGATTAATAAGAAATTGGGGCTTCAGGTTGATTCTGAGGTCAGGATTTTAACCAGAGAAGACATTATTGAGATAATCAGACACCTTATTCAGTTAGTTAATTCCAAAACTGATGTTGATGATATAGACCATCTTAGCAACAGGCGTGTTCGAACTGTCGGTGAGCAGATGTTTAATCAGTTTGGAATAGGATTGGCAAGAATGGCACGTACAATCCGTGAAAGAATGAATGTTCGCGATAATGAGGTGTTTACACCAATAGACCTTATAAATTCTAAAACCCTTTCTTCGGTAATTAATTCATTTTTCGGTACCAATGCACTGTCTCAGTTTATGGATCAGACCAATCCGCTTGCTGAGATGACCCATAAGAGAAGGATGTCGGCACTTGGTCCGGGCGGTTTATCGAGAGAACGTGCAGGATTTGAGGTCAGGGACGTCCATTATACCCATTATGGAAGGCTTTGCCCGATTGAAACACCCGAAGGGCCGAATATCGGACTTATCTCTTCTTTGTGTGTATTTGCAAAAATAAATGATCTGGGATTCATTGCCACACCATACAGAAAAGTTAAAGATGGCAAGGTAGACCTGTCGGATGAGGGCGCAATTTATCTCACTGCAGAGGAGGAGGAAGGCCGGGTTATTGCCCAGGCAAATGCTCCTATTGATCCGGATGGCTTTTTTATCAATCAGAAAGTTAAATCCAGGCTTGACGGAGACTATCCCCTGATTGATAAAGAAGAAATAGATCTTATGGACGTAGGGCCAAATCAGATTGCATCTGTGGCTGCTTCTTTAATATCATTTTTGGAAAATGATGATGCTAACCGTGCACTAATGGGGTCTAATATGATGCGGCAGGCTGTGCCTCTTCTCAGGCCGGAAACTCCAATAGTGGGAACAGGACTGGAAGGTATAACCGTTTCAGATTCAAGGGTGATGATTAAGGCAGAATTTGACGGTGTTGTTGAATATGTTGACTCTACTCAGATAATTGTACGTTATGATGTTACCGATAACGACAGATTTGTCAGTTTTGATCCGGAAGTTGTTACTTTCGAACTTTTGAAATATTCAAAAACCAACCAGGGTACCACAATTGACCTTAAGCCATTAGTGTCCAAAGGCGACAGGATTAAAAAAGGGCAGATATTAACCGAGGGTTATGCAACCCAGAATGGTGAACTGGCTCTTGGAAGAAATCTGATGGTGGCTTTTATGCCATGGCAGGGTTATAACTATGAGGATGCCATAGTAGTCTCCGATCGTATTGTAAGAGAAGATATATTTACATCAGTACATGTTGATGAATACAGCCTTGAGGTTAGAGATACCAAAAGAGGACTTGAAGAGTTTACCTCTGATATTCCAAATATCAGTGAGGAAGCCACTAAAAATCTTGATGAAAACGGATTAATAAGGATTGGTGCAGATGTAAAACCGGGAGATATATTAATTGGCAAGATCACCCCAAAAGGGGAATCTGATCCTTCGCCGGAAGAAAAACTGTTACGGGCAATTTTTGGCGATAAAGCCGGTGATGTTAAAGATGCCTCTCTGAAAGCTACCCCTTCATTGACAGGCGTTGTGATCAATAAAAAATTATTTTCCAGGATTGGAAAAGAGAGAAAAGGAAAGAATGCAACTAAAGTATTGCTTGATCAGATAGATGAAAAATTTGATCGCGAGATTTCCGCACTGCGTTCCAAATTGGAAGAAAAGCTTTTTACATTAGTTAACGGAAAAACTTCTCAGGGAGTAAAAGATTTTTATGGCGGAGAGGTTATTTCAAAAGGTGTCAAGTTTACACTCAGACAGTTACAAGAGATAGATTACCTGACGATAAATCCGTTGAAATGGACTACGGATAAAAGCAAAAACGATTTGATATTCAGGGTGATCAACAATTACATAATGAAGCATAAAGAGGCTGAAGCTCTTGCCCGGCGCGACAGATACAATGTTACGATCGGAGATGAGCTTCCTCCGGGGATCATTCAGCTGGCTAAGGTATTTATTGCAAAGAAGAGAAAGCTTCAGATAGGTGATAAGATGGCGGGGAGACATGGTAATAAAGGTATTGTTTCGCGTGTTGTAAGACAGGAAGATATGCCTTTTCTGGCTGATGGAACACCGGTTGATATTGTTCTTAATCCTTTAGGTGTACCTTCCAGAATGAATTTGGGGCAGATTTATGAGACAGTCCTCGGATGGGCAGGGCATAAACTGGGGCTGCAATTTTCAACTCCGATATTTGATGGTGCCACTATAGAGCAAATTACAGAGTATACTGATAAGGCCGGGCTGCCAAGATACGGGAGAACAACCCTTTATGATGGTGAAACAGGTGAACCCTTTGATCAGGAAGCTACTGTAGGGATGATCTATATGATGAAGCTTGGCCATTTGGTCGAGGATAAGATGCATGCACGCTCAATAGGGCCCTACTCTCTTATTACCCAGCAACCGTTGGGCGGTAAGGCACAGTTTGGCGGACAAAGATTTGGGGAGATGGAGGTTTGGGCGCTTGAAGCATTTGGCGCCTCTCATATCCTGCAGGAGATTCTTACTGTAAAATCAGATGATGTAATAGGACGTGCCAAAGCATATGAGACAATAGTAAAAGGTGAGCCGATGCCACAACCCGGAATCCCTGAATCACTTAATGTACTATTGCATGAATTAAGAGGGCTGGGCCTCAGTATACGTATGGAATAGTGGCTTAAGCATGATGTAAACGTGTTCGGTTTTAATGAATTTTTATTACAATTATGGCATTTAGAAAAGAAAATAAAATAAAAAGCGGATTTTTAAAAATTTCTATAAGTCTTTCTTCTCCGGAGGAGATTTTGGAAAGGTCTTATGGTGAAGTTTTAAAGCCCGAAACAATTAACTACAGAACCTATAAGCCTGAACGCGATGGATTATTTTGTGAGCGTATTTTCGGACCTGTTAAAGATTATGAGTGTCATTGCGGTAAATATAAACGAATCAGATATAAAGGTATTGTTTGTGACCGGTGTGGTGTTGAAGTGACGGAAAAGAAAGTAAGGCGTGAACGAATGGGGCATATTGCCCTTGTTGTGCCGGTGGCACATATCTGGTATTTCCGGTCGCTTCCCAATAAAATAGGATATCTGCTCGGATTACCCACCAAAAGGCTCGATTCAATAATTTATTATGAAAGATATGTAGTTATTAATCCCGGCATTAAAGATGCAGACGGGGTTAAAGAACTTGATTTCCTGACAGAAGAGGAGTATTTGGATATTCTTGATTCCCTGCCGAAAGAGAATGCCCTTCTTGATGACGATGATCCTAACAAGTTTATTGCAAAAATGGGTGCCGAAGCTCTTTTTGACATACTGCAAAAGCTTGATCTGGATGATTTATCATATACCTTAAGACATAAGGCCAATACCGAAACTTCCCAACAGAGAAAAAATGAAGCACTGAAACGCCTTCAGGTTGTTGAAGCATTCAGGGCCAGCAAGAATCTCAATCAGCCTGAGTGGATGATAGTGAGGGTGGTGCCGGTTATACCTCCCGACCTGAGACCTTTAGTTCCACTTGATGGAGGCAGGTTTGCCACATCCGATCTGAATGACCTTTACCGGAGAGTTATAATAAGAAATAACAGGTTAAAGAGACTTATTGAAATAAAAGCTCCCGAAGTGATCCTCAGAAATGAAAAAAGAATGCTTCAGGAGGCTGTTGATTCATTATTTGATAATTCCAGGAAAGCAAATGCAGTAAAAACAGAAAATAACAGGGCTCTTAAATCGTTGTCCGACAGTTTAAAAGGAAAGCAGGGACGGTTCCGCCAGAATCTTCTTGGGAAAAGAGTTGATTACTCTGCCCGTTCGGTAATAGTGGTAGGACCTAAATTAAAACTTCATGAATGCGGACTGCCAAAAGATATGGCTGCAGAGCTTTATAAACCTTTTGTTATCCGTAAGTTGATTGAGAGAGGAATAGTTAAAACTGTAAAGTCAGCAAAAAAGATAGTTGATAGAAAAGATCCTGTTGTATGGGAGATACTTGAAAATGTATTAAAAGGGCATCCGGTATTGCTGAACCGTGCTCCTACACTGCACAGGCTTTCAATCCAGGCATTTCAGCCTGTAATGATCGAAGGAAAAGCCATTCAGCTTCATCCGTTGGTTTGTACCGGGTTTAATGCCGATTTTGACGGTGATCAGATGGCAGTACACCTCCCATTGGGAAATGCTGCTATTCTTGAAGCCCAGTTGTTGATGCTTTCTTCACATAACCTTCTTAATCCTGCCAATGGTGCTCCAATTCATGTGCCTTCGCAGGATATGGTGTTGGGGCTCTATTATATGACTAAACAAAGAGACAATTCAAAGGGTGAAGGTATGACATTTTATTCACCCGAAGAGGTGACTATTGCATATTCAGAAAGGGTAGTCGGGCTTCATGCAATTGTAAAGGTAAAAGTGGAAGATATCGACGATAATGGCGAATATTTTAAACATATTGTTGAAACAACAGTAGGAAGAGTTCTTTTTAATGAATATGTACCCCGGGAGGTTGGATATATCAATCAGCTTCTTACCAAGAAATCATTGAGGTCAATTATTTCCGATGTATTTAATAGGTGTGGAAATGCTGAAACAGTTGTATTTCTTGATGCTATTAAGGACCTGGGCTATCATATGGCATACAGGGGCGGGCTTTCTTTTAATCTTGATGATGTTATTGTTCCGCCCGATAAGGAAGATATAGTTGAAAATAGCTATAATGAGGTTGATGAGGTTGTGGGCAACTACAATATGGGTTTTATAACCAATAATGAAAGATATAATCAGGTTATTGATATTTGGACACATGCAAACTCGAAGCTGACATATTCAGTGATGAAAACCCTAAGTACCGATAAGCAGGGTTTTAATTCAATATATATGATGCTTGATTCCGGAGCAAGAGGCTCTAAAGAGCAGATCAGGCAGTTATGCGGGATGAGGGGATTGATGGCTAAACCGCAAAAATCAGGGTCAACCGGTTCGCAGATTATTGAGAACCCAATTCTTGCCAATTTTAAAGAGGGGTTATCGGTTTTGGAATACTTTATTTCAACTCACGGAGCCCGTAAAGGTTTGGCAGACACTGCGCTGAAAACTGCCGATGCGGGATATCTGACCCGTCGTCTTGTTGATGTTTCGCAGGATGTTATAGTTTCTGAAGAAGATTGCGGAACATTAAGAGGAATTGTTGCCACTGCAATAAAGAATAATGAGGAGGTAGTTGCCTCTCTGTATGAAAGGATAGTTGGCAGAACTTCGGTTCATGATATCTACCATCCTCTTAATGGGGATCTGATCGTTAAATCGGGTAGTGAGATAACTGAAGAGGTTGCTCTGGCAATCGAAGATTCTCCATTGGAGAGTGTAGAAATACGTTCGGTTCTTACATGCGAAGCACAGACCGGAGTGTGTACCAAATGTTACGGAAGGAATCTTGCTACCGGCAAAATGGTACAAAAAGGGGAATCTGTAGGTGTAATTGCAGCTCAGTCGATCGGTGAACCCGGTACACAGTTAACACTTCGTACTTTCCATGTTGGCGGTATTGCAGGAAATATTTCTGCTCAGTCTGAAATTGAAGCACGTTATGACGGTATTGTTCAAATAGATGAATTGCGTTCGGTTCCGCTTCATAACAGTGAAGGTAAACTTGTGTATGTGGTTGTAAGCCGGTTGGCAGAATTAAAAATTATTGACAAAAATACACAGATACCGTTATCTTCTCATCCATTACCCTATGGTTCAAAATTATATGTTAAGAGTGGTGATGAAGTCAGGAAAGGGAAGTTAATTTGTGAATGGGACCCGTTTAATGGAGTTATTATTAGTGAATTTGAAGGTAAGGTAGAGTTTGAACACCTGGTTGAAGGGGTTACCTATCGTGAGGAGTCTGATGAGCAGACCGGTTATAGTGAAAAAGTGATAATTGAAACAAGGGATAAAACAAAGAACCCTGCTTTGAAATTGTTAGATAGGGACGGGGTTCAGATACGTTCTTATAACCTGCCTGTTGGAGGCCATATTGCAGTTACTTCCGGACAGAATGTGAATGCAGGGATGGTATTGGTGAAGATACCGAGAGCTGCAGGAAAAGCCGGTGATATAACAGGTGGTTTGCCCAGAGTTACAGAGCTGTTTGAAGCACGTAACCCTTCAAATCCGGCGGTTGTTTCAGAAATTGACGGAGAAGTCTCACTTGGGAAAATAAAAAGGGGTAACAGAGAAATTATCATCTCTTCGAAAACAGATAATGTTAAAAAATATCTTGTTCCGCTTTCAAAGCAGATACTTGTGCAGGAAAACGACTATATCAGGGCGGGAACACCTCTGTCGGACGGAGCGATCACCCCTGCAGATATATTGGCCATTAAAGGCCCTACAGCTGTACAGGAGTACATTTTGAATGAGGTTCAGGATGTTTACCGTATGCAGGGTGTTAAGATCAATGATAAACACTTTGAGGTTATTATCCGGCAGATGATGAGGAAAGTTGAAATTGAAGACCCGGGAGATACCAGATTCTTAGAAAAGCAGGTAGTGGATAAAAGTGAATTTATATCGGAAAATGACTGGATCTGGAATAAGAAAGTTGTTATTGACCCTGGTAATTCCGAAGGGTTAAAATCGGGTCAGATAATTTCTTCCAGGAGGTTAAGGGATGAAAACTCACAGCTGAGAAGGAAAGATAAAAAGCTGATAGAGGCAAGAGATGCCATTCCCGCAACTTCCAGTCAGGTTTTGCAGGGTATTACAAGAGCTGCACTTCAGACAAGAAGCTGGCTGTCGGCCGCTTCCTTCCAGGAGACAACAAAAGTGCTTAATGAAGCGGCTATTCACGGGAAAACAGATTTCCTTGACGGACTGAAAGAGAATGTAATTTGCGGACATCTTATTCCGGCCGGTACCGGACTGAAAGAGTATAAGAGTCTGATTGTCGGTTCAAAGGAGGAGTATGACCGGATGATTGAAATGAAAAGAAGCATTTAAGTATAATATTATGGACGACCAAAAGAAAAAACAACAGCTGAATATTGAGCTCAATGAGGAAGTGGCTCAGGGTATATACTCCAATCTTGCAGTGATTACCCATTCTGCTTCCGAGTTTATTATCGACTTTATCAGGATTATGCCGGGTATTCCAAAAGCTAATGTGAAATCCAGAGTGATACTTACTCCCGGGCATGCAAAACGTTTGTTATTGGCTTTGCAGGATAATATTAAAAAATATGAAGCTGTTCACGGACAGATAAAAAACTTTATGCCGGGTTCTGATCCATCTATGCCGCCTTTAAGTTTTGGCGGACCCACGGCGCAGGCATAAATACTTTTAATATAGATCAGGTATTGAGAGGTACCTTTCTCCATGGTCATATATAAAGGTTAATATCCGTGATCCTTCCGGCACTTCATGAAGCTTTTTTGCTATAGCAGCCAGTGAGGCTCCGGATGATATTCCGATAAATAAGCCTTCCATTGTGGCTGCTTTTTTTGCATATTCATATGCCTCTTCTTTAGATACTGTTATTGTACCGTCGAGCAGTTCTGTTTTCAGGTTTTCCGGAATAAAACCTGCTCCTATTCCCTGTATCTTATGAGGCCCCGGTTGGCCACCACTGATTACGGGACTTTCAGATGGTTCTACTGCAAATACTTTCAGTTCCGGGAACTCTTTTTTTAATGTTTCTGCTACACCGCTGATATGACCTCCCGTACCAACACCCGAAATCAAATAGTCTAATCCGCCGGGAAAATCTTTTAAAATTTCCGTTGCGGTTTTTCTCCGGTGAACGTCAATATTTGCCGGATTTTTAAATTGAAAAGGGATCCATGATTTTTTTATCCGGGACGCCAGCTCTTTGGCTTTATCAATTGAACCGTTCATCCCTTTTTCTTTTGGGGTAAGCACTAACTCTGCCCCAAGGGCATTTAACACCTGCCGCCTCTCCACAGACATCGATTCGGGCATGGTAAGGATCAAGCGGTAACCCTTTACTGCGGCAACCAATGCAAGTCCTATTCCTGTATTTCCCGAAGTAGGTTCTATAATCACTGAGCCGGGATTTAATAACCCTTTGTTTTCAGCATCCTCCACCATAGACAGAGCAATGCGGTCTTTAATACTTCCTCCCGGATTGGTTTTTTCAACTTTTACCCACACTTCATAACCGGCAGGGAAAAGCCGGTTTATTTTTACATGGGGTGTATTTCCAATAGTCTCTAAAATGTTGTTAGCTTTCATAAAATATGATTAATTTTTATATCTGATCCATTTCACCAGCTCTTTTAAGGTTATTTTTTTCCCGTAAAGCAATAACCCTGTTTTATAAATTTTTGCAGCAATCCAGATAGCTCCGATAGTGGTAATTATGAGAAGGGTCATTGAAAGAAGAAGCTCCCATACCGGTATTTCATACGGAATACGGGCCAGCATGGCTACCGGTGAGGTAAATGGAATCATTGAGCCCCAAAAAGCTATGGGCCCTTCTGGGTTTCTGGCAATAGGGAACAGTAATATTATTGATAGGATAAGAGGAATTGTTATGGGAAAAACCAATTGTTGTGAATCTTCATCATTGTCGACAGCAGCTCCAATTGCTCCAAGGAGGGAGCTGTACAGCAGATATCCGGCAAGGAAATAGAATATAAATGAAAAAATGATCAGCCCTAAATTTAAATTTCCTATCATTTCCAGGATAGTTGCTAAACCGGCCTGGTCTGCAATTTGGGGCAGCTGACTGTTAAATTGTTGCTGGTTTTCCATTATGCTTTGTCCTATTTCGATTGTATTTCCGGAAATCAGCAGTCCCGGCACCATAACTAAGGCAACTGAACCTATAATTGCCCAAATGGCAACCTGGGTGAGCCCTACAAGGGCTGTTCCAATTATTTTGCCTGCCATCAGCTGGATCGGTTTCACAGAAGATATAATAACCTCGATAATACGTGATTTTTTTTCTTCCATAACACTTCGCATAACCATCGAGCCATACATAAAAACGAAAAAATATATGAGAAATCCCATTGCATAGCTTGCAATAAATGCTATTTCAGAGGAGCTTTTTGTAGTATCTCCGCTTTCGGTAACTTTAAGGGTGCTTAATTTAACACGGGTTCGGGTGGCAGCAAGGCGCTTTTCCAAGTCAGGAATACCGGTTTCAGATATTATTTTATTTCGTTTTTCACTTTCGATAATATTGCTGAGCTTACTTTCAATCTGTTCGTTTAGTTCGATGGGAACCTGTTTTTCTGAAATCAGTTGTGCTGTTCCGGTTGAAAAAATATTATCAGGAATAAAGAGAAGGGCGTAAAATCCATTTTCCTTAAGATTGGATTTAACCTTATCAAATTCTTTTGCCGGGATAAAATGAAATTTTGTCAATCCTTCGGGATCGTCAAGAGTACCCAGGAAAAGGGCTGATGCGTCATAGACGGCAATTAAGCGCTCCTGTTTATCTTCTTTTACGGACAGCCATATTATCAAGGCAAACATCCCCGCAAAAAGTAATGGTACCAATAAGGTTAAAATAATAAATGATTTTCGGGTTACCCTTTTTAAATATTCCTGTTTCAGTATTAATAGTGTCTTGTTCATTTTATCTGTTTGAGGGGTTATCTTCTTCAACAGCTTTAATAAATACGTCGTTCATTCCGGGAATGATCTCTCTGAATGTAACTATGTCAACAATTGGTATAATTTCTTTGAGAAGCTGATTACCTGCATCTTTTATGGTATTTTGAACGGTTACCCTGTTACTGTTATTACTTGTAAACCGATCCAATATTTTATAACGACCTTCTAATACGCCGTATAGATCTGCAGGTTCACCTTTATAAACAATTTCAAATATATTTGACTTATATTTTTCGCGGATCTCATTTGTCGGACCGTCAACTATTTTGGCTGATTTATTTATCAGGGCAATATGGTCACACAACTCTTCAACAGAAGCCATATTGTGTGTTGAGAATATAATTGTTGCTCCATTTTCACGTAAGCTGAGTATCTCTTTTTTTAGTAGAGCGGTATTGATAGGATCAAATCCACTGAATGGTTCATCAAAGATTAAAAGTTTCGGGTTATGGGCAACGGTGGTAATAAACTGCACTTTTTGTTGCATTCCCTTTGATAATTCTTCAACCTTTTTATTCCACCAATCCATTATTTCAAACTTTACAAACCATTTTTTCAGTGATACAACAGCATCGTGCCTGCTTAGTCCTTTTAGCTGTGCCAGATAGACAGCCTGTTCTCCTATTTTTATTTTCGGATAGAGCCCCCTCTCTTCAGGCAGGTACCCGATAAGGGCAACATCAGATGATCTCATTTTCCTGCCCTGCAGGAATATCTCTCCGGAATCGGGTGCAGTTATTTGATTAATAATGCGAATTAAAGTAGTTTTTCCCGCTCCGTTTGGGCCCAGCAGTCCGAAGATACTCTGTTTTTTTACAGAAATACTCACATCTGTAAGAGCTTTGGTTGCAGCAAAAACCTTTGTTATTTTTTTTGTTTCAAAAAAGTCCATTAACAGATATTTTTTGGTCTCTTTATAAAAGGAGTTATTTTTTAAAGTCAGATACCGTCTTATTATTTTCCCGCCGGTTTTTCATTGGTTTTTTGATTTATCACCTTCTTTGTTAAGACTTTCAGTCAGTTTTCTTACTAATTTCATATTATCAAAAAACTCTTTTGCAATAACTCTGATTATGGTATATGCCGGTATAGCCAGAAACATACCCAATATTCCCGCAAGGCTGCCTGCTGCCATAATCACTAAAAATATTTCCAATGGATGCGCCTTAACGCTGCTGGAATAGATCAGAGGTTGAAAGAGCACATTGTCAATAATCTGTACTGATAAAAATACAATAGACATCAAACCCAGCAAAGGGAGGGTATGATCCATAAAATTTGCATTTATATTTATGGCAGCACCAATGAGAAGGCCTGTAACAGCCCCCATCCACGGTCCTAAATATGGAATTACATTGAAAAGGCCGCAGAAGAACCCAATAATAACAGCATGGTTGAATTCAATGCCTGCAATTGTTAGTCCGAGTGTAACTAATAGTCCCACCATAAATACTTCAAGAATAATACCCAGGAAATACCTTCTTAAAAGGTAGGATATTGAATCAAGTATATTTGTCACCTTTTCTTCAAACTCTGTAGGAACAATAAGCAGGATACCTTCTTTAAACATACTCTTTTCTTTCAGAAAGAAAAATGTAATGAAGGAGATAGAAAATACCGCTATCAGAAAATCACCGACTGTTCCTGCCACATAAACAAAAACATTTGACAACCCGGAAAGATCAAATTTCGAACTTACTCTTTCTGTCAACACATCCATAAATGTTTTATTTTCCAGAAGCAGACTTTCATCACCCGATAATCTCAGGAGTTTGGTAAGGGGCTCTTCAATATAGTTTATAAGGGCTTTGATGTCAATTTGTGACAAAGTTTCCAACTCTTTTATCAGAAGTGGTATTATAAATCTAAAAAGGGCAAACAGAACAAACCACATTATAATGAGTGTAATCAGTGCAGCTACTCCTTTGGGGAGGTAAATTTTTTTAATATGCAGCAGAGAAAGCCATTTTACCAGAGGTCTGCCAATAAAAGCCAGCACAACAGAGATCAGTATATATGTGACTATTGCACTGAAATACCATATAAGGAAGATCAGAAACAGTCCGCCGGTTATCAGCAGGGTATTACGGGTTATTCCTTTTATATGCATAGGCTTGCATTTTAAGCAAAGATAAGTGAAAAATTATTAACTTTTTTCCCATTTGGCTAAAACCCTAACCGGTGCATTATAAACTATATTGATAAATTTATCGAAAGTCTTCCATAGTTGAAAACTAAAATATTTTAAGATATGGTGCATTCTGAAATGAATTAAGATTTTATTTCCAAAAGTTTTATAATCAAATTTTTTCAAATCTTTTGCACTATACAGGGATTGTAATTTATGCTCGTCGAAAGAGTGTAAGTGGGCATTGAACGGGGTAGGTTTATTGCAATGTATGCACAGAGAATAGGCAGGTTTCTCCTTATAAGGTGTTGTTACCAGCAGTATTCCCCCGGGTTTTAATACCCTGAAGAGGCATTTTACAAAATCTGAGGGATCCACAATATGTTCGATTACCTCTGATGCTACTATATAGTCGAAACTTTTTTCTTTAAAGGGCAGGGCATAAACATCCGCAATAACGGCCGAATGGTTTGGGAACGGGTACTTTTTCAGGGCACGCGATGTATTTTCAAAAGAGATATCCATAGAAATTACATTGAAACCTTTAGGACAAAATAGTTGTGATACCCAGGCTTTTCCACAACCTGCATCTAAAATGTTGCCGGTGGCGCCATTTATAAATGATGCTATATATTCTCTTATCCTTCGGTCCAAATGTTCAGTTTCATTATCACGTTTAGCAAAATAATCGTACTCTGCTGCATCTTTTTGATAATGGTCAATATAATTGAATGTTGTACCTTGATTTATATGAATCTTTGAAGCCACGGGAGGGGCATTATCTTTTTTAAGAATAAAAGAAGGAATTGTATCGGTAACATTATAAATTGTGCTGCAATTTTTACAGGTTAAACTGTTGTTTTCAGGCGATAGTAATAAATCACCGGCATTGCAGGCAGGGCATTGCAATATTTCCAGTATATTTTTGGCTGACATTTCGGTTTGTATGAAAGGATATAAAATTATATGATTTTTAAACTATATTTAAATATATAAATAAAAAGAGAGCAATTGTGATAAATGAATAAATTATGAATATCCGTACGGGAATATATTGTGCCGGTTGTATTCCAAGAACAAATTTATTATAAACCACCCAGATTATCTTTTGGGTGGCGTAAGCAATCAATGTTGCAAATGCAACACCTTCGATACCCCAGATATTGATAAAAACAGTGCTTAATGAAATATTAACCATTAATTCAACAAGAGATGCATACATTATGATTTTCATCTTTTTCAATCCTATGATAACAGTATGAGGGAAAACTAATCTGCTTATTATAAGAAGGAGGTAGATATTGAAAATTACTGCACTTTCAGTAAAATTCCGGTTAAATATTAAAGGATATAACCGGCTGCTGCACAATAAGAATATCATTGTTACCGGGAAAAGCAGATGCATTAACTTTGCAGATCTGTTTTTTAATGAGTTTAGTGTATTTTCAATATTTTTACCGGCAGAAAATTCAGGAATAAATGCTGTACTGAGGGCATTGGCCATCAGTAATACAAGAGGAAATTCACGTGCTCCATAACTGAACAGTGCAAATTTGGCTGAATCAAATTTGAATAAAACCAATAATCCATCAACATAAGTTGCTGACCCGCCTATTAAAGCACTGAACACCAAAGGCAGGGCCAGATATAAATGTTCTTTTATGAATGCAATTGAAAAAACCGGTGTCGAATACTTTTTTATCAAAATAAGAATCCAGATATACCGGATGAGTGAAATAGCAACTAATCCTGCAAAAGAGAGCTGTATGGTTCCACCCAGAACAATGGGCATTGAAACAAAAAGGAGCTGCAGAGAAAAAGTGATAAATCCATATTTTAATATTTTTTTCGGTTGATTTTTCAATAAATAGATATATTCTATTAAAAAAGCAGGAGTGCTGAAAAAGATATAGAGCAGAATAAAGTTAAAGCTCTGAAACTCTCCGGGTTTTGTTAATGTTTTTATTATAAGTCCCTTAAAAATAGAAATTAAAATTATTGATATCAGGCTGAAAGCTGTTATTAACAGGAAAGCATTAAAGATTGCCGGCGATCTGCCTGCTGCAGGTTTTAATGAATTGTTGTTATGATATAGAGGCAGGAATGATTGGATCAGACCGTTAATCCAGAAAGAGCATATCAGTGCGGAAAAGAACATAAAAAATTCATATTCACCAATAGCTTCGGTTGTAAGATTACTTTTTGCAAAGACAATACTTATAAGCAGCAGAACACCATATCTGAATATCTGAAATATCTGTAGTCCGGAAATATTGTCTGTATACTTTTTTAGTAACAATTTTTACTGCTCTTTAGATAATATAAATTTTCCGGGATAAAGCTATAAAATAAATACCTCGCCCGGCCCCGACCTTGAGGTTAGTTTTATTTCAAATTTTGACATAAGGAGTTGATGTGCCTCCAATGCCAGCCGGGGAGTGTTATTTTCAGCAGAAAGATGGCTCAGAAATACACACTTCATCCGGTTTCCTGCATTTTCGTGCAGCAGTCTGAATGATTGCAAGTTGGATAAATGTCCTTTTGAAGAGGCAATTCTTTTCTTCAGCAAATAGGGGTAGGATCCTTCCTGCAGCATATTTTCGTCATAGTTTGACTCAACGAAAGCTACATCGCACATGGCCAGATTGTTAATTACATTTGAGCATGGCTCTCCGATATCTGTGAAAACACCAATATTTTTCCCCTGATGGCTGATCCTGAATGAACATGGTTCGGAAGCATCATGATTTTTCAGGAAAGGGAATATTGCAAATTCACCAATGGTGATTGAAGTGTCCGGCTTAAAAAACTTAGGCCATGGCGGACGCACATTTTTGCTGAGAGCGTTGTATGTTTTTGCTGTTATATAGACCGGGCAGTTAAGTTTTTTAGCCAGCACTCTGGCTCCCCTCACATGGTCGCTATGTTCATGAGAGATAAAAACACCTTTTATTTTTTGCGGATTAAGGTTTTTCTCTTTTATACGGAGAAGGATCTGTTTACAAGAGATTCCGGCATCAATAAGAAGAGCTTCCGTCTCATCTCCTATATAATAGCAGTTGCCGTTACTGCCTGAAGCAATGGCACATATTTCTACCATCGGGAATAAGATATTAGTTAGCTAAGAAATATTTATTTTAAAAGTAACTGCTTCCATCCCAGCAGTGTGTGCAAAGACTCTCCTTAGGCAGTCCGATTGCCTTTACCAGATCGTCAAGGCTTTGATACTGGAGTGTTGTAAGTCCCAGGTTTTTACGGATTCTCTCTATCATTGCTTTGCACTCTTCAGAATCTGTGGTTGAGTACTTTTTAATATTTACATCCTCGTTGCCTTCTAACTGGGCAATAGCCTTTCTGGTAGCCAGTTCGATAGACTTTTTTGATCGCGAAAAATTTAAAAATTTACAGGGGTAAGTTAAAGGAGGGCATGC
>LSQX01320356.1_pt1 | contig 15842 bp, 13 predicted proteins | sample 654561 | NCBI WGS metagenome assembly LSQX01 (sample SAMN04489861, study PRJNA283612) | anaerobic digester metagenome | isolation source: 4 biogas reactors fed with cattle manure at either 37C or 55C with and... | place: Denmark: Kongens Lyngby | collected 2014 | reverse complement strand
TGACCCACCAGAGCCTCCAAAGCCCGGCCTTGAATCCAGCCGTAGACGGTTCCGGGCCCGCGCACGTCGTCGGGTGCGAAGTCTTCCCCGGTCACGATATGGAATTTCGTATCGATCCAGCCCGGTTCCGGCGACCTGTCGTACCGCTCCGCAACGTAGGAGATGATGTTGACCACGATGGCGGCCAGATCGGGCAGCGCCTCACGCACGTCGTCGACGGTCGGCCGGCTCGGAAGCAGGCGGCCCGTGTACGGCAGCGGCCGCGAAAGGTGTGCTGTGCCCACAACATCGCCCCGTTCCAACGTCTGCAGTGCCTCTACGGTAAGTCTGTGCGTACACTGTTCCGCTCAGACGCAGTAGACTCCTCTATTGACGTAAGAGTAAAGGGCTGTGCCACGTGGCACTCGCTGCCCGTGGCCCGTGGAGCAAGTCCTCTATTCATGACGCCGCGTTCCATTCAAGATAGAGAACAAAGGAGGCTGCAGAGCGCGCTCTGCAGCCTCCCGCGCGTGTTTCCGCCGTGCCGGGTTGCGGTGCCTCAGTCGAGGCCCCGCTCCGCCCGCGTGGCCTTCTCCGCGTTCACGGCCTCCAGCTGCATGGTGGCGAACACCTCGGGCGGCGCCTCGCCTTGCCGCAGCCTGTTCCAGGCCGCGCGGATCGTCGGATTCACGTCATCCGAGATCCACGGCTGGGAGACGGCCCGGACGAGCGACCACATGATCGGCTCGTGCAGCGGATCTTCCCGCAGGCTGGGTTGCTGAATGACCTCGAAACGCGTCGGCAGTTCACCGGTTTCGAGGAACCAGCGTTCCTGGGACTCCTTGGACTGCACGAACAGCAGCCACTCGGTCGCCAGCTCCGGATCGGAGGCCTGGCTAGTGACGGTGAGGCTCCACGAAGTGACCAGGCTGGTCTGGGAGCCGCCCGGTTCCGGCGCCGGGATCTCGACGATGCCGAACTCCAGGTCCGGATGGGTGCTGCGGAAGCTGCCCATCATGGCCGGGTGAGCGTACACCATGCCCAGGGTTTCGTTGCGGAAGGCGGTCCAGCGGCTGCCGAAGCCGGGATCCTCGACGCGGTGGACGGTGACGAGGTCGGCCGCCCACTGCAGGGCATCGGTAGCTTCCTTGCTGTCAAGGCGCGGCAGTTTCTCGGCTTCGTCCCAAAGCACGGCGCCGTTCTGCAGCATGAGCGAGATCAGCACCGGCTCGTATCCGCCCGTCGCCAGACCCATACGCTCCGTCTGGCCGTCGGGACCGAATCGGGCGATGCGCCGGCCCGCTTCTACGGCCTCTTGCCAGGTCGTCGGAGGCCGGTTTCCGTCGAGCCCGACCGCTTCAAACAGCTGCGGCTGGTAGAAAAGGACGACGGTCTGGACGTCCGTGGGCAGGCCATAGTAACGGCCGTCGGCGCCCTTCAACGGTTCGAGGGGACCCGGGATGAACTCCGTGTCAAGTTCCTCCGTGGTGATGAGCGACTCGGCCAAGGGCTGCACCATGCCGGATGGGATGAGCCACGGCACCCAGTTGGACCGCACTTGCATCGTGTCCGGTCCGGCGCCTCCCGCCAAAGCGACGAGCACCTTGTTCAAGTACTCGGCGAGCGGGTAAACCTGCACCTCGACCTCGACGTCGGGATTTGCCGCCATGAACTCCTGCGCCAGCCGCTTCATCATCTCGTCGCGGGCGGGCGAGGAATGCTGCCAGTGTACGATTTTCGTCTTTGTCTGAGCGGCCGCGCCGAGCGGCAACGCTACGAAGATCAGGCAGAGAAGTGCGGTGAGAGCTGCTTTGTGAGAAAATCTGCGTGTGCTCATGGCACTGCCTCCTTTCTAGCGGTCAGGGAGCCAGGCTGGCCTCAGTTGACCAGCCTGACCTCAATTTTGAATTCGTACCAGCGGCCGGGTTCCAACTCGAACGGAACTTCCACCATCCGGTTGTCGCCGCCGCTGAACCGGTGGGTAATCGCCAATACGCCGACGCTCCGGTTGTACTGAACCATGTAATTGTTGTTCCGGTTGTCACCCCGCACGATAAAGTTCATGCGGTTGGTGTTGCCGTTCCACGAGACGAGCTTGTAACGGAACTCGAAAACGTGCTCCGCGCTGTCGGCGAAGTACTCGGCCTTCGGCCACAGGTCCGACATACCCGTTAACCCGGCGTCGCTCTGCTCCAGAACCTTGTTGCCGTCTTCTTCAACGATCGTCCAGCCGCCGGCGTTCTCGCGCTGCCACTTGCTCGGGAAAGCGCCCAGTTCTTCGTCCTCGAAGTCGTCGGCGAACAGAATCTCGCCCGCCAGGCTCGTCACCTTCACGTCATCGTAGCGCACGATACCGTTGTAGGGGACGAACATCACTTTGCCGGGCAGGTAGAAGCTGTCATCGAACACGTATTCAAGGAGTTTTTCGCCGTCGACCCAAGCGGTGATTTGCGTCTTCTGGGCTTGTGCCATCACACCGGTTCCGAGCACGAGTGCCAATGCCAACGCCAGCGTTGTGACCACTGTCAGCTTCTTACTCATGAGACACCCTCCTTAGGCGAATGCTCGAGACGGTCACGACGACGGTTCCAATGCTTCGGTCAACACGCGTCCGTCGACTGTGGCGGGTAAGGGAAGGTCGAATAGGGCCAGCAGCGTAGGCACCACGTCGACGATTTCCGCTTCTCCGAGGGTCACCCCCTTTCGTATGCCCGGCCCGCTGAGAATGAGCGCAATTTGGCTCTCAGCGGGTCGACCGTGGATGCCGGAGTTCGCCCGGCCGGGGTACAGGGTGTAACCGGCTGCGGGCGCCACTACGATGTCCCCGACGAGGTCCGGGTCGGTGTGAAGCTCGCGCAGGGCCTCGCGGTCGTAGACGACGGCGCCCACGATTTGTCGCAAGGCTGCGAGGAGCTCCTCTTCCCGCTGTGTATCAAACCGGCCGTCGCGCAGGTACAGAAACGCGCTGCCGTGTTGGATTTGGACGATATCGGTGTCCGCCCGGATCGCGGCGTTGTCTTTCGCCACGGTAAAGCCGTGGGCCCACATCTGGTACTCGAGGGTCGGACGTATGGGTTGGCCGTCCGCCGGGCTCATGCCGTGGTCCGAAACGACGACTATTACGGTTTTATCGTAGATGCCGCGGGCTCTCAGTGTATCGAGAATGATTCCTACTTCAGCGTCGGCCTGGGCTACCGCCTCGGCCGTGCGGGCGCTGAACGGTCCGCCTCCATGGCCCGCCTCGTCCACGGCTAGATTCAAGTAGACGAACAGGTTCGGAGGGCTGTTGCCGCGGAGCCAAAGGAGGCCTTCGCCCAAGTTGCGGCTGTACAGATCGACGTCGCGTTCTAACATGTAATGGGATACGCTGGCCGTGCGCAGACCGGCATCCCGGAACGCCCGGGCCACGGTGACGGCCCTGTTGTCGCGCAAAGGCTCGATGATGCGGTCGGCGTTTCTGTCGTAACGGGAATTGTTGGGGATACCTGTAGTTTCGGGATAGGCGCCCGTGACGAGAGACGTTTGATTGACGGTCGAGTTGGAAGGAAACACGCCAGTCGCTGCCTCGAACCGCACGCCTTCCTTTGCGAGCTCGTGGAGGTTCGGCGTGTCATACAGTTCCATGTAGTCGTTGCGAAAACCATCGATCACGATGATCACGGCGTATTCGGGTTGCGCGGCCGTGCCGGCCCAGGCCGCTGCCAAGACGAGCAGAAGGCAAAGGCCGATTGATCGAACTGCCGGAGTCCTTCGTGTGACATTATGCATGGTCGAACCCCCTCGTGGGGTTGCCCCGGAAGCAGAGGTCATACCGCGCCGCGCAACTCAAAGCGGAAGTTGTGAATGATCAAGAGGGCGGCGCCGACGAGCCCGCCGAACGGTCCCGCTTGTGCCGCCACGATACGGACGCTGCTCCGATGGGCAGGCAAGACGCGTTGGATGACGGCTTGTTGCAGTGCCTCTACGACTCGCTGTTCCGCTTCGCGGGTGACCGATCCTCCTACTACGACAAGTTCGGGTGACAGCAGATTCACCAAACTGGCCACGCCCGCGCCCAAATACTCCACTGCGACGTCGAATATGCTGCGGGCTGTCCGGTCGTTTTCTTTGACGGCTTGCATAAAGTGTTCGATGCGCAGCTTGCCGACGTCGCCTTGGCACGCGGCAGCCAGTGCCGTGTCGACTCCCTGATGCAACATGTAAGTGGCCTGGGACAGCATGGCGGCACCGCCCGCCATCACGCCCAGGCAGCCGCGGTTGCCGCAGCGGCACGGGGGTCCGTTCACGTCGACCGTCATATGGCCGAACTCGCCCGCCGCGCCCCAAGCTCCCCTGTAAACGCTGCCGTCGACGATGATGCCGGCCCCTATGCCGCCGTCGATCGAGATGTAGATGAAGTTTTGCGTACCTTTGCCCGCGCCGAGGTGCAATTCGGCCAGTGCCGTGGCGTTTTGGTCGTTATCTACGAGCGTCATCATGCCGAAGCGTTTGCTCACGACGGGCCCGACCGGGACGTTTTTTACACCTAGGCTGGACGAATAACGCAATATGCCGGAGTTCTTGTCGATCAGACCCGGGCACGCCACGCCGATTCCGAGGACAGGCCGGCCGAGGTCCTGCGCCGCGGCCCGCAGCTTGGCTACGGCCTGGATGATGGAACCGAGAAGGCCGTCGGAGCTAGCAAGATCGATGGGATGGGTGATTTGATGCAGAACATCGCCGTGTAGATTGGTAACGGCACCTTGGATGCCGTCCACGTGAACGTAGAGGGCGAGCACCGTGCGGGCATGGGGATTCAACGTGACGAGAACAGGAGGTCTGCCCCCTTGCGACCGGCCGAGCCCTTTCTCATCGACCAAACCTTCTTCTATCAGTTGGTCGACGATGGCCGACACCGTGGCCGGGCTGAGGCGCATCTGTTTGGCCAACTCTGCCCGGGAGATGGGCCCCCGTGACCAGATGGCCTCCAACAGCAGGGAGCGGTTGATGCGTTTCATGAGCTGACTATTGCCTGTGTACCGCACTGCCCTCGCATCCTCAGTCGCAGCAGGCCGGCACGACCCGATGCCGCCGGCCTTACTTTATTTACTCAACAAACAAACGGACGACGGGACGGCGCCCCACGCGTTTCGGGCAGGTCCTCCCGCTGCCGGCCGGGGACCGACGGAAGGTGCGCCGGCACCGGTATACTTCCACTTCAAGCCGTGTTTTCCTTGTTTTCTCGGCGGTCCCGCCGCAACTTCCTACGATCCCCATGCAGTGGGCTCAGCGGGACGCCTTGCGCCTCGACACCGGCCGTCCCGGAGCGCGCAGGGTCCGGGTTATCCCAGGGGTTCAATAGGTTTCGTGTTGCCGAAGACGGGCGTCGGACCGGCGACCGGTGCAGCCCAGCGCACGGCATTGGCGATAACCTGCATGACTAGGGGGTGGTGATAGATCGGATACGTTTCGTGCCCGGGCCGGAAGTAGAAAATGCGTCCTTTCCCGCGGTAGAAGCAGCAGCCGCTGCGGAAGACCTCACCGCCCGCGAACCAGCTGATGAAGACGAGCTCGTCGGGGGTAGGGATGTCGAACCGCTCACCGTACATCTCCGTTTGCTCGATCTCAAAATACTCCGGCAGGCCGGCGGCGATCGGATGGCTCGGTTCGACGACCCAGATGCGCTCCTTCTCGCCCGCCTCGCGCCACTTCAAGTCACACGTCGTTCCCATAAGGGCCTTGAATATTTTCGAGAAGTGTCCGGAGTGCAATACGATAAGACCCATGCCGTCCAGGACACGCTTGCGCACCCGGGAGACCACCGCGTCGTCGACCCGGTCGTGTGCCCTGTGGCCCCACCAGATAAGGACGTCGGTCTGGTTCAGGCGCTCTTCCGTCAAGCCGTGTTCCGGTTCTTCCAGCGTCGCCGTGGCAACCGAGAAATCCTCGTGTTTTTCGAGATGTTCCGCGATGGCCGCGTGGATGCCGTCAGGGTAGATCCTGGCTACGGCTGGATTTTCCTTCTCGTGGAGAAACTCGTTCCAGACGGTTACCTTGATGGGTGTCATATGTATCGCGAAACCTTCGCTAACTCGAACGGTGAGACCGACGGTTTCGCTTTCCTCCTTTCCCGCGGTGCAACGACGCTGCGAGGCCTGCTCGCGGCGTGCGTGCGTTGTCTACCCAAACCTTCGTTCCAGGTTGGTGAAATCCTCCACCATCCCCCGGGGCGGGCTTCCCTGCTTATGGTTGTTTTCCGCACCGAATTTATGCTGAGTTGGGCAGGATTTCATAGGGCTTAACAGAATACGTGGTGGAGAGAGTCGCCTCATCACCCTGCGGTGTCCCACCGTAACCAGCGGATGGCCCGAAAGGAGGGAATCCCCCGATCTTGCCAGTACCGCATCGCGTTGCGTCAAGGCAAGCGCTCCCGCCCCTGCCCCTGACGCGAGTCCCGCTTCACAGGTGAGGAAACATCGGATACTCACTTGGCTGAAACCCCAGGTCGGTGGGGGTTAAGCGCTCCAACGGGTGATATTGCACAAGGGCGACGTAAGGGGGTAAATGAAGATGCATAACCGATTGCTGGCGCTCTTACTTACCGCCCTCATGGTATGGACCCTGGCTGTGCCGGCCCTGGGTGCGAATCCGTTCTTCGACGTGCCGGAAGACCACTGGGCATACGACGCCGTAGAATACCTGGCCGAGGCTGGCCTGATCGAAGGTTATCCGGACGGTACCTTCGGCGGCGCCCGGAACTTTACCAGGTACGAGATGGCGCTCGTCTTTGCTCGCATCGTGGCCCGCTTCGAGCAGTACGTCGATCAGCTGGTTCAAGAGGGGATCTCCACCCGTTTGCAGGGTATCGAGAACCGGTTGGACGGAGTAGATTCCCGTGTGGAAGGCATCGACTCCCGCGTCGAGGGCCTTGACACCCGTTTGACCGCAGTCGAATCCCGCCTCGACGAGCTGGCCGCCCAGGTAGCCGAAGCCTTGAAGGAAGCGTCCGAAGCCTTGCGGGCGGCAAGTGAGGCACGTGATGTAGTTGAAGTTCCGGAACCGGTTGAGCTCGAGGTTCCCGTCGTAGATCCCGAGCAAATTGAAGCGGCCCTCGAGGCTGCCCGTCGTGCGCAGGAGCTTGCCGAACAAGCCATGCAGGTCGCAGTCGGCACCCTCGAAGTGATCGACGCGCGTGACTGGGAGGGCCAGATGGCCGATCACGACGCCCAGATCAGCGCGGCCGCGGCCAGGGCGCAGCAAGCCCTCGAGGCGGCCCAGAAGGCCGTAGCTGACGCAGAGGCGGCCATGGAGGTTGCCGTCGGCACGCTCGAGGCAATCGATGCTCGCGACTGGGAAGGCCAAATCGCACGGACCAGCGAAGAGGCCCGAGCCGCGTCGGCACTGGCGGCCGAGGCTCTAGCGGCAGCCGAGAAGGCGTTGCTCGCGGCCAAGGACGCGATGGACGTGGCGTCCGGAACGCTGGAGGCCATCGATGCTCGTGATTATGATGCCCGCATCGAGAGCGCGGCGGCCGCGGCCGAGCAGGCTATGGAGCTGGCGCAACGGGCAGCGGCTAGCGCCGAACAGGCATTGGCGACGGCCGATGCCGCGATGCAGGTAGCTATCGGAACGTTGGAAGCCATCGATGCGCGTGACTGGGAAGGGCAGATTGCGTCTGCCGCCGCTAAGGCCGACGAGGCGTCCGCGAAGGCGGACGAGGCTCTGGCATTGGCCCGGAGCATCGCACTTGTGAGCGAGCCCGACGGCGAGGAGCTGCCGGTCCCGAGGCCGAGCTTCACGGACGAGGCCCGCGCAGCCATCGAAGAGATCGCCGCTAGGGTCGTTATGGACCGTCTGGCGGAAGTGAAGGCCAGGGCCGACGAGATCGCCGCCGAAGTGAGCGACATCCGTACGGATCTTGACGCTGCCAAGGCGTTGATCGGTGCGGAGGCCGACCGCCTCGAGCGAGCGATCCTGGACCTGACTCAGGAGTTCGCCTACGAGCTTGAGACTCTGGGCGTGCGCGTCGCGGCATTGGAGGCCAAGTTCACGTCGCTCGACTCCCGGGTGGCAACCCTCGAGTCCGACGTGGGCGCGCTGAAGCAGGATGTGGGCACGCTGAGGACCGACCTCGACGTGCTCGGTACGACCGTCGATGAGCACGGCAGCGAGCTCGTTGCCCTCCGCGCCGAGGTCGAGAAGTACCGCATCAGCGGCTTCAACGAGATCCGCGGCTACTACGGTGTCAGCGAGGGTACGGCAACGATCCTCAACAACCCGCGGGATCCGGATGCCGGTGCGTTCGACGTGCCCAAGCCTGGTGTGTCCAACAGGCTGCAGGTCCGTCTGGACGGTAAGCCGAACGACGAGGTCGACCTGGTGGCACTCGTTGACCTGGTGCTGGACACCCGCAGCGGCCGGGCGCTGGGAGCCATCATGAGGGATTCCTACGCCTTCGCCGAGCTGACGACCGAGCAGCCGGTACGGCTTGTCCGCCTCGGTTACCTCGACTCGAACCGGGTGGCCGAAGGGTACAGCCCGCAGGTGCTCGATGCGAAGACGTTCGATCAGACCCGGAATATCGGTCTGTTCACGAACATCGTGTCGGAAGCCGCCGATAAGGATCTCTTCGTAGCGTACGTGCTGCAGAAGAAGCAGATGGTAGCCGGTCTGTCGACGGACCTCGCGTTGGGCGTCATGGATGCTCGGATCGGTGCGGTCCGGCTGTTCGACGAGACCAACCCGCGCACGGGCGTGGAGCTGGGTGCGTCCATGGAGACGGACGACTTCACGGCGAGCGCTCAGGCGATTATCGACGTCGAGAACCAAGCGCAGAACTACAGGGGATCGCTCGAGCTGCCCATCGGATCGGCGACGCTGACCGGTACGCTGCAGCGGATCCATCCGGTGTGGGCCGACGACTCCCTGCGGCTGCCGTTCGCAGCCGAGATTAAGAGGCAGGATCCGAACAAGGCCGATAAGGTCGTCGACGTGAACAACGACGTCTTTGCCGGTCAAAGCCTGATCAAGGGCCGCATCGACGTTCCGATCGGATCGTTCATGGCCTTTGCTCAGGGTGGCCGTTATCGCTCCGGCGCGACGGTCGATATGTTCACCCAGTTCGGCGTGTCCGACCTGAACCTGCTCGGGTTCGAGACGGAGTACATCCGGTCGCAGTTCGTCCAAACCGGTACGAATAAGACCCTTGTCGATAACCGGGCAAGCTTTACTACGCAGCTCAACGGTATCGGCATGAAACTCGAACTGAACCATGCCGACGACGAACAGACGACTGTGCCCGAGGATGCGGAGCGCACGCAGTTCATGGTGACCTTGACGTCGCCCATTACGATTCTGGTACCGTGGAACGCCAGCCTGAACTTCGGCGTCAACCTGTCCGACGCCGCGCCCAACTCGATGCACACGGGGTACAAGCTGGAGTTCAAGGACTACCAGGTGTTGGCGGACGTCAGCATCGGGGCCGAGATCAGCGGCGAGAGCGGCGTGATTCGCGACGGCAAGTGGCGGCTGAACTCGACTTGGACCGACGCCAGCCAGACCAAGCAGGCGGTTGACGCCAAGTGGCGTGTTGCCGAACCGCTCACCTTGACGGCTGGGCTCGAGTTCGTCAACCACAGTGTCGACGGCCGTACCACCACGCGCGATGCCGGCGCCGAGTACTTGATGGCCGGTGCCTTCGGCGGCGACCTGACGCTCGGATACGGCTACCGGGTCGTCTACCGGAACGGCACGATTGACGGCACGCCGCGGAACGTGCTGAGCGCGGCATTCACCAGGAAGGCGGGCGACTTCACGCTCACCGCCGACGCGAAGCACTACATCGGCGGCACCTCCGGTGAGCCGGGCAACGACGTGGATACCGTCGCCTCCTTGAAGCTGTCCTACCCGGTCTTCAAGGGAGCTGCCTTCATGGTGGACGGCAAGTACGTCAGCTCTTCGGGCAGCAAGGCCGACGAGTACACTGCTACCTCGCTCACGGCAGGTCTGAGGTTTAACTTCTAGACCCGTCGCTGATGAGTGACCAAGGGCCCCTGGGTTTGTCCCGGGGGCCTTTTTGGAATCTGTCCGGTGAGGGGGCTGGGCTGCGTGTCGCAGGCAATCCTCGGGATCGATCCGGGTTCGGACAAGTGCGGCGTGGCGGTCGTGGACCTGGGGGGCACCTGCCATTGCCGCGAGGTCGTCCCAACGTCCGATGTGGTACCGGTCGTGCAGCGCCTGAGCACGGCGTATCCCGTGGTGCGCATCGTCATCGGTGACGGTACCGGTTCAGAGGCGCTTATTCAGGCCTTACGCGAGGCGAACGTCCTGAGCCGATTGGGCGAACCGGCTGTCGTGGACGAAGCCTACTCAACGGAAGAGGCGCGGCGGAACTATCTGTTGGAACACAGAAAGGGTTGGCGGCGCCTCATTCCACTCGGACTCCAATCTCCTCGCGAGCCCGTGGACGGTTATGTAGCCGAGGTGCTCGCCCGTCGCTACTTGCGGGAGCAGCGAACGGGCCAAGGTGGCGGAATGGGAAAATAGACCCTCGGTCGACGGCTGAGTGGCGGGGACGGAAGGGTTCACCATATATTTGGCGAAGATGGAAGCACGAAGTGGTTGAGGGAGCCCGCGGGGACAAGGCAGGTCCAACTGTATGCGCTATGGTGGTACGATCCGGCAGGTTCGCACCCATTTCCTGTGGATGGTGCTGTTTGCCCTGGTCGTCTCGACTGCACCGACCTTGGCTGCCACCAATCCATTCGCCGAAGTGCCCGACGGGCACTGGTCGTACCGCGCCCTCATTCGTCTGGAAGAGTTGGGGTTGACCCAGCCGCGCATCGCCAGTGGCTACCGCCTCGTGACGGGGCTTACGCGTGTCGAGGTCGCCATCGAGGTCGCCCAGGCGCTGGACCACATGATGAGCGTCGCGGCCGACTCGACCGAAGCCGTCCTGACTAGGTTCGCCCAGATCCATCCTACTACCTTGGTTGCCGCGTACAATCTGCGCGTTTCGGAAGAGAAACGACTGACCGAAGCGGACCGCAAACTCTTCTCGGACCTCATCACCACGTATCGTCCCGAACTCGAAGCGTTGGGTTACCGCTTCGACACCGGTTTGAGTCTCGTGGGCCTGCGCATGACCGGCGAACCTTTGGGACAACTGGAGATGCCGTCCCCGGAGGGGCAGTCCGCCGTGGATGACCTCTCGGATTCTCCGGCCGGCGACCGGTCCCTCGGCGGAACGTTCCGCCTACAGCCTCCGGTGTTGAAGCTGGACGTGAACCCGGCCCTCGTATTCGGCGACGACGGGGCGGCGGGAGGTTTTCGTCTGATCCCGAACCCGAACGTTGCGCCCGGCTTGCCCGTAGGTGACGACGTGCTGGCCCGCTTTGGGGAACTGGCGGGAGCGGGTTGGGACGAACTGGCTTTGAATGCACCGGAGCGGCTGCTGGGCCTCGAGCCGGGGGTAGCTCTAGGCCAGCTGGGGTCGACGGTGCTCGTGGCGCGGCGTGGGTCGGGGGAAGGTGCGGATTACGTAGCCGGCTTGGACGGAGCGATTGTATTGGATCGGCTCACTTTGGGCGCGACGGTATTGCGGTCGGTGGCGCCTCCGCCCGCCGCTGACTCGCAAACGGGGGAGCTGCGGGACGGAACCGTGGCTGGAGTGCAGGGCAGCTACCGTTTGACCCCCGGCATACTGGTGACCGCGGGCCTTGCCAGCAGCATTTGGGACGGAAAAGATGCAGGGCTCTGGCACGTCGGGGGCGTCCTGGAGTTTTCGGACACCATGTCGCTACGGGCCATGTACCGGCTCGAACAGTCGGGCTTTCGGACCTTCCTTGCCGGCCCGCCCGCAGACGAAGAGGAAGGGAAGGCGGGTACGGATCGCCTCGGGTTTGACTTGGCCTTCGACTTGGGCTATGCACGCCTCACAGCCGGCTTGGGGCTGGAAGGTGACCCCGAGGACAGCACCTGGATTCGCCAGCTGGGACTGGACTTCACGATACCCCGCACGAATGTCAATCTGAAACTAGGCTATGCCCTGATCGAGAGTTTGTCGGAGAGAACCGAACTCGGGCTCGAGTATCTCCTGTCGAATGGCTCGCTCGAACTCCGCTACAGCGTGATCGACCCAGGGGCAGCCGGAAATCCGACCGACACTGCCGAGGCGAACTGGGATGCCGCGATCACGATCCGATTCTGACAAACAAGCTCCGGCCGACAGGCAAAATGGGAGGGCGAGATTATGATCTGGCGCAAGATCATCTGCTCGGTGTTGGCAGCGTTGTTGGTACTTACATCGGTGCCGGTGGCGGCACAGGATGTCACGACCACGACTCCGGGCCTGCAATTGAATCAAGTGGAAACTATATTGTACGGAGCGCCGAAGGAAGGGTCGTTGATTCCCCGGATTGAGCAGGCCGAGCGCGACGTGCTCGGCCAGGTGCAGATCGACGGCGGATCGATCATCGCTCGCATCGACAACCTGCTGCGGGTCGTCGGCGGCATTGCGAGCGGCAGTTCACTCTTGATGCGGCTCAATTCCTTGGAGTGGATGACGTTCCAAGAAGTGACTTACGGGCAGCCGCTCATGCGGCGTATCGAGACGCTCGAACGGGCGTTTTACGGAGAGATCTCGCGGGATTCGGTCTCCCAGCGGATAGCCCGACTGAGCCGCGACATTTGGGGCAGTGAACAGATCCACATTGCCCGCAAGCAGGTTCCGGCCGAAACGACGCTGCGCATTTCTCTACTGACGGAGATTAATTCGGGTTCCATGAAGCCGGGCGACGCGGTCCGGTATAAGGTGACCGAGACCCTTCGCCTGGAGAATACGATCCTGATCCCGGCCGGCACCCAAGGAGTCGGTACGGTGATGGAAGTCCGCCAGGCCGGTCCTTTGGGCCGCGACGGCCTTGTGACCATCGACTGGGGTTACGTGACGGCGATTGACGGCACCCAGGTCAAGGTGACCATCGGGGCAGCGGCCACCGAACGCAACCAGCATTCGGCCGAACTGGCCGCCGGCGCCGCGATGGCGGGCGTTATCCTGCTTGGCCCGATCGGCCTGGCCGCCGGTGCTCTGGTACCGGGAAAGGAGCATGTCATCCCGGTCGGCACGCAGTTTTACGCCGAGGTCGCCGAAGCAGTGAATATCAACGGCCTCTCCCTGGTTCCGGTAAACTAGCCGGACCGGCTTCGAATTCGGACAACCAATCCAATCTGTAAAAAAGAGTGGGACCCTGTGTGCGCACACAGGGTCCCAGGGCGTCAAACGCGTCGAGGGGAGGCCGACTCGCTTGAACGCTGTGCCGTAGACACGCCCATTATACTCCGCACCGACTAGGAAGTGTGTCGAAACTTGTAACTTGGCCCACCGAAAATGAACGAAGTTCGTCGTCCGGGCGGACCGCCGGTACGCAAAGCGTCCCGGATGACCTCTCGTCGCCGCCTCGCTTTTCATGGTATAATTGGCGTATGATGGACTTGGGGGGTGGTGCCTTATGGCAATGATGCGGATCAAGGATAACATCGAAGCAGAAAAGCCAGTGCGAGGCACGGTTGTAGCAACCCTCACGGATGAAGAGGCCGCGGCCTACAGGGAGATCGCCATCAGCTACGAGGCGGCCCGCATGACGCACATCACGCTCACCCTCGCCCGCGAGATTGCCGAGAAGAAGGCCGAATGGTGGGAGACAATCTGCATCAAATATGGTTTGCCCCATACTTGGCCTTTGGTTGCCGACTACGTTGAGAAAGTGGTCTATGTCGCTGAATGACCCGTCTCTTCGCAAATGGACAGCCCCTGCTCCTACGGGGTGCAGGGGCTGTCTTGCGCGTCAGGGAGTAGACGGAGGGGCCGTCCGTCGCAAAGCCGCGTACGGAGGTGTGGACCCCTGCTTGCTCCACCTAGCGTGGGCATAGTAGCGCTCGAGCGTTCTGGGGTCCTCGGCCCCCAGGTACGAGGCGAGGGTCTCCGGGGACCAGCCGAGACTCACCTTATCCAGTATGGCGGTATTCCGCAGCCGCGTGACGTTCAGGACCGTCTTGCGCAGAGCCGGCACGCTCCGCATCTTGCGCAGGACGTTGTCGACGGCCCCCTTCGTGATCGGCTCCTGCCAACGGTTCAAAAACAGCGCGCGCGACGAATTGTTCTCTCGCTTCTTCAGATATGCGGCTAGCGCCCGGTTGACCTCGAGCGCTAGGGGGACGGGGCGCTGTACGTCGTTTTTGCCGGTCACGCGCAGGGTAGAGGTGGCGAGGTCGACATCTTCTACCCGCAGTCGCAATACCTCCCCGAGGTTTAGGCCACACCGCAAGAAGAGTAGGAACAGACAATAATCGCGTTCGGGATCGGGTGCGATGGTGCGGACGGCATCGAGCAGCGCTGCCTCTTCAACCGGCGTAAGCCCGTGGGGCGGATCGGGCTGTGTACGACCGTCGGAAAGTGCAACTTCGATCTCTATGCGATGCGGCACGACACCCGAGTCGTGGAGGAAGTCGACAAACTTGCGCAGGCACGACAGGCGCCTTCTCACGGAGCTGTCTTTGTTGTTGCGCTTCGTCCGCTGCTCGTCTAAGAACGCGGTCAGGCTCTCGCGGGTAACCGCCGTGGCCGGGATCTTGTTCGCTTTCTCGCCGTGGAGATTTTCCATGAACCGGCAGTACAGCCGGATGTCGTGCATGTAATGCTGGATGGTGTTCGGGGACAGCGTCTCACGGACCATGTGCGCCTGGAACTCATGGGCCGCCGTTTGCATGGACCATACGCCACGGTCTGGCGATCTTTCGAGTGAGAACACGATATGTAAACCTCCTTTGCAAACATAAAATACTGAGTCAACCGAGACGCTTGAGTCGACTCGGCTGTGCGTGGTATTTGGACAGTGGGCAAGGAAGTCCTGCTACAATCTAGCAATTACTAGTGAAATTTGACCCAAAGTGACTATGTAAACACAACATAATCGACCCTATTACAGAGGTCAATTTTATATAAAATTGCCGGCCGGCGAAGTTCGGTTCCGCGGGATCGCCGGCCCTTTGCCCGGCGCGTCGCAGTGGCAGGAAGAAAGGACAAATAAAAAAGGCGCCTCCACAAACGGAGCAGCGCCTGCCTTTGCCCGCCGTGATGCCGTTCCCGGATTACCGGCGCATGATGAGGGCGAAAGTTTCCGTGCGGGTGCGTGGATCGGTGCGGAACCGGCCGCGTACGGCGGAGGTCACCGTCTGGCTGCCCGGCTTTTTGACGCCGCGCATGCTCATGCACAGATGCTCGGCTTCGATCACCACCGCTACGCCTTCAGGCTGCAGCTTCTCCATCAAGAGATCCGCGATTTGACTCGTCAGCCGCTCCTGCATCTGCGGGCGCCGTGCAAATCCTTCCACGACGCGCGCAAGTTTGCTCAGGCCCGTGACACGCCCCCCGGCAGGGATGTACGCCACGTGGGCTTTCCCGAAAAAGGGCAGAAAATGGTGCTCGCACATGGAATAGAAGGGGATATCGCGCACGAGAACCATCTCGTCGTGTTCTTCGGTGAAGACGACCTCAAGATGCTGCGCGACGTCCTCCTCGAGGCCGGAAAATATCTCCGCGTACATCTCGGCGATCCGCCTGGGAGTGTCGGCCAAGCCCTCGCGATTCGGATCTTCGCCGATGGCTTCAATGATCATGGTGACGGCCTCGCGGATCCGTTCCTGGTCGATCATGGGTTACCCTCCTGAACGGGCGCATGGCAAAAAACAAAGGCCATCGCTAGCCCGGCATGTCCAAACCCTATCCTACTGCATATGTCCAGGCAAGGCAAGTTCTGACAGCCGAGGTGAAGCGAGACTCTTCAGCCGGAGAGGGCGGTTCTGAGTATGAGTAAAGTTTACTGGGG
>LSQX01233538.1_pt1 | contig 15844 bp, 15 predicted proteins | sample 654561 | NCBI WGS metagenome assembly LSQX01 (sample SAMN04489861, study PRJNA283612) | anaerobic digester metagenome | isolation source: 4 biogas reactors fed with cattle manure at either 37C or 55C with and... | place: Denmark: Kongens Lyngby | collected 2014 | reverse complement strand
CTTACAATACTTTAGCATCCTCAGGCATGACAGTGTATATGTTTGAACATAATTCAGGAGTTTATACTCCTGTTACTGATGGCATTTCTGCAGGTAAGACTTATGTTATGGTTGTATATGATGAATCAGTATATTATCTTATCGGGCAAGATGGTTCGCTTCTGACACGTACTTTTGTAGGTTCTACTCTGTCAAGCGGATGGGAAAGTAATGTTGTTTCTTCTACTCATCACATTTCATCAGTATCGGGTCCTGTTGGAAACTATCTTGTGTTCAGCACAATTTCAGGGTTTAGTCATCTGACCATTGTAAATGATAAGCTTGTTTTAACCGGTTCTCAAACTACCCAATGGGAATATGACTATAGTGGTCAATATGGTTCTGATTCAAGATTATATAGTGTATCAACAGTCAATCTGTCTGCCGCTTATCTTACAGTTGGCTCAACAAACAGGATTGAGACAACACAATCTGTTACAGATGTCATATTGTATCAGGCTGTTGATGATGGAAATGGAAACTATACTCTTACAAGCAAGACGACAACTGGAATGCCTGCATCTGGTTCTTATGTAATAGTAATTTATAAAGAAGGTATATACTATGCTGTAAGATATACATCAAGCGGTATTATTGGATATAATCTTGGAAGTTCTGTTCTCGAGGAAAGCATCATATCTGACCTTGTTTGGGATGTTGATGCATCTGGGTTTAGTAAGGATGTGGAAGGTCAGATTTACTATTTAAGACGAAATAATGAAGGATTATATGCGAGCACATTAGATGGTGCAACATGGGTTTATACATACAATAATGTAACAGCTGGTTTTACTGCAACCAATAGTTCAATGACTCCTTTATATATATTCAGAGTTGACAAGAGTTCTGAACTTGATGATGTGACTGATACCATTTCAATGCTTTCAGGAAAAGCAAAACTGACTCAGTCCGTAAGTCTTTTAGAATCAAGCAACTATGTCATTGTAGGGGAAGTTGATGAAAACGATGATAATATTACTGATAGATATTATGCCCTTTCCATGACTGATATTTACAATACAAAACCAATTGATGTGACAGATCTTATGAATCTTGCCTTAGGTTACACCAGCAGTTATATTACTTTATTTGATGCAGGTGTTTGGAATAATAAAGGTACTGATATTGAAGTAGTTTTGAAAAATAGGGGGTTTGATGACGCTTATTACTTAACAGGTGCACAGGGAAATCTTTCTGATATGACCCCTCAGGTTGAACTTGTTGATGAACAGACTGCAATTGACCTGACAAATTACAAATGGCGAGTTTATACTTTTGGTGATGTATATCTTCTTGGGTATAGTGACATGACTACTGGGGTAGAAATTACATATTATATGTACTTTGATCCTATTGAACTTCAATTTAAGCTTACTTCTGATTATCTTACTGCGTCTAGCAATCAGGGTATTGTTCAGCTATATCAGTTAGGAGCAATGACTGAAACCCAGCCGGCATTCCATTCATATGTAATAGAGGTTGCAGATGATAATCAGACAATATTGTCATATCCTGTTAAACTTGTTGAATCACAAGATGATTTACAGATTTTTTCAGAAACTATGACTGAAGCCGGTACTGTAAGGACTGGAGAATACCTTATCAGTGCGGTTAGTGGAGATAGTTATTACACCTTAACTTTATCAGAACTTATGAACATGGCTTATGTTGATGTTAATCCATATTTTAGCGGTAATTTTGACATTGATATTAACGGAAATTACAGTATATCCATTAATAATGAATATATATGGAAACAGACATCGGATCCTTCAACTGTTTTGAATTTCACAAGTTCGGCGGTAACAGGTTACTATTTGTACTCTTCGAATGCAAACTTCATATATGATATTGAGAACCGTCAGTTATCAAATGGAACATATTTTTTGAATTTTGATTTAAGTAGCGGATTTACCTTTTCAACCAGTCCGTCACAAATCCCCATAAACCTGTACCTTCTTGGGCAGACTGGATTAGAAACTGATCTTCCTGGTGGAGACTTATCATACAATTACTTTACTCAGCCGCTTACTACAATTGGAGGAACAGTTGATTTTACTAAATTCAGTTTCACGAAAACTCATATGCCGGATTTGCAAAGATACGGGATTGGATATGACGGAACAATAGGCAGTCAGGATGGCTGGACATTATATAATGTTGAGCAGATATTAGAATCAGCAGATTCATCTGTATTCTTTTCCAGTGGTATAAATGCTACACAGGATTTTACAGAGATGAAAGATGAATTTACTCAACATACTCATAGCACAGAATACAATGAAACACCTGTTGATATTTCATATTATGCACCATCAGGCTCAGCTTCCTTTGTTATTGACGAAGCCAGCCAGGAGAACCCTGTATTTGTTAATGTCGTTGTAACCACAGAATTTGATAATATCCTTTTAAATCCAGAATATTTACGTTATCTTGCATTATGGAAGATAGCAGATGTTGACTTAACTACAGGACAGACAAGTACTTTGTTGACATATGGTGATGGTTTAGATGAAGTCTCTAATTATACACACACGTTTATGGAAAAGAGAAATACGCCATATGCCGCAATACCACTTCCAAACATATATGGAAGTTTAGCAAGCGGAGCGTCATATGCTAAGGTAGACGGGCAGGAATATACATTAAGCGCTCCTGAATACAGCAAAGATTACTTCATTGCTCACACTTATGTAATAACTGATCCTGGAGTATATTATCTTGGAGCTTCCTATGGCTCAGTAGCAATTACTTATCTAGCAATAGATAACAGAGCGCTTACTGAAGAAGGAGAGACCTCAGGTATGGGATTTGAAGATTTGTTTACTATAGATTTCTGTTATGGAGATATAGAAACATCCGTTAGCGGAATGGTGCCCAATGAGGCTTTAGGTAATCTTGCTTATGTAGGTTCAGAAGAATGGTTCCAGAGCAACATATATCCTCAGTTTATTCAAGGGACAGTAACTAACCCAACCGATTATCTTATTATAAATGTTAATCGTACAAAATCAGATATAGATGATACATCAAGCGTGAATTTTAAAGCATATACAACTGCACCAATTGCGCCTGGTATACTGCATATAAACGATAATACGACTGCTCAGAGATTAACTAGAAAAGTGGATTTCAGAGTCTACTGCAATGGACTAGATTCCACTGATTTTAATGGTTCTAGTGACAGATTATGGGTTGTGGATAAAGACAACGAAGGTTATTTAACTTTCTCTACTATATTGTTGACAGGAGCAGTCGAAGGTAAATACTATATTAACGTTTCTCAGTATGATATAGACAATGTATTAACAGTAGACCAGCCAGTACTTACTACAACTAACAGGTATAAATGGAGCATTCTTGGAGGATACCTTTACACGCAGGATGGCAGATACCTTATAAGGACTGCAAACGGATATGAGCTTTCCTATTCAACAGCAAATGCAGTCGGGGTATATACTTATGATGGTAGCCTTGTTCAGATACTTGATCCCCTTGATGATACTCCTTATCTTCTGGTTGCATACTATGAAGGTGTTAATAAGTGCGTCAGTGTAAATATGTCACAGTAGTTATTTATGACGGGCTGTTTTATTTGTTGTAGACGATTTTTATATGATTTGTGATATAATATTTCCAGTTAAAGTGTGCTTACATCCAGTTTCATATTGTGACATAAATATTTCATAGGTTTTTGTGAAGGTGGGAAAAGTGTTTGCCAATAGATAAATGGAGGTGTTTTATGTTTTGTCACAATTGTGGAACTAAACTTGATAAAAAAACGGCTTTTTGTCATAACTGTGGTGTAAAACAGGAAAAGGGCGAAGCTGAATATGTTAAACCTCAAAATCTTATAGGCTTTTCTGAAAGATATTGGGACCCCAGTATTATTGAAGCTGCAAAAAAACATAAAAGAACATCAGTTGGATGTATGTGGTCTTTGGTCATAATCCCAGTAGTAGGATTTATATTGGCAGGTATTCTGATTAAAGAATTTGATGTAAAGGAAGCAATCATAATAGGGGTAAGTATATCTGTGGTTATGTTGATTATCAATCTTTTTGGTTTTGCTAGATCAAAAAAGCCGATATGGGAAGGGCAAGTTATAGATAAATCAAAAAAAGAAAGACAAAGACATAGAAATAGTGGTGATGACATAGAAACATATACTGAATACACAACTGTAATAAGGACTGCTTCAGGCAAGAAAAAAACAATAACTGAAAGAGATAGCCAGCGTCATATGTATGATTATTTAAAAATGGGAGACCGGGTGAGATACTATCCTGTTTTTGATACGTTTGAGAAATATGATAAATCCAAAGATAAAATAATATATTGCAATGTATGCAGCATGATGAATCCTATCTCAAACGACAAATGTAAAAGATGTAATAATTTATTATTTAAATAGGGGGTCTTATGAAAAAGTTTTCAACTCTTTTTGATGCATCAGTATTTGCTTCAAGTAAATGCAGTTACTGGAAGTTTTCAACTTCAGATGATTATTATGACAAGATAAGCTTGCCAGAAATTGCTAAAGTTCATGATCAAGAAAGTATTGCTGATGAAGACAGTTACTATGTAGTTGCTGATTCTGGAGCAATAGGATTTTGTGAGGATGAGGATACAGATATAGACTGGCTATTTCTTGTCAGAGATAATCTTGATGAATCATTACCTTTAACTTATGTTGCAAAAACAGTAAATAAGTTCTGTTCAAATTGCGGTAGAGCAGTAAAATCAGATGCGCGATTCTGTACAGATTGTGGAAGTAAATTAGGATAAAATAAAACGCTAAAACAATATATTAAGATGGTTACTTGTTATAATCAATTGTAAAAGGATATATTGGTTTACAGATTTTTGTGATATTAAAAAAATCTCTTGTACTGTTTTTAAATTCAGTTTACTCTATAATTGAATTTTCAATGAAAGAAGGAAAATATATGTTTACAGAGCTTACAAAGAAATCTTCATTTAAAGCTATGAGAGAATCAAGTTATGACATCTTCGGTGGAAACCTTGATCTAAGGAGTATTAAGCCAGGTGAGACACTAGTTATGGCAGACCTTGAAGGTCCAGGTAAAATTGTACACTGGTGGTGTACTATAGCAGCGGAAGATATCCATATGTTTAACAGGATGCTTGTACTGAGATTTTACTGGGATGATGAGAAAAATCCAAGTGTTGAAACTCCAATTGGGGATTTCTTCTGTTCAGGACATGGTATGGAAAGTGAAGTGATTTCTTTGCCTATAACTTCTTTAAACAGAGGAAAGGGAAGAAATTGCTGGTTTGAAATGCCATTTAAGAAACGCGCTCTGTTGACTATAACAAATGAAGCTGAAGAACCGGTCAGGTCTTTTTACTGGAATATTGACTGGCAGAAATTTGATTCTGTAAATGATGATATACTGTATTTTCATGCTCAATATAAACAGGAATACCCAACTAAAGAAGGTAAGGACTACAGGATACTAGAAGCTTTTGGAGCTGGTAATTATGTGGGTACGGTTTTGAATGTAGAAAAAGATATAAAGCCAGGGTGGTTTGGTGAAGGAGATGAGAAAATATATATAGATGGAGAAAATTATCCTTCCATATGGGGTACTGGTACAGAAGACTATTTTCTTACAGCATGGAGCCCGCATGTATATCAGTCGCCATTTTCAGGATTTTCCATTTGGCAGGGGTGCAATCATGCAGGAGATAAAACAACCGGTTACAGGTTTCATATACTTGATCCTATTCCTTTTACAAAAAGCATAGTAGTAGATATTGAACATGCCTGGACAGTTGAAAACAAGGAGTTCTGCGATTTTTATTCATCGGTGGCTTTTTGGTATCAGTCTGAGCCTCATATTCCATTTGACCATATCCCGGATGCAAACCAAAGAAGAGCGCAAAGGCCTGAGGAAATAAAATATGATAAGCACTATCAGGATAAATGGGGAATGAAAACTGGCGAATAGCTTTTCATTCATGCTACATCTTATCAGTGGCTCTTTTTAATAGGTTGTTCAGATAAATAGCGATCTCATTACTGGAAGTGTTCTTTATAATATACATATGTTTCCCATTATGTTTGGCAGTATATTCTGTAAAACCTTCTTTTGTTATATTAATAACTCCTGGTTCGGATAAACAGAATATGTCCGACTGGCCGTTAACTGCAAATTCTACAGCCGTCAGATCCCATGAAGGTCTTTTATTAAGTCCATCGGTAAACAGGTAATATGACATCTTGACAGGGTTTGTAAGGTCAGGCATAATCATATCTTCAAATCCGGTTATAACATCAACTCCTACTTCAAATCCAGAGCATATAATGGTGTTTTTAAAGTTCTCGAAAAAATATTTTGTTGCTGAAATGTTCCATTCGACATTAAACTCTGTTTTTCTTTCACTAAAGCGACCAGCCATGGAAATTACTGCGTAAACCTTTTTTTCGAAAAGTTCGGGATAAGTTCTCAATGCTTCGCTTATTGCTAAAAAAGAACCTATTGTTATAATAACTGTACCGTCATCTTCAGAACTTTCAAGAGCCTCTTTGTATAACTTTAAAGAATCCATTTTTGGATTATCTTTTCCTTTAAGAGTTGGAAGAATATTGTTAGCAAGATATTTATTATATTTTATCTGATCTCCAAGTCCGTCAGGTTTGCTGTATGAACCTATTGGTATATCATTATATTCATAATACTTACACAAAGTTTCTATTGCTTTAGTACCATAAGGGTTAGAAGAACTGTTTACAATACCTGATATATGAAAATTATGTTCTTTCTGCATTTCAAATAGTATAGCAATTGCTGCTGCATCATCACAGTCAGGTCCTATATCAGTATCTAAAATGATATTTCTTCTCTTTGATTTGATTGGCTCATAGATGTTTTTCATAATATGCTTCCTATTTTTTTAATATATTAATATTTTATCATAGATGAGGTGATTCTGAGGAATATTTATGAAATAACATATTGACATATATCAATGTAATGTGTAAAATTATCACATTGATGATTGTCAATGTGAGGTTTTATGGAAACTTTAAAAGCGATAGGGCTTTTTGTACAAAATGAGATACTTGGAATGAAATGGCTGGACAGATTAGTTGCAGCTATGCTTGAAGGATTTGGTATGGATTTAGATACCTGGTATGCTGCGAGTATAAGATTTTTTATTTATGATGTTATAAAAATTCTTATACTTTTATCCTTCCTGATTTTCATAATTTCATATATTCAAAGTTACTTCCCACCTGAAAGAACGAAACGAATATTGGGCAGATTCAAAGGTATTGGCGCGAATATACTTGCAGCTCTTTTAGGAACAGTAACGCCTTTTTGCTCCTGTTCATCAATACCTTTGTTCATTGGTTTCACATCTGCCGGGTTACCTGTAGGAGTAACGTTTTCATTTTTAATATCTTCACCTTTAGTTGATTTAGGTTCTTTGGTATTACTCACAAGTATATTCGGGTTCAAAGTCGCAATAACTTATGTTATCGTAGGTCTTGTTCTTGCAGTAATCGGAGGGACCATTATTGAAAAAACAGGAATGGACAAATATGTTGAACAATTTGTAAAAAATGCCAACTCAGTACAGATTGAAGATCAGGAAATGAAGATAAAAGATAGGCTCAAATATGCATATGAGCAGTTAGCAGCAACAGTTAAGAAAGTAGCTCCATATATATTAGTTGGAGTACTTATAGGAGCCCTTATTCATAATGTAATTCCAGAAAAATGGGTACAGACAGTTTTAGGATCAAATAATCCGTTTTCTCCAGTTTTAGCTGCAGTCATAGGTATACCGATGTATGCAGATATTTTCGGTACTATACCTATAGCTGAAGCTTTGTTTGCAAAAGGAGTTGGAATTGGCACAATACTTTCATTTATGATGGGAGTTACAGCATTATCATTACCTTCTCTCATCATGCTGAAAAAAGCAGTAAAGACAAAACTGTTAGTTGTATTTACGGTGATAGTGTCAGTAGGTATAATTTTAATAGGTTTCTTGTTTAATGCTCTTCAAGGCTTATTTATTTAGGAGGAAAAATGGCTAAAAAATGGTATCCGGTAATTGATTATTCAGAATGTTTGGAATGTGGAAATTGCATTAGAAAGTGTACACATTCAGTTTATGACATGAAAAAGGCTCCAGTACCGGTTGTACTCATACCTGACAACTGTATTGACAGATGTCATGGATGCGGGAATATTTGTCCAGTTGGCGCAATCGAATATGTAGGTGATGACACAGGGTGGACTCCAAAAGCAAAACAGACAAATTCTGTAGAGAAAAGTACGTGTTCATGCGGATCATTGAAAAAAGTAATTATTGAATATCTTTATCTGGACCAGGAAGTATGTGACAGGTGTATTGATACAGAAGAGATTTTAAAAGAAGCTATAGATAATGTATCTGAAGAATTAGAAAAAAAAGGATTTGAAGTCATTTATAGAAAAACTCAGATAGAAAATCAGCTGATGGCAACTAAGTATAGGTTTGTAAGTTCGCCTACTATACGCATAAACGGATATGATATTTTTTCAACAGTTTATGAAAATGAGTGTGGATGCTGTTCAAGTATTGCATCTGAATCTGTGAAATGCAGAGCATATGAGTATGAAGGTGAAGTATATGATGTCCCGACTGTTGAAATGGTATCTGAAAGTATACTTAAGCAAATTGAATCCTGTGGTGATATAAAAAGGGTTGAGAATAAATATGTTATACCAGAAAATTTGTTGACGTTTTTTGAAGGTAAAAAAAGAAGTAGAAGCAATGGTTGTGATTGCAAGAAAGGATGTTCATGTGGATAATATTAAAAAGAAGAAGTATCTGAAAATCGTTGTACCAGTTATTATACTGATTTTAATAGTTGGAGTATGGATGCTCAAAAATTTGGTGCTGGATAAGAATGAGGATTACAAATCAGATGCTTTAGTAACTCCAATAGATGAAGCGCATTTTGAATTAGATGCTACATATTTAGACTTACAGGAGCTTACACAATATGGATTGCCGATAGTGCTGGATTTCGGTTCTGATTCCTGTCTTCCATGTATAAGTTTTCATCCGACCTTGAAAAATATGCATAAAGATATGTATGGCAGAGTAATAATCAAGTATATTGACGTATATAAATATGGAGAAGCTGTGCAGGGTTTTCCAGTTTCAGTATTACCTACACAGATTTTTATAAATGCAGATGGAACACCATATGTGCCAAGTAAGAATGTAAATATTCCTTTTGCTGTATATAACTACAACACAACAGGTGAACATGCATACACTGCGCATGAAGGCGTACTGACTAAGAATCAGTTTTTAGAAATACTTGAAGATATGGGAGTGAGCCAATGACAGAATTACTTGATAAAATTGCACCATTACTTACTGATATAGGCTGGTTTACACCTTTACTTGCATTGATTGCAGGTGTTTTAACCTCTTTTATGCCATGTTCTTTATCTTCAATACCATTGGTTGTGGGATATGTAGGAGGTACAACGCAAAATGATTCAAAAAAAGCATTTAAGCTTTCAATAATCTATGTTTTAGGCACTGCTGTAACATTTACAGCAATAGGAGTGATTGCAGCACTTGCAGGCAAACTTGTAGGCGTTACAGGTTCATGGTGGTATATTATCTTAGGTGTTCTTATGGTTTTAATGGCTTTGCAGACATGGGGAATTTTTGAATTCATACCATCAAGTAATTTGCTGTCAAAAAGCACTAAAAAAGGCGGAATAGGCGCATTTATTGCTGGAATGCTGGCCGGAGTATTTTCCTCACCATGCGCAACTCCGGTTTTAGTAGCGCTTATAGCCATAGTTGCAACACAGAACAGTATATTATGGGGAGCTTTCCTGTTTATACTATATTCAATAGGCCATGGAGTGCTTTCGGTTGTTGCAGGAACTTCAGTAGGTTTTGTTCAAAAGCTTGCCTCTAGCGAAAAATATGGAAAAGCAAGCAAAATATTAAGCATAGTAATGGGATTGATCATATTAGTAATAGGGTTATATATGTTCTATCTGGGTTTTTAAATAATATAAAAGGAGAGGTATGAGCAGGTTATAACTGTATCATACAAAAAAAAGTATGGGACTATTTGATAAGTTTAAGAAAAAAGAAGAGAAGGAAGAATGTTGCAGTTGCTGTAACTGTAATTCAGAGTCAGTAGAAAAGGAAAGTAAAGAAATCTTTGAAAATGCTTCAGTGAAAATACTTGGAAGTGGTTGCAAAAAGTGTAATGAACTGGAAAAAGCAACTAAAGAAGCTCTTGATATGCTAAATATGAATGATACTATTGACCATGTTACAGACTTTGCAAAAATTGCAGCTTACGGAGTCATCAGTACTCCTGCACTGGTTGTTGATGAAAAGGTTGTATCGTATGGCAAAGTTCTTAAAACAGATGAAGTTTTAAAAATACTAAAGAAGATAAGGTAGGATACATATGTTCACATATATCATTTACGGCTTAGCTGTAATAGGGTTATCAGTATCATTTTTTAAGGATAGACAAAAAACGAAAATGGCTTTAACGAAAGCATGGAAGTCTTTTGAGAATATACTTCCTCAGTTTCTAGCAATATTGGTTATAATAGGTATTATTTTTGCAATACTGAGTCCAAGTACTATACAGGTGCTTTTAGGCAGTAATTCCGGTTTTTTTGGAGTTATTGGAGCATCGCTTATCGGAGCAATAACTTTGATACCTGGATTCGTAGCTTTCCCGCTTGCAGCAGCTTTACTAAACAGTGGAGCAGGGTATATGCAGATTGCGGCTTTTGTAGCATCTTTAATGATGGTTGGTATAATTACCCTGCCATTGGAAATAAAAACATTTGGTAAGAAAGCTGCTGTTATAAGAAATGTTTCAGCATATGCTTTTTCTCTTATTGCTGCGTTAATAATAGGGGTGATATTATGATTAAAAATATACTTAAAAGATATTGGATATTCTTATTGTTACTGATTGTTAATGTAGTTATTGGACTTATATTTCCTGAAATAGGTAAAAGGTCATTAGAGATTTCAAAACAGAATGTAATTGAGATGCTGCTTGTTATACCGCCTATCTTTGTTCTGTTAGGATTACTCGATGTTTGGGTAGATAGAACTACTATGGTTAAATTTATGGGAAAAGGGTCTGGAATCAAAGGAGTCCTAATAGCTTTTTTATTAGGTTCAGCTGCAGCTGGACCCTTATACGCAGCTTTTCCAGTTGCTGGAGTAATGATGAAGAAAGGAAGTAGTCTTTTTAATATATTTGTATTCATTGGAGCATGGTCAACAACAAAAATACCTATGCTGACTTTTGAAGCAGCTAGTCTGGGATTAACTTTTACATTGCTTAGGCTTGGACTTAGTATAGTAGGAATATTGATTATTGCTTTTGTTACTGAAAAAATATTGAGTGAAACACATAAAGAAGAGATTTTCAGAATAAATCAGAAAGTAGAAAATGAATATGAATAATAAAGTTGCATTTATCTGTGTGCACAATTCATGCAGATCCCAAATAGCAGAAGCATTGGGAAAGCATTTCGCATCTGATGTGTTTGATAGTTATTCAGCAGGTACTGAAACTGTTCCAAAAATAAATCAGGATGCTGTAAGGTTAATGAAAGAGCTGTATGGCATTGATATGGAGAAAACCCAAAAATCAAAACTAGTTTCAGATCTTCCCAGTATTGATGCAGTAGTTACAATGGGATGTAATGTAGATTGTCCATATATACCGAGCAGATACAGGACAGACTGGGGTTTAGAGGATCCTACCGGAAAAGAGGATATTGAATTTCTGAAAGTCATAAAGATAATTGAAGAAAAGATATTTGAACTGAAAGAAATGATAAAGAATAAAGATATTCTTTAGTGGATAATAAATTCATTAACACTAAATTCATAAATATGCTGTAATATGCTTATATGCGATACATTATGTTGTAATCAAAATATATAAAGGGTAAAATGTATTTAAGGGGGGAATATGAGCGGTACATTACTTCACAGGGCTGTAATAGAATTTGCCAGATTAATATATGACCCGTATCTAAGAAGAAAATTGAAATATGATTTTGAAAAAGTTGATTACTCAAAAGGTAATTTTATTGCTTTAGCAAATCATACTACAAACCTTGACAGTATGATTTTAGGAATTTCATTTAAGCAGCACATGTATTTTGTTGCAGGAGAGCAGCTTTTCCGTATGGGATTTGTTTCAACGCTTTTAAGAGTATTCTTAAATCCCATTAAAAGAATGAAAGCAAAGACTGAAGCAAAAACAGCTGTCAATATGTTAAAAGCGCTTAAAGCGGGACATAATATATGCATGTTTCCTGAAGGAAGCTGTACATGGAATGGAGAGACTTCAAATATTATCCATTCAACAGCAAAACTTATTAAAAGAGCAAAAGTAGCCCTTATAACTTACAGGGTTGAAGGCGGATATCCTACAATGCCTAGGTGGGGAAGAACTATCAGAGTAGGCAAAATGACCGGAAGAAAAGCAAATATATACGAACCTGAACAGTTAGAACAGATGAGCATAGAACAGATATATTCAGCTATTCGTGAAGATCTTTATGTAAATTACAAAAATATGTCTGATAAATATGAATATATTGGTAAAGCCCCTGCTGAGTATCTTGAAACAGCGTTATTTATATGTCCAAAGTGTAAGGGTATAAGCACATATACTTCCAAAGATGATATGTTCAGTTGCACATGCGGTGTCCGGCTGAAGTATGATTCGCATTGCAATCTTGTAGACATTGATAACAACGATTTTCCATTTACTACAGTTCTGGAATGGGATAATTGGCAGAGACAATGGATTATAGATAATCTACCTTCTTTGAAACAAGACAATGATAAAATAATTACTTCTGATGAAGAACAGGATTTATTTACTTATACTGAAAACGAAACTACCAGCCATATACTTTCCGGTTCAATGGCTCTTTATCCTGACAGATTAATATTCAAAGACAAGAAAACGAAAAATGAATTAGTTATAAAGCTGGAAGATATAACTGATATAGCCATTATTACAAGAACAACGCTTACTTTTTCCTGTTCTGATATGCATTATGAAATAAAGTGCAAGACGCCAAGGTCAGCTCTGAAGTATCTATTGTTTTGCATAAACCTTTCTCCCATGAGATATATTGTCTAATTTGAGTTAACCTAAAAATTCCCAATCATATGAGGTTCAATCATATGATTCACTTTAATTGACAAATATATGCGTATATTTTAAAATTAGAGTGTTGGATAAAAGGTATTTTGAAGGAAGGAAGTACGGTAAATGAGATACACAGGTGTAACATCAAGAGGAATTATAACTCCAATATTTAAACAAGGTGATGATTTAGTATCATTAGTATCAGATAGTATAGTAAAAGCTGCTGAAAATGAGAATTTTACTATTTCTGACAGAGATGTAATAGGAGTAACCGAAGCAGTAGTCGCAAGAACACAGGGGAATTATGCAACATGTGAGCAGATTGCAAAGGACATAAAAAATAAATTAGGCGGCAAGGATATGGGTATAGTTTTTCCAATATTGAGCCGTAACAGATTTTCAATATTGTTAAAAGCAATCGCTATGTCCTGTGAAAAACTGTATATACAGTTATCATATCCATCTGATGAAGTGGGAAATGCCCTTATAGCACTTGATGAGCTGGATGAATTAGGGGTTAATCCATATACTGACAGTTTTACTGAATCGGAATTCAGAAAACTATTTAAAAATACTGTTCATGTATTTACAAAAGTTGACTATATAGAAGCATACAAGAGCATGGGAAAAGACATTGAAATTGTATTTTCCAATGATCCTACACATATATTGAAATATACGAAAAATGTTTTAAATTGTGATATACATTCAAGGAAGCGCACACAAAGACTTATTAAATCAGCTGGAGCAGAAAAATCATACAGACTTGATGAGATACTGACTTCAAGCATAGACGGTTCGGGATTCAATAAAGATTACGGTTTATTGGGGTCTAACAAGGCAACCGAAGACAAAGTGAAACTTTTTCCTCGTGATGCTGAAGCTTTTGTGGAATCATTGCAAAAAAGAATGCTTGAATTAACCGGAAAGCATTTAGAAGTTCTTGTGTATGGAGATGGGTGTTTCAAGGATCCGGTTGGAGGCATATGGGAGTTAGCGGATCCTGTTGTTTCGCCAGGCTTTACAAATGGACTTCATGGTACGCCCAATGAATTGAAAATGAAATATTTTGCAGATAACGAATTTGCCTCATTAAGAGGGGAACAGCTTGCTTTGGCTATGAAAGAGAGAATTAAAGCAAAAGACAAGGATTTATCTGGAAACATGGAATCTCAGGGAACTACTCCAAGACGACTTACTGACTTATTAGGCTCACTGTGTGATCTTACAAGCGGTAGCGGAGACAGAGGAACACCTGTAGTTCTTATTCAGGGTTATTTTACCAACTTTGCAAGCGACTGATGACATATAAATTTAAAGAGATTACAGATACAGTAAAGAAAATTTTCATAAACAACAAAGGAAGCCATGACTGGGACCATACTGAAAGGGTCTTAAATATGGCAGAAAAAATCGCTTTATCGGAAAATGCTGACATAGATATAGTAAGGTATGCCGCTGTTCTTCATGACATATCAAGACATGATGAAGATATGTCTAAAGGAATTATACATCATGAGGAAAAAGGAGCTGTAGAAGCAAGAAAAGTTCTTTTATCATTTGGTATTGATGATATAACAGCTGATAAGGTATGTCATTGCATTCTGACACACAGGTTCAGAAGAGGCAATAAGCCTGAGACTTTAGAAGCAAAGGTACTGTTTGATGCAGATAAATTGGATGGGATTGGAGCTATTGGTATTGGACGAGCTTTTGTGTTTGCAGGGGAGAACAAAGCCAGAGTGCATGACCCTGATGTGGATATTGAGAAAACAAAAAGTTATACTAAAGAAGATACTGCATATAGAGAATATCTGGTTAAATTATCAAAGATAAAAGACAGAATGCTCACAAAATCAGGAAAAGAAATAGCACTGAATCGTCATCAGTTTATGGTAGAGTTTTTCGACAGGTTGAATGATGAATATAAAGGTATTGTCTGAGTATATTAATGATTGAATAATTAACATTATAATGATAGAATACTTTGTATACAAAGTGTTTAATAAAGTGGGGGTAGAAAATGAATAGGGATAATTTTATCAAACAGACAACAGAACAATTGACCAAGATGAATGTTCCATATAAGGTTCAGGATGGAACAGACATAAGTATTTCTGCTACATTCAAGAATAAAGATGATGATTCTGAAGATATTCTCTACACTGCTTTTTTCTTTCTGAATCCAGCAGATAATAAAGTGTATGCATATCAAAAAGCTTTAGCAGGACAGAATGATGTTTCTAATGATCCTTCTTTTGTTAATATGAATGTTAAAAGAAATGATGATGATTCATTGGTGCCTATTGGGCTTATATTAAGTTCGATTGCAGGTATTGCAGCTTCTTTAGGGTTTGTATTTCAAAGAACTGATAACCAGCAAATGGCTGTCTATCCGAAAGGATATATTCCAGCATCGGTTGGAGCAGCTGCACAAGGTACAGCTTTTTGTACCAGTTGTGGAGCAAAGATGCCTATAGGAACAAGGTTCTGCACCAACTGCGGAGCAGATTCAAAAGCTCCTGCAGTGACACAGCCAAAACCATTTGTTTCAAATGATGCTCCACCTGTTTATGCGAATGTTAATCAAAA
>LSQX01351250.1_pt1 | contig 15846 bp, 10 predicted proteins | sample 654561 | NCBI WGS metagenome assembly LSQX01 (sample SAMN04489861, study PRJNA283612) | anaerobic digester metagenome | isolation source: 4 biogas reactors fed with cattle manure at either 37C or 55C with and... | place: Denmark: Kongens Lyngby | collected 2014 | reverse complement strand
GATGAATACCAGGATACCAACTTTGCCCAGTACCTGATAATAAAAAAACTTGCTGCACAGCACGAAAATATTTGTGTAGTCGGGGATGATGCCCAAAGCATATATTCCTTCAGGGGAGCAAGGATTGAAAACATACTGAAATTCAGGGATGATTATCCCTCTTCCCGCCTTTTCAAGCTGGAGCAGAATTACAGGTCCACCCGGACCATCGTGAATGCTGCAAACGAAATAATAGCAAACAATGAGGGACAGATCCATAAAACCGTCTTTTCAAAGAATGAGGAAGGCGACAAAATAATGGTCATGCAGGCAATGACCGATATGGAGGAAGGATTCAACATAGCATCGGATATTTTTGATAAAAGGCTCACCTACCAGCTTAAATGGGAGGAGTTTGCTATTCTTTACAGGACAAATGCCCAGAGCCGTATCTTTGAAGAGACACTCAGGCGAAAAAACATACCGTACAAAATATATGGCGGTGTTTCATTCTATGAACGCAGGGAGATAAAAGACATCCTTGCCTATTTCAGGATGGTAATCAATCCCGGTGATGAGGAGGCCTTCAAAAGATCGGTTAATTACCCCAAAAGAGGCATTGGCAGCGTTACAGTACAGAAAGTGCTGAACCTTTCTGCAAACCTGAATGTTACGGCATGGGACATCATCAGTGATACCGGCACACTGCAGGAACACTTCAATGCAGGAACAGTCAGGAAACTTTCAGGATACAGCACTTTAATCAGTTCATTTTTTCCTGACAGCGAAAAAAAGGAGGCCTACACCCTGGCCAGGGAAATTGCATATGGCTCGGGAATAATGAAAGAGCTGAGAGACGGGAAAATGCCGGAAGAGATCAGCCGCTATGAAAACATGGAGGAGCTCCTTAATGGTATCAAGGCTTTTACCGAAGCTGCAAAAACAAATGGTGAACCTTCGGCACTTGCTGCATACCTTGCAAACGTCGCCCTGCTTACCGATCAGGATAATGAAAAGGAAGAGGACAGGGAAAAGCTTACCCTGATGACGATGCATTCTGCCAAAGGACTGGAATTCAACTATGTGTACATAGTCGGAATGGAAGATACCCTTTTCCCCTCCCCAATGTCTTCAGGCAGCAAAAAGGAACTGGAGGAAGAAAGACGGCTTTTCTATGTGGCTGTCACCAGGGCAAAAAAGCAGGTCGTGCTGAGCTATGCCCTCAACAGGTACAAGTGGGGAAATCTTGAAAGAAGCAATCCCAGCAGGTTTCTGCAGGAAATTGACAAAAAATATATTCATTATCCCCAGACCGGCGGAAAGCCCTTCCGTTCCGCAAGGGCAGCATCAGACAAATCATCTCTTTACAGTGACAGACCGGGGGGCTACAGTGACAGACCGGGAGGCTATAGCCCTCCTCCTGCCCGCCTGAAAAAATTCCGCAGCACGGGCAGAGCAATATCACAGTCCTCACCAGCATCAGGTCCTGCCGGTGTACAGGAATTCAACGAGGGAGACACGGTTATACATGAGAGATTCGGACGGGGGATCATTGTTTCCCTTGAAGGTGAAGCCCCTGACAATACGGCATCGGTAGATTTTGAGAAAAACGGCAGAAAAAAGCTGCTGCTGAGATTTGCCAAACTGAGAAAGATATAAATAAGACTTACGGATAATCTGATGACAGACCGCTATCCGCTTTTTCATGAACCGTAACCACCCTCTGGCAATTCTGATTTGCAGGAAAACTGATTGCCGCTATTTCAAAATCTATTTCACTGCGGACCGCTATCCGCTTTTTCATGAACCGCAAGTACCGACTGGTACATGGATGCGAATGAGCTTTTCACCCATATTGAAGCAGGTAATATTCCCACAATAAACAGGAGCATTCCAAGAATATAAATGAAGAATGCCACAAATCCCATCAGAAATATTGTCCAGCCGTGTCCCCGTGTAATCTTCCAGCTCAGTTCAACGGATTCAATCGGATCAAGCTTTTTATCCATTACGATATAAGGCACAAAGACAAGCCGGCATGCCACTATTATTCCCGGTATGATCAGCGCAAAAAAGGCTATCATAACCAGAGCAAAGACAAGCAGATTGGCAAGGATAATATTAAGATAGTTTGTCCGGAAGCCCCTGATGAGCCATTCGAAATCCGGTTTGCTCTTTCTCACCGATTCCACAAAGATCATTCTGGATCCGTATCTTACAACCGGCAGAGCCAGGAATGTATAGGCAAGGGCTATCAGCATCAGGAAAAAGGCAAATGCCCCGACGGATGCTATTCCGAACAACTGCTCCCAGCTGCCGTCCCAGTGCGGGTGCAAATGCTTCAGGTTTCCGCCGTCGGACCAGAAATTCATTCCTTTCATTGGCCCTGTAAGTATCCCCAGTACAAAAACAACCAGCAGGAGCCTGAGGAAATTGTCAAGCATTACATTCCAGCCTGTTCCGTAACTGTCTCCGAAAGTCGGATACAGTTTGTACTTTCTTGCTTTTACTTTTCCATTTTCTGTTGTTGAATTCATCTTGTTCAGATTTTAATTATTCACACTTAATGTCTGCATCAAATGTAAAGCATCATTTCCTGACAGGCCCAATACTATCGTAGTGATTTTCATTATCACTACCAAAGTATGCATTGCAATACCAAAGTTGTGCTTAAAATCGCAATTTATCCTAACTTCATACCTTATTACAATAATATGCTGACCATTCTCTCTCTCCTGGTTTTTATTTTTTCCATGGCACTGGCATCCCTGGGAATCTCTCTCGGATTACGGCTGAGAAAGAATTACCGGTCGGACACATTCAATTTCCTTCTGTATTTCCAGGTATTCATATTTACATTTGGGTTTTACGGCATCTGGGGCCAGGCAGTGATACAAACATTCCTTACACCTCACCTTCCTGCCGGACTCCATTCCAGGTTCTCGGACATCTCACTGCTGATGGGACTGCCATTCCTTGTTTTTGCATGGCTGATGCTGATACAGTTCTCATGGTCGATAGCAGGCCGGCAAAAGATCAGATTCTTTGTTCCCGGATTCCTGATCCTGAATTTCTCACTCCTGTTTCTCCTCGGATATTATATTGCACGGGAAAATTCAGCCGGACAGGAATCCCTTATCAGGAATTATTTCATTGTCATGAACGTGGCCTTTGCCCTGCTGGCTTCATACATAATCCTCCTGACCGGCAGAAGTCGCATACTGACACGTAAAGGGGATATACGGATGCTTGCATTGTTATTGCCGCTGATAACAGTGATCCAGTGTATACCTCTTGTTTTTTATACAACAGGATCATGGACCGGACTGATTTTTATTTTTTTATTTTTTTCCGGAAATACTTTCCTTCCCCTCTTTCTGAGTTATGCTGCATTATTGCCTTCAATCCCGGATCAGTCCGCACAAGACCAGCCCTTTGAAGAATTCTGCAGAAAATACGGGATATCCCCCAGGGAATCGGATGTTATCAGAGAAATATGCAAGGGACTCAGCAACAAGGAAATATCTGAAAGACTTTTTATTTCCCTTCAGACAGTAAAAGATCATACTCACCGTATTTACACCAAAACAAATGTCAGAAACCGGGTACAGCTTATCAACCTGGTCAAGGAGAAAAATTCATAAGCATCCGGATCTGCCCTGGAAACCTGCACCTGATCAGTAAACCAGCAGCACCGCTCATCTGCCCGGGAAACCTGAAGTTAAAAAGCCGTAAAAACTATTATTGCTCCGCCTTCAAACTGAAGTTCAACGATCTCACCGGAAGCCTCATTAAGGCTGCCCTCCCACCAGCTTCTCAGCTTTCTCCCTGTAAGGGGATAAACAAGTCCGCGTGAACTGATTCCGGTTTCTGGATTAATTGAAAAAATTGAAATCTGCTGCCCGGGAACTGCCTGTAAAGTACAGGATTTCAGACAGGGGCGCAGAATACCCGAGTCAGTGACCATCATCACTTCTGCCTCCGCGGCATATTCCACAAGAAGTGATACATTGCCTATGGTGTGATCCTCACGTTTTCCGGTAGCTGCCAGTATCACCAGATCCCTGTAGTTTCTCTCCGTACACCATCTTACTGCCTTGGTAAGATCATTTGTTTCCTGGTCGCTGCAGGGATACAGCCGGTCGCTGTACTTTCCCGCAAGCTCCGGCGATACTGAATCAAGGTCCCCGACTATCGCAACGGGAAGCAGTCCGGTCTTTATCAGCTGATCCGCACCCCCGTCACAGCAGATAATCCTTTCTGCATTTCTGAGATACTTAAGGGGAATATCATGAACAGGAAAACATCCGTCAGCAACAATAATTGTTTTTGAATATTCAGGCATCTGTGATTGTTATGTCAGAAAAATAAAACTCAAATATCAGTAAAAACTCTGACCGCCGGATAAAAAAACAATTTAATATTTAATTCATTAAAAGTTCCGGTAATAAAAAAATGTTTTTCTTATATTTATGGTGATCGCAGAACTGAAATACTTAAACTATAACCCTGAAAATATGAAATTGTCAAGACGTAAATTTATCGGAAACGGTACCGCACTTGCGGCTCTGAGCATTGTACCCGCATCAGCCCTGAAGGGTGCCGTTATGAAAGAACCTGCCATTTCACCTGTACCGGTGCCTGCCCCTGTTCCTGATTCAAATTTCGGCGGAGTACAGATAGGTGCCATTACATACAGCTGGAGGAGCATGCCGGGCGGAATTGAAAACATCATAAAATATTGCCGGCAATCAGGTCTCAGTTCCATTGAGCTAATGAGCGGCGACCTGGAATCCTGGCTGGGAGCTCCTGAAAATCCCATGGCCGGAATGTTTGGTCCTCCGCCCCAGGCCGGCGGTCAGCGCCCTCCGGGTACTCCCGGCCAGCAACCCACCGGCACTCCCGGTCAGCGCCCTCCGGGCACTCCCGGCCAGCAACCCGCTGGCACCCCCGGTCAACGACCGCGTAGAACTCCCGAACAGGAAGCCGCAATCACCAAATACAATCAGGATCTGAAGGATTGGCGCCTTTCACTTCCGATGTCCAGGGTGGAGCAGGCACGAAAATTATTCAATGATGCCGGCATAAAAGTTCATATAGTTAAATTCTCTCCCGCCCGGTGGTCGGATGAGGAAATTGACTATGCCTTCAGGGCAGCAAAAGCAATGGGGGCCGGAGGTGTTACTGAAGAAATCGGAGAAGAGGCTGTCGCAAAACTTGGTCCGGCTGCACACAAACACGGAATGTATGCCATATTCCACAACCATATGCAGTTTGCCACACCGGGCTTCAGCTATGATCCCTTCCTCGCAGTATCCCCGGCAGTGATGATGAATTTTGATGCCGGCCATTTCTTTGGTTCAACGGGTATTCATCCCAACTCCATAATTGAAAAATACCACGACCGCATCTACAGTATTCACCTTAAAGATAAAACCGGTCCGGAAACGGATCCTGCAAATACCAACCAGGTATGGGGTCAGGGTGAAGTGCCGATTGCTGATATACTTCTGCTGCTAAAGAAGCAGAAATGGCCCATCAATGTTGACATTGAACTCGAATATGACATCAAGCCATGGTCTGATGCAGTGAAGGAAACAAAAATATGCACCGGATTTGCGCGACAGATTCTTATTTGAATACTTCCCGCTATACCTGAAGCCCCGGAACAAACAGGCCTAAAATCCGGGGCTACAGGAATACTGTTTCCGGAAAAAATGACCCTGACTGCCGGACCTTCAACGGCCGGACCCTCAACGGCCGGACCCTCAACAGCCGGACCCGGACGAACCGGAAGAAAAATTCTTTTTCATTTGTTATCTCAAAAAATAATCCTACCTTACATTTCTGATCGAATTAACTAAAGCAAACCTGATTGCGTATGAAACATTCTGCCCTATCCTTTAGGGTGGCTTTTCCTGCCACCTTGCCCGGGTTTTTTCCTGAGCTCTTAATGACAAGTTACTTAACTATTTAATCACCAACCTTAAAAGTATGACAAAGAAAATCTCACGAATCGTACTGTTGCTGATTGTGACCGTTATGTTTGTTCCGTTCACACTGGCTTTAACGCCTGATGACGGAAATGACACAGCACACAGTCTTCAACAAAGGCAAATTACCGGAAGGGTTATCGATGACAGCGGTAATCCCATTCCCGGAGTGAACATCCTTGAGAAAGGTACACTTAATGGTGCCATTACGGATGCAAGCGGCTTTTATTCCATTACCGTTACTTCTGCAGAATCGGTACTAAGCCTGTCCTTTATCGGATTTATAACGCAGGAGGTAACAGTAGGTACACAGACCGTGATTAATGTTACTCTTGCCGAAGCAATTTCTGCTCTTGACGAGATTGTGGTTGTGGGTTATTCCACCATGGCAAGGAAATCCCTTACAGGATCTGTTTCCACCGTAAGTGCCGCAGCCCTCTCAGAAAGTGCTGCCATTAACCCGATCCAGCGTATCCAGGGAAAGGTTGCGGGCGTGACCATTCTGAACCAGCATACACCAGGTGCAGGTGCCACGATCCGTATCCGGGGAATGACCACTATCAACGACTCCAATCCCCTGTATGTCGTTGACGGGGTACCGGGTGGCACATATTCCCCCAATGATGTGGAGTCCATTACCATTCTGAAAGATGCGGCTGCCCAGTCTATCTATGGAGCAAGGGCCGCCAACGGGGTTGTCCTCGTAACAACAAAGTCGGGACAAAAAAATCAGAAAGTAAGTTTTAACGTAAATGTAAGACAGGGAATTACTTCCCCCGGCAAGTTCTACGACCTGCTGAATGCCCAGGAGTGGGCTGAAATGCTATGGCTTGAGGCGAAAAATGCAGGAATTGAAAACTACACCCATTCCCAGTTTGGCAGCGGTCCGACACCTGTAATACCATATTATATTTTCCCCACCGCGGGAATGCAGGGAGACCCGAGAGCAGATATGTCATTATATGACAATAAAATGGAAATTGAGGACGGGACAGACACATACCTCATAACCAGGTCAAGCCCGGGAACCGACTGGTTCGGTGAAGCAACACGAAATGCAACATTCAAGGAGTATACAATGGATATTGCAGGAGGATCACAGAACACCTCCTATGCATTCCTGCTGGGCTATACCAGGGATGAAGGCATTTTTGAATATACGGGTTTCGACAGGTATAATTTCCGTACCAATATTACTTCATCTCCTGCATCATGGCTCAACGTGGGTACAAATGTAGGAGTCCAGTACTATACCAGTTACGGACATCAGACCGACAATTCTGAGACATCTCTTGTCTCATGGTGTTACAGAATGCCGTCAATAGTTCCTGTTTACGATGAATCAGGAGTTAATTTCGCCGGGTCAAGGGCATCCAACATGGGCAACTCCCAGAATGTCCGCTTTCTTCAGTATTTTAATCAGTGGGACAATACACGCAGGCTGACTGCCAGCGGCAATGCCTTCATTCAGTTCAATGTACTGAAGGGCCTGTCCCTGAAAAGCCTTATCGGGATAAATACCTACGGTCAGAGATCACAGGATTATAATTTTGTTGAAGTTGCAACTGCTGAACGGGGCACCTACGATTCTTATTCAATAAGCGGGGCCTTCTCCCTTAACTGGACCTGGACAAACACGGTCGAGTATTCTATCATAAGCGGCAGGCATAACATCAAGGCCATTGCAGGAACAGAGGCCTATGACGCCAACAGTCAAAGTCTAAACGCAAACAGATCCTGGTTTAACTTCAAGGATATCAACTATATGACTCTGGGAACAGGTCTTCGCCCATATGGCGGCTCCGACGGATACAGCGAGTACAGTCTCTTCTCAATATTTGGCCGTGTAAATTATCAGTTTGCAGACAAGTACATGGTAGAGGCAGTGGTAAGGCGTGACGGTTCATCACGTTTCGGAACCGAGAAATATGGTGTCTTCCCGGCATTCTCACTCGGCTGGAGGGTAACCGAGGAAGCTTTCATGGCTTCTGCAAAATCATGGATGGATGATCTGAAAGTACGTGTGGGATTTGGTGTTGTTGGCAACGACCGCATGGGTAACTATAACTCCTATACAAATTTCGCCACCCACGAATCACATGCAAACTATGGCATGACCGGCAGCAATACGGATTTTACAACCGGCTTCCGTCAGTCGACTTTTGGAAACCCCAACGTGAAATGGGAAACGACCACAACCACCAATATCGGGATTGATGCAACACTTCTTAAAAACTTCACATTTACCCTTGACCTGTGGCAGAGGAACACAAAAGACATGCTCTATCCAAAACAGCTGCCGCTCGTTCTTGGAACGGCTTCCAGACCTTCCATCAATATCGGTCAGATGAAGAACACCGGTTTTGACATTGAACTGGGCTACAACAACAGTGCAATGGCCGGAAATCTCACATATGATGTAGGCCTGGTAATTTCCCGCTATAAGAATGAAGTCGTGAAGCTTACAGATGTTGAAGCAGATTTCTACCAGGGAAGCTCCTTCAGGGAAAAGCCATATACAAGAACCGAAACAGGAAGGGCTTTCCCAGAATTCTACGGTTATGTTGTGGAGGGGATCTTCCAGTCGGAAGCTGAAGTTGATTCATGGCCCAAGGCTTTCGGGCAGGACGGGACATACAACGCTCCGGGTCATTTCAAATACAAAGATGTTGACAACAGCGGCTGGATCGATGCTAATGACCGTACCTACATCGGATCACCACATCCTGATTTTACAGCAGGCCTGAATCTGGGCATCAGCTTCAAGGGCCTCAGCTTATCGTCAACACTCTATTCTTCTGTAGGCAACAAAATGGTTAACTACGTGAGCAGGTTTATTGACTTTACCCAGTTCGCATCAGGAAAAAGCAGGAAAAGGCTTTATGAGTCATGGGGAAGTCCTCATCTTGCAAATAACAAGGATGCCAAAATGCCTGTCATTTACAATAATGACACCCCACACCAGGAACCGTCCACTTTCTTTGTAGAGGATGCTTCCTACCTGCGTATGAAAAACCTGAGATTAGGATATGACTTCAACAGGCTCCTGAACAACAGATTCAGTAACCTTCAGCTTTATTTCCAGGGATCCAACCTGTTCACCATTACCGGGTATTCAGGACTCGATCCCGAAGTTTCCACCGGAGGCATCAATATGGGAGTCGATTCGGGTGCATGGCCTACTCCGAAGCAATTTCTCTTCGGGATAATATTCGGCCTTTAGTGTTCCATTACTAAGAATTTTAAAAACGACAAACATGAAAAAGACAATTAAATTATTATCATTGACTTTGCTTCTCGGTAGTTTGCTTATGATATATTCCTGCAGTGAAGAGTTCCTTACCAAAGAACCACCCGGTGTTGCAGCAGGATCAGTGATGAAGACTCCGGAAGGGATGGAATCTCTTGTCATCAGTGTTTACGAGAGGATTCAGAACGGACAGCAGTCGATGTTCGGTGCTGCTATGGCAAGCGATTTCACTTATGCCGGAGCATGTTCCGACGATTGCTACAAAGGTACTTCAGCGGGAGACCAGAGCAACTTCAACCTTCTTGAGAGATATGAGGCACTCCCAAACAACCCCTATCTCGAAAACAGGTGGAATGCCTGTTACGACGGGGTTGCCCGTGCCAATGTGACTCTTGAATTCCTCTGGGAAACACAGGAAGGTGCCTCCCCCCTTACTGATGACAGGGCAAAATCGATGGAGGGCGAGCTTAAGCTGCTGAGAGCCTGGTTTCACATGCAGGCAAACAAGATATTTGAAAAAATACCTTATGTTAAGACCAGTGTCGAACTGGGAGACCTGGCACCCGAGGATGTTCCGAACACGGATGCGGGATGGAGCGAAATAGAGGCTGATCTGCAATATGCAATAGACAATCTGCCGGAAACGAAAATAAATGGAGAGGCAGGCCGTGTTGACAAATGGACTGCCCTGGCTCTGAAAGCACAGGCCTTTATGTATCAGAATAAGCCCGGGGAGGCCAAACCACTTCTCGACCAGATCATCAGCAGCGGAAGATTCAGCCTTGCGCCGGAATTCTATTACAACTTCGACATGGAGAATGAAAACAATTCCGAATCGATCTTCGAATTACAATGCTCTACATCCGCCACAGCTCATTCCGCTGTTAACGGTTCAGGCTGCAACTTCCACCAGCTGGGTCCCTCAAGCTGCGGAGGATGGGGTTTCTATCAGCCATCACAGTGGCTCTTCGAAGCATACCAGGTTGACGACGACGGACTTCCCATACTCAATGTGGAAGACCGTGTCACTATTGAAAATGACATGGGACTGGACAGTGAGGATTACTTTGAACCTACCGAGCATCCGCTTGATCCGCGTGTTGACTGGCTCATAGCCCGTCGCGGGGTCGATTTCCTCGGCTGGGGAATACATCCGGGCAATGACTGGATTCGTGAGCAGCCTAACGGCGGACCCTATATGACAAAAATCTTCATGCACAAGAGACATCAGCAGGTCCTGAACCTTAACGGATCCGGTTTTTATAATGGCAATAATTTCAGGATACTCCGCTATGCCAGCGTACTCCTGTGGAGGGCTGAATGTGCAGTGGCTGACGGGCAGCTGGACCTTGCCAGGGACTATGTCAATATGATTCGCGAACGCGCCAAAAACAGCACTCCGGTAATGGGACGCTGCCTGGTCTATCAGAATATTACTTCAGACTCACCGGTTGACTGGGATCAGCCGGCAGCAAATTACCTGATCGAACCTTATCCTGACGTTAGCGGACTCTATCCTTTTGACAACGCTGCCAATGCGATGAAAGCTATCCAGGAGGAGACAAGGCTTGAATTTGCAACACAGAACCACAGGTTTTTCGACCTCAGACGCTGGGGTATTCTCGAACCGGTACTGAATGCCTACATATTGCATGACCAGAGTTTCAGGTCATTTATGGGAGGAAAGACACCTGCTGTGTTCAGGGATGGTGAAGATACCTACTGGCCATTGCCGCAAAGCCAGATTGACCTCCAAAAAGGAGTACTCACACAAAGTTCATACTATTAACAGAATAAATAAACTATAAGCAGGAAGGAGGCTGCCTCAAAAAGGCAGCCTCCTTTTACATTTCTGTCCCGGACCCGGTGAAAACACAGATTACCTGAAATGAAAATAATACCAGAAAGTATTGCCGAATTCCTTCTCCAGCTTGTCCTTCATTGTTGACGGATCATTTCTGGCGGCAAGATAGGCTTTAAAATATCTGTCAAAACGTGCCGCCGTTTCCCTGTTCATCCGCAAGCCTCCAAGATCCGGGAAAACACCGGTGCTGTTGTAATAAACAAGTATTGCCTCTTCTATGTGGCGGGGAATACTGGTATAGCCCGACTCTTCCAGTCCGGAAATATTATTCACAATAATTTCAACCTTCCCGGTAAGCAGAAGTCCTGCAAGATAATATTCTATGGCTCTTCTGTTTTCAGGGTTCCCCTCAAGAAGCAGGGGAAGGTTATTCTGCGGCTCATTGAACTGGATAAAAAAGCTGTTACGGGGAAGGAGATCTGCCCTTGGTCCGAGATCGGAATGCGATCCGATAAGTTCCGGGTCCACTGCCAGTTTCTCATATTCTTTAGCCCAGGACCTGTAGAAAATTGTACGTTTCAGTATTTTAAGATATTTCCCGGCCATTCTGATATCTCCGTTAAGAATGCTTGTACGTACAAGCATCTGCATGTTCTGCGGCCGTATGCCATAAACTGTCATCTCTTCATAGGCCCAGCGACGGGCTTCATTGACCAGTCCGACAGAATAATAAAAATACCCTCCCCTGTTAAGATGTTCACCACCCCATGGCAGGACCAGTGCTCCGGCACTGAAATCCTGTCTCCCGGCAAACAGTCTTTCACACAGCTGATCTGTTTCCGAGAGAGCATAATTGTAGAAATATTGCCCTATAAGGTTTCTCGAAGGTTTTTTTCCATGCAGTCTCACAGCCTCTTCAAACTTTCCGGAAAATACCAGCCTTTCTATTTCCACCACCCGTGATGTCTGCGGACTGAATATCCTGAACACACAATATATGGCAGCAAGAAATAAAAAAAAGGAAGCTGCAAGCGGATAAACAGGTCTGCTCACATGCCTTGTTCCCCTGCCTGCCGCTACCCTGAATATCAACGGATAAAAAACCATGCAGGCTGCCAGCAGGATAAAGAGCGTCCTGTAAAAAGGATTTTCAAGCAATGGAAAGGGTGAAAATATGATCTGTCCTGCCGGCTGCAGGAAAAATACCTTCCTGAAGAGAATAAATACCACGGCTCCTGCAATAGCTGTTGCCATAATCCTGACAGTCATCCTCTTTTTGTCTTCAAAACAGATGTTGTGTACAATATACATCATCATGAAGATCAATGTATATGCACCAATTATATAATATAACACGGGGAAGGCAGAAATTATCAGATGGTGCCTGTATCTCAGGCCTGATGAAACCACGGCAAGATATAAGGCCATAACAACAAGGTAAGCCAGATTATACTCCATCAGATGATAATAATTCGCCTGCATTACTGCAAGAAGCAGCGGAGGTATCAGGGCAAGCGGCAGGTAAAAGGGGTTTTCCGGTATCAGCCGCCTGGTGGTTCTTACAGAAACGATAAGAGTAAGGGTCAGTACCGCCGAAAGTACGAGTGCTCCCGTAAATCTCAGCGCATAAAACTGTTCAAGAAATCTTGCTGCATATTCAAGAGGTCCGCCGCTTTTGACCAGGTAGCCCGTGAAATAGTCAGTTGTATAGAGAAAAAGGTTCTGGGTCTCCTGAAAATAGAGAACATAATTACCCGGAAAACAGAAATAACAAAATACTGCCACAAAGAAAAGGACAATAGCCGCCTGGTAATAATTTCTCATTTCCGATATTTGTTTTTTCATCCTTTCACTAATGAACAGGCCTTTCATTATCTTTTTCAGCTGCTCTTATTTTTGCTTCATCAGGTATCAGCACAGAAGCATCACTGTCACCCGCCCGGGCAGGTACTATCTTATTTTTTGATGCAGCAACAAAATCCCGCGGCTTCACTTTGATCCTTCCGCTGACAAATTCGGGAATATTGAAGGATTCCAGCATCCTGCCATATATGTCCGGATCTTTCTGGGGAAGAATAAATTCCTTGCCCTGCCTGCCTTCAGAATCGATATATGCAAAAAACGGCCTGCTGCTCCTGCCGTCGGTCCTTCTGCTGCTAAATACCAGCCACCTCCCGTTGCCGGACCAGGTATGATAGCTTTCCGTTTCATCACTGTTGATATCCATCCGGCTGCTTCCCCCGTTTACAAGATCTAGAAGGTAAAGGTCAGCTTCGCGATGCTGTACCGGGAAAGTCCCGTAATCGGCAAGTGTACATACAAGGAATCTTCCATCCGGGGAAATACGGGGTAAAGAGACACTTTTTCCCATCGCCTGTGCGTCGAACACTATTTCTGTTTCCCCGAATGTTCCTGTATCCGGGTCAAACAATTTCCTGGCAAGATTGTAGCGGGTAGCCTGTATTTCCTCCATTTCGGGACTGTAACCCGATTCATACTGGGGAGCCCTGCAGAAATAGAGAAATCTGCCATCCGGTGACCATGAGGGAAAGGTCATCAGGTATTCGGCAGTATCTCTGTCACTGATACTGAAAGTTTTATTTTCCTGCCTGTCGTAAAGAATAAGTGAAGAAAAAAGATCGAATACCTCTATGTCCTTTTCGGCTACGGAATAAAAACTCTGCCTCACCTGATTGGATGAAAAGGCAAGGAACCTCCCTCCCGGATGCCATGCCGGATAGGTCGCCCCTCCCGGGATCCCCTCTATTTCAGGATCTGTCCTGGTTATTTTTCCGTTTTCGGCAAAATAGGTACCCCCGAGCGAACCCCTTATGTGAATCATGAACCTGTCGGGACTGTTATTGTTGAAGGAATGACAATTGGCACAGTTCTTTTCCATCATCCGGTTGTTAAAAACCGGACTTACCCTGAAACTGCCGGTCGAACGCTGCACTATCCTTATACCCGACCAGCTGTAATATCCAGGATAGATCAGGCGGTATGCCAGGTACGGATCAATAGGGTCATCAGCAACATGCATGGAAAAGGGAGTATAGCGTTTCATATCCTTTCTGCCCTCTGAAGAATAAATTTCAATCACGATACTGTCCCCGCGGCTTTCTTCAAGCAATCTCTTCCATTTACGGGCGGGAAAGCTGACCTTTCCCTTGCCTGACCTGATGATAAACTGATAAGCGCCCGGGGAAAATACTCTTATCCTGTAACAACTTCCTTCCTCCCTTATCATGAAATTCATGGGGGCAATATTTGGGGGAATGGTAACATCAGTATAGTCGGGCTCAATAACAGCTTCCCTCCCTTCGCAGATAATACTTTTATCATTGACCGTCCTGCAGTATGCACAGGAGATCAACAGAAGGACGAGTGTAAATGATCTGATCTTTTTCAACGACAGCATTTTCTGAATATTTACCCTGAACAGCTCCGGCCGGACAGACTGACCTGAATATCCGGGTTTCCTGCCAGACAATAAAGTTAGGATTTTTATTGAAACAGCAGATGCTTTGCTGCCATCTGCAAAACAAATTCAGGCATCCATGCTGACACTGAACCCGAATATGACATCAAGCCATGGTCTGATGCAGTGAAGGAAACAAAAATATGCACCGGATTTGCGCGACAGATTCTTATTTGATTATCAGCTGCCGGTACGCAGACTTTTTTTCCAGGCTGCCAGTCCGGCAAACGACATTATCAGATATATAATATAAAGCACCATTGTCGGATACAGCCCCCTGGTGAAGAACAGGACGAAGGCAGCAGAATTTGCAATGATCCACAGGTACCAGTGCTCATAAATCTTCCGCGCCAGCATCCAGGTAGCTATTACTGAAAAGGAAGTAATAAAGGAATCCCATAACGGAACCGGAGAATCCGTAAACCTGTCCAGAACATACCAGATAGCGGTACAGATCACAAGCAGGATAATGGCCAGTATCACTGCCAGACCGGATGTGATTCGCGATACTTCAAGCTTTTTTGTCTCCACCACCTCAATTCCCTTCACCTTTTCCTCTCCCGGCCTCCCGGTCTCCGTATTCACCGGCTCTTCAGCCTCCGGGGCTCCCGGCTGTCCGGTCTCCGGGTCCCTTAGCCGCTCAGCCTTCCGGTCCTCTGTCCGGCTGCTCCTGTCATGTATTTCCCGGCCCACCCCTTCCCCTGCTGTCCGGAGCTCTCCTCCCGCATCTCCCGAAACTCTCCTCTTATCACGTGACTGGCTGCCGGAAGAAGGAGATGCTGTCCGGGGTTTTTCCCTTATCTGCTTTCCCCACCAGTACCATCCGATAATACTGATAACCAGATAATATGCCTGAAGAGACATTTCAGCATAAAGTCTGCCGGTGAAAAAAACCCATAAATAGACTGCTGATGTGACTATGCCGACCGGCCACAGCAGGATGTTCTGCCTTATTTCCAGGAAAACATAGACGACACCTGCCAGTGCACCAAATATTTCAATATAATTTTTTGATATCCAGCTTATTACTTCCATAAACGACACCGTCAGTGCAACAAATATATCAATATAATTTTTTGATATCCAGCCTATTACTTCCACGATTAATTGCCGGAATTTTCAAAACAGCAACTCAGCCCTTAGCATGAAATTTATTCCTGCCTGCGGAAAACAATCAATACCAAAGTTTTCAAAACAGCAACTCAGCCCTCAGCATGAAATTTATTCCTGCCTGCGGAAAATAATAGGCCCAGGTCTTTTCAATTCCGTCTTCATACCAGTTGCCGCCATAGGCGTTGCTTTCATATCTGCTGTTGAAAATATTGTTCAGCATGAACTGGAA
>LSQX01030187.1_pt1 | contig 15846 bp, 12 predicted proteins | sample 654561 | NCBI WGS metagenome assembly LSQX01 (sample SAMN04489861, study PRJNA283612) | anaerobic digester metagenome | isolation source: 4 biogas reactors fed with cattle manure at either 37C or 55C with and... | place: Denmark: Kongens Lyngby | collected 2014 | reverse complement strand
CGGCACTCCTGGCCGGGCTGCCCAAAGGACCCTCGTACTATTCTCCCCAGCTTAACCCGGAGGCGGCCGAGCAGCGCCGTCGCACTGTTCTCAATCAGATGCTCACTGCCGGCTTCATCTGCGAGCAGGAGAAGGAGGCCGCCCTGAAGGATACGCCGCTCTTTCGTGAATTGCCTGCCGGAGAGAACGGTGCCTACTTTTTGGACTATCTGATCAACAATGAGCTGGCCGCTCTGTTCGGGGGAGATCTTAGCCCCGTCTATCGAGACGGCCTCAGGATATATACCACCCTGGACCCGGAGATGCAGCTGCTCGCGGAAGAGATCATTGCTGGAATCGGCGGTGAGCAAAGGGACGAAAATGGTATCCGGCAGCCCCAGGGTGCACTGGTGGCTCTGGATCCAGCTACCGGTCAGGTCAAGGCTCTGGTAGGAGGACGCGACTTCAAGGAGAGCAGCCTCAACCGAGCGATCATTCCACGTTCCCCGGGCTCCTCCTTCAAGCCCTTTGTCTATGCGGCGGCTCTTGAAAACGGTTTTACCGTCAGTGATCGGGTGCGCTGCGAAAAGGTCTCTTTCGTTGAAACAGGGCTGCCCGAGCCGTACACCCCGTCTGATTACGGTGGGTCCTTCCACAACCGCGAGCTGACCATTCGCGAAGCGGTGGAAAAGTCATGCAATATTGTTGCAGTGAAGGTTCACCAGATGATCGGCAGGGAAAAAGCGGTGGAGATGGCCCACCGCCTCGGGATCAATAGCTCCCTGGAGCCTTATCTTTCCCTGCCTCTGGGAACAAACGAGATCACCCTTCTCGAGCTGACCGCGGCCTTCGCTCCCTTTGCCAACGGAGGTTTCCGGATAAAACCACTTTTTATCCGCAAGGTTGTTGATGCGGCAGGGAGGATCCTGCTGGAGAACAGGCCCCAGAAAGAGCAGGTGCTGAGCCCCGCCGTCGCCTATCTGCTCACCGATATGCTTGAGGGTGTTCTTGCCGGGGAAGGCACCGCCGCCGCCGCCGGATCCATTTTGCATCGACCCGCCGCGGGAAAATCAGGAACCTCCCAGGATAACAAAAATGCGCATATGATCGGCTATACCCCGCAACTTGTGGCCGGGATCTATATCGGTGATGATTACGGAAAATCCCTTGGCTCGACAGGAGGGGGGCTGGCTGCTCCGCTGTGGGCCTGGTTCATGGAGAAAGCGCTGGCGGACACTGCTCCCCTCGAATTCGAGATCCCCGCTGGGATCGTCAGCTGCTCTCTCTGTCCCGAAACCGGCTTGCTCAGAGGCCCCTTCTGCCCGGAGCCGACCCGGGAAGAGCTCTTTCTCGGCGGAACGGAGCCATCAGAGGAATGCTCTCAGTGCAGACCCTCGTTCTGGTGGCCCTGGTTCCCTTCGGTGAAAAGCTCTTCCGGCCTCCCCTAGATCAAAAAGGGGTTGCTTCGGGCTTCGTCACCGATGGTGGTGGCCGGTCCATGCCCGGGGTAGACCACGGTGGCAGGCGGCAGCACCAGCAATTTTTCCCTGATCGCCTTGATCAGCCCGGTCCGGGAACCCCCGGCCAGATCGGTTCTGCCGATCGAGCCGGCAAAAAGAGCATCGCCGGTAAATACTGCTCCGGCACCGCACAGCGAGATGGAGCCCCTCGTATGGCCGGGGGTCTCCACCACCGTCAGCAGCTGCCTTCCGAAGGAGATCTTTTCGCCCTCCCGGAGCAGCCGATCGGGGGGGACAGGCTTGCCGAAAAATAAGCTCAGCCCAAAGATAGGTTTCCGGTAAGTCTCCAGCTCCTTTTCCGGCAAAGCAAGCGGCACCTGGAGCGCCCTTTTCAGCCTGCCGTTGGCCCCGGTATGATCGATATGTCCGTGAGTATTGACAATCCCGGTTATCTTCAGCCCGCTTTTTTCGATCTGCTGGAGAATCCGTTTACCCTCGGCTCCGGGATCGATAACGATCCCCTCCCCGGTCACCCCGCAGGCCGCCAGATAGCAATTGGTGGCAAACACACCGACCACCAGCCTTTGCACTTCCATCCTTCCGCCCTCCCCTTCAAAGATCTTTCCGGCAGTACGGTCAACCTCCGGGCCTGGGCAGGAATGAACCTGGCCCTACCCTAGCCGCCCATCTTCAGGGCAGTGCGAACAACCCTTTTGATATCGGTAAGATCGCCGAGCATGGGGCCGAGCCTGCGCCGCACTGCCTCTGCCCCGATCAACAGCGCCGGTACCGGATTGAGGGTATGGCTGCCGTGCGAAAGGTCCTCGATATTGCCGTGGTCGCTGGTGACGAGCAAAAGCGTCTCTTCCGGATCCAACCGCGCAGCCGCTGCTCCGAGAAATCGATCCAGGATCCCGATGACCCGGCCGGCTTCTTCCGGATCAGCCTGGTGGCCGGCATAGTCGGTAATGAAATATTCGAAGAGAGAGAAATCATAACCCGCTCCGATATCGATCAACCTTTTGCCGGCCTCCTCCGGTGTAATTACGGGAACAGAAAAACCGGCCCTGTTCAAAAGTTCATTGGTCAGGTCCATGAAGAGGGCTTGCCCCCTTGCCAGGTGATCGATACCGTGAAAGGGCAGCCCCCCGTAGTAGGTGATCAGGGTTGAGCAGGAGTGGCGCTCTTCCCCAAACCCCTTCCCGAGCTGCTCGAAGAACTGGGGACGGTAGGCATTGATAAAAGCGCAACGGTAGCCCTGTCTCCTCAGGAAGCCGAAGAGCCCCTCCTTCCTGAGGAGGGTGCGCAAAGCCTCGTTCGGGAAACCGCTCAGATGATAGCCCAGATGGCGGGGCGCATTGATCCCGGTAAAAAGCGCCGCCTGACCGGTCGCGCTCTGGGGCAAACCGGATACCCCCAGCTGCGCGTCGAGGGCGCGGAGGGTGGCCACCTGATCGTGAAAGCCGCTCATCTTCCCGGTAAGCGGGTTTCCCCGGAACAGCGTCTCCAGAAAGGGGGTCTCGGCAAAGACAAAGGGGTTCTCCGGGGAGGCTTTCCCCAGACCCATTCCATCAATAAAGACAACGATGACCCTCAAACCATATCTCCTTCACCGGATAGCGGCTACTGCTCCGCCGCCTCCGCTTCGCCGGGGACAACGGTGACGGTCCGGCTGTGGCCGTTCCGCAGAACGGTCAGCTCCACGGTGTCGCCCGGATAATAGCTTAACAGCGCATCGAAAAGCTGCGCAATATAACGAACCTTTTTTTTCCCGACAGCAACTATCACATCGCCCTCTTTCAGTCCGCCCTCCACCGCCGGGCTGCCCGGATTGACCTCGCTGATATAGACTCCCTGATCCGTGGAATCGCCGGTATACGTGGAAAGGTTCTGGATCAGGATTCCCATCTGGGGACGGCGAACCCGGCCGTCTCTCTTTAAATCATGAGCAACCCGTTTCACCGTATTGCTGGGAATGGCCAGGCCGATCCCCTCCGCCTCGCTGATCTTGGCCGAATTGATCCCGATCACCTCGCCGCGCAGGTTGATCAGCGGCCCGCCGCTGTTGCCGTGGTTGATCACCGCATCGGTTTGAATGTAGGTGTAGGCATACTGGCTCTGCGATGCTCTCACCTCGCGTTCCAGGGCGCTTACAATCCCCCGGGTAACCGTATGTTTGAGAAAACCCAGCGGATTCCCGGCAGCGAGCACCGTCTCACCGGCCCGGACCTCCTCCGAATCGCCCAGGCCGATACAGGGGAGCTCCTGCTGCTCGATCTTCAGAAGTGCCAGATCGGTCAGGCGATCCTCGCCGACCACAACAGCTTCAAAACTCCGCGAATCGGCGGTCAGCACGACGATCTGGGCGGCCCCGCCGATAACATGTTGATTGGTCACGATATAACCGTCCGCGGTGATAATGACCCCCGAGCCGCTGCCGCTCTGCACCAGCACGTTCCGGCCGAGATAGGAGCCGGGAACGTAGCAGTTCACCGCCACCACCGCAGGCATTACCCGGCTGACCACCTCCACAACGGCCAGATCTTCTTCATGCGGCGGGGGCAGCGCCGGCTCCTCTCCTTCAAGCGATCCCTGGTTGTTTCGGGGATCTTCCGGGGCAGACTTCCCGCCAGGTGGAAGGAAATAAGTCAGCAGCGCCCCGAGCAGCACCCCACAAAAACCGATCACGAACAGCGTCCACAATGGAGCGGTGCGGCGGCCGCGCTCAGAGCGGCCGCGATTGTTTTCGAATTCCATGGCACAGGCCCCCTTCTGCTTTATTCTACCCGGATGCGGCCCTCCCGTAAAGCAGATCCGCAAACCTCGAGGTGAGCGGTATCATTGAACAGAACCAGGTTGAAGCGCCGGTCCGGAAGGTATTGGAGAAGCGATAGGGAGGCCGGGGCCGGGGCATAGGGCCAGCGTTGTCTCGAGGAAAGTCCGAGGGCGCCGGCGATGAAAGCGTTGAGCAGCCGGCCGTGACTGACCAGAAGAGCCCGGCGGGGGGCGCCGTGCTTCCGCTCAATCTTCCGCCGCAGGGCTCTGGTCCGGGCGAGCAGCCTGCGTTCACCTTCACCACCCGAACGGAGCGCTCTGAGCCTGGTGCCGTCGGGATAGAACAGAAACGGATAGACCGCCTTGAGTTCGCAGCGCCGGAGCCCCTCCGCAAACCCCCAGGAACATTCACGCAGCAAGGGTTCCCCGAGTGGCTCCTGCTCAATTGCCCGGGAAATAATCGCCGCCGTTTCCCAGGCTCGCTCGAGGTCGCTGCTGAGAAAGAGATCGAACCTGCCCGCCTCTCCCAGCCGCTGCCCCAGCAGCGCTGCCTCACGGCGTCCCTTCTCGTTGAGCGGCACATCCAACCGCCCCTGGAGCCACCCCTCCTCATTGGCTGCGGTTCTCCCGTGGCGAACCAACCAAAGCTCCATCTCAGCCCGGATCGCCCGTCGCTTTGGAGGAGCCCCGGAGCTGCTGCGGTTTGATCTGCGCCCCCAGCGAGTTCAACTTCTCGGCAATGTTTTCATAACCGCGGTAGATATGATCCACCTCGCCGAGCACAGTCTCCCCCTCCGCAATGAGGCCCGCTACCAGCAGCGCTGCCCCGGCCCGCAGATCTGTGGCCGCCACCGGTGCTCCCGAGAGAGGGAGTCCTCCGTCGATCACGGCAGCGCGCCCTTCAACCTTGATCTGGGCGCCCATCTTCTCCAGCTCATCCACATGTCGGAAGCGATTTTCAAAGACATTCTCGGTGATCACGCTGGTCCCGGGAGCTGCTGTCAGCAGGACCATCCCCAGGGGCTGCAGATCCGTGGGGAAGCCCGGGTAGGGAAATGTTTTCAGATCGGAGGGAATCAGCGGACCGTTCCGGGAAACGGTGATCTGCTCGGGCTCCACCTCTATCTCCACACCCATCTCTCTCAGCTTGGCCGTAACCGCCTCCAGATGCTTCGGGATCACCTCTCCAACCGTTACTGCACCGCCCGCCGCGGCCGCGGCAAGCATATAGGTACCCGCCTCGATCCGGTCGGGGATGATCATATGCTCGGCCCCACCAAGCTTCTTCACCCCGTCGATCTTGATCACATCGGTCCCGGCACCTTTCACCACCGCCCCGAGGGCATTCAGCATATTGGCCAGATCGACAATCTCCGGTTCCTTGGCCACATTTTCCAGAACGGTACGCCCCTCGGCGAGCACGGCTGCCAGCATCAGGTTGACCGTAGCCCCGACGCTGACCACATCCAGATAGATATGCGCTCCGATAAGCTTGCCTGCAGTCAGATTGATCAGGCCGTGCTCGATCCGGCAATCGGCTCCCAGAGCGGTAAAACCCTTCAGATGCTGGTCAATGGGGCGCGGCCCAAGATCGCAGCCTCCGGGAACCGGCACTGCAGCCTTGCCGAAACGACCCAGGAGGCTGCCCATCAGGTAAGAGGAAGCTCTGATCTGCTGCACCAGAGAATACGGCGGCGAAAATCCACGCAGCCCCGATGGATAGAAATCCAGAGAATTGCGCCCCCGGCGGCGAATGGTCATCCCCAGATCCTCAACAATACGCAGCATCGTCCGCACATCGATGATATCGGGCACATTGTACAGGGAAACCTTTTCGGAGGCCATCAGAACTGCCGGCAAGATGGCCAGGGCTGCATTCTTGGCCCCGCTTATCCTCACCCGCCCCTCCAGCCTGTTTCCTCCGCGCACTATCAATTTTTGCACTTCATCTTCTCCCATCAGTTAGATGATTCCGGTTCCAGGTTGCCGGTAAACGCGTTGATAAAACAGCTTTCCCCGTCATCAAAGAGAAAGCGCCATACCGGGGGAATCTCCCATCTCTCGGCATCGTACTCCCGGCTGTAAAACCCCAGATCGACCTTGACAATCCGTCGCGAAGGCGAGCCCGGCCCCAGCAGCTCGCCCAGTCTTGAAAGCGCCCTGGCAGCCGTGATCACCTCCATCTCCCGCTCCTGAAGCGAGCTTTCCGGTTGGAGCAGGTATCCTTCTATCTCTACCAGAACATTGTTTTCCACAACCGCTTTCAGGTAACCGCTGAATAGAAGCATCCCCTCGTAGCTCTGCAGATAATAGAAATTCGTCTTCTCCCCCGTGCGTTCCAGGCGATCGTAACAGATCCCCGCCGGGGCCAGCTCCCTGTCCAGAAGATAGCGCTCGAGCAGCGCTGCCGTCTCTGCCGGCTCACCCGCTGCAGCGGCCCCCCCGGCGAAAGAGACCCCCGGGGTCAGGGTAACCCGGACCAGCCCTCCCGGAAAAACCCTTAAAAGTGCTTCCCCGCCCTCGTGGAGCGGCGGAGCGCCCGCGCTCTCCGGAGGTACTGCCGCCGCAGCGTAAAGTTCGCGCGCCCTCTGCTCCAGCATCGCCGAGGGAGAGACCGTCAAAAAGGAACTTTTTCGGGTCCCGCCGTCGAGTTTGGCCTCCAGGATATAGCCGCTTTCGGCAAGCTGCTCCTCGATATGGCGCCATTCCTTGCCGGTAACTTTCAGGCGGGACGATTGACGCAGGCTATCGCCGAAAAGGTGATAGCAGAGCAAAAGGTTCAACCCGAGAAACGCAAAGATCAGGATCGTCTTGGCCCGGCCTATATTCACGGCTCCCATCCCTCCGGAGCAACAAGTTCTTCTGTCTTCAGCAGCAGCTCCCGGCCGTCCAGAAAGATGCGCCAGACCGGGACCGCCTCCTCCCCCTCCGGATAATAGGCCAGCTCCATCCCCTCCAGCAGCGGCCCATCCATATTCTCCCTGTCCAGCATCATCACCGCCGCCTCAAGGGCTTTTCGAAATTCCGCCACTGCCACCGCCTCCCCCCGTTCATCGAGAGGCTCGAAAAGGTTGCGCCGGTAGCTTTGCAGGCCGCCGTGATGATAGCGCATCACCACACCACAATCGCCCAGAAGGGGATAACCGTCCAGGTAGCTGCACCACCGGGCCCGGTAAAATTCTCCGGCATGCTCCTCCTGGTCCTCCCTGAGCAGGCTCTGCAGGCGCAAATTCTTCACCCAGCCGCCGTGATAACTGATCAATTTGCCTGCTGTCAGCAAAGCCTCGCTATAGCCCAGACCGGCATTTTTCTGCTCTAGCCGGGGATGCGAGTAATCCAGGCCCCTTCCCAGGCGCAGCCCCTGCTCTCCGTCAGTGTAGATCAATCCACCGTCCCTCTCCTTGATTTCGCGAACCAGGTTGCGATTGATGAAAAAAGTTTTCAGCAGCAGCTCCCGGTCCAGCTGCTCCGGGGTTAACCCCAGCCGCTCCAGGGATGAAACCCCTACCGGCACATATACGGGAGCGTTCAAGATAACCCGGTTTCCCCGGGGAAGGGCCAGCTCTCCCGCCGGCAGCTGTTCGCAAAGCTGCTCTTTGGCCGGAACAAAGTGGTCCTGAAAATGGGCCAGTTTCGCACTCCAACCCGACGGGAGCAGCAGAACAGAGGGGTCGGCCGCCCCAATCTCCAGCCTTGCCCAGCAGCGATCCCCCAACCTCCAGAGCTCCATCCCGGAGAGCTCCCCGCTGCGTCCGCCCTTCAGCCAGATGCTCTCCTGCCCCAGCGGCAGGAACGGTTCAAACTGCAGCACAAGGCACCGCTCCGCCTCCCGGGGCAGCTCCTCCGTATAGTAATAATACCCCGGTTCGGCCAGATCCTGCAACATTGCCGAGATCTCCTGCCAGAAATGGCTGAACTCGGGAGCACCGGTAAGGATCCGGTAGCACTGTCCGCGGATGTACAGATAGATCCCTTCGGGGACAATCATCCCGGAGAGCTGCCGGGGTTCTTCAAAATAGACCGGTTCATAGCCATTTTCCGGGATCATCTCCGCTGGAGGCCGGCCAAACCAGAGCTGCTGGGTCAGAAAGAGGCTGCAGAGCACCAGCAGGAAAAGCAAGCCGCTTTTAATCTGTTCTCTCACCGCTGCTCCCACCTTTCCCTGAAGTGGCAACGGGCAGGGTGAACCAGGCCCTGGTCCCCTTCCCGAGGGCGCTCTCCAACCCGATCTCCCCACCATGCGCCTCGACAACTCGCCGGGCAATGGGCAGGCCGAGACCGGTGCCCCCGTAATCGCGGCTGCGGGTTTTCTCCACCCGGTAAAAACGTTCAAATATTCTTTCCAGATCAGCCTCCGGTATTCCGGGACCGCTGTCTTCAACAAAGATCTTCAACCGGCCCGCCTCCACCGCTTCCTCCGCACCGACCCTGATCTTTCCGCCGGCAGGGCTATATTTAAACGCATTGTTGAGCAGATTCAAAAAGACACGCATGATCTTTTCGCGGTCGATCCAGACCGGGGGCAGCTGCGGCGGTATGGCCAGCTCGACCGTTGAATGCTCAAACCCGGCCTTCTGTTCCGATTGCTCGATTGCGTCAGCGGCCAGTCCGCGCAGATCAACCGCTTTTTTCTGCAACTCCGCCTTGCTGTAGCCAAGTCCGGAAAGATCCAGCAGATCCCTGACCAGATCGATCATCCGGTCTGTCTCCAGGCTGAGCACATTCAGGAAACGGTTGCTCACCGCGGGATCCGCAGCAGCGCCGTCAAGCAGCGTCTCCACATAGCTCTTTATCGTGGTCAGCGGAGTGCGCAGCTCGTGAGAAACATCGGCCACAAATTCCTGCTGCTGCCGGGCCAGCTCCCTCTCGACAGTGACATCATGGAGGACGACAAGCGTTCCATCCAGCCTGCCTTCCCGTTCTTCCTTGAATGGAGCGAGGGTGATCCGCAGATCTACCGCCGGGTTTTCCCGGGAAAGTTCCAGGGTTATCGGTTTGCGCCCGCGCATGAACTGACGCAGCGGATCTGTTCCGATAAGTTTTCTTAACAGGGAAAAACCGGATTGTTCCGGCCTGAACGCTTCCTTGAGAATATCCCCTGACAGCTGCTCTGCCGCCGGGTTGATATGAATAAGGCGTCCCTTCCCGTCAAGAGCGATCACCCCATCGCCCATATGATTGATCATCGCCTCGATTTTACTTTTTTCGGAAGAGATCTCCCTGATATTGCGATCCAGCCGACCGGCGAGATGGTTGAAGGCCGCTCCCAGCCGACCGATCTCGTCGCCCGATTTTATCGCGATATTCTGAGAAAAATCGCCCCGGGACATCAGCCCGGCCTGCCGGGTGATCTCCTGAAGCGGCGTTGTGATCGTCTTCGCCAGAATTGCCCCCAGCAAAAAACTGATCGCCAGGGCAAATCCCGATCCGCTCAGCATAAGCATCTTGATCTGATTTAGAACCGTATCAACCTTGTTCAGGGAGCCGCTCAGGTAGAGCACCCCGCTGACCACCTCCCCGTCCCTCAGGGGAAAGGCCAGGTAATAGCGCCTTTCCTTGCCCGAAGGGTCCAGACCGACTGCTTCACTGAGCTCTCCGGCCAGGGCCCCGCTGATCTCATCCCGAAGCAGCCGACCGCCAACGAGGGTTTGGCTTTTGGAGGTACCGATGATATGGGCATATGAATCCAGAACATCGATCTCCGTTTCGCGCAATCCGCTGAACTCCCTGACCAGATGGGCAATATCCTCCGTCGATTTGTGCCCTTCCCGCAGCAGGGGTTCCAGAAAGGAAGCGAGCAGCCGGGCCTGATATTCCAGCCCGGTTCTGAAGTTGTGCAGGTAGTACTGCTCCAGCGACTGGATCAGGTTGACACTGATTAGCTGCAGGGCAAATAGAAGGAGCAGCGAATAGACCAGCACGATCTTCCACTGCAGACTGCTGAAACGGCTACCTTTGCCTGAAAAAATAGCCGACACCCCTTTTGGTACGAATATATTCCGGCGCGGCCGGATCCGATTCCAGTTTCTCCCGCAGGCGCCTGATGGTGACGTCAACAGTCCGCTCATCGCCGAAATAGTCATACCCCCAGACCTGATTCAACAGCTGCTGGCGGTTGAAGATACGGCCGGGCCTCCGGATCAGAACCAGCAGGAGGGAAAATTCTTTGGGGGTTAGCTCAACCGGACGGCTGCGGTTAAAAACCATCATTGTCTCCGGATCCACGAGCAGATCGCCGTGGCGCAACTGTTTGCGCCCTCCTGCCGTTGACGGGCTCCGGGCACGCCTGAGCGCCGCCTTGACCCTGGCGATAACCTCACGCGCACCGAATGGTTTGGTCACATAATCGTCCGCACCCAGCTCCAGACCGCGGACCTTGTCCGCCTCCGATTCCTTCGCTGTCAACATGATAATGGGGATCTCCTTGTGGGCTCGAATCTCGCGGCATACTGCGAAACCATCCTTTTTCGGCAGCATGATATCGAGCAGAACGAGATCGGGTTCACCTTGCTCCAGAAGGGCCAGCGCCTCCTCGCCGTCATAGGCCAGGATCACCTCGTACCCCTCTTTTTCCAGATTATATTTCAATATTTCCGCAATGGGCCGTTCATCATCGACCACCAGTATTCTGGTAGACAAGACAAGAGATCGCTCCTTAAACTAGAACTGCTGTGATCATTTCGTTTCTCCCCCGTAAAATCCCTGCTGTCTCCCGGCCGGGCACAAGTTTGGCCGGGCTTTTTCCGGAGCGGCTCTCTCCAGGGAAGGGGGGCTGCTTTGGCCGGCAGCAGCAGCAGCGGGGGCCGCCCTTTCGGGACGGCCCCCGCTGCTATTATTCGGTAGAGATAATCTACCTTAAAAAAAACTGAGAGGATTGACCGTTGGACAGCGGGACCAGCTGCCCTGATTGCCCAGGCGGATTTCGAAATGCAGGTGGACCCCGGTCACACCATATGTTCTACCCGTATTCCCCATCAGGGCGATCAGCTCACCCCGTTTAACCGTATCGCCGGTTGAAACGCGGTTCACCTGATTGTGAGCATAGAGCGTGTAGTGACTGCCGTGATAGAGCACGATAAAATTGCCCCGGGGATATTTTGAACCTGTCTCCACAACCACACCGTCGTCTGCGGCAAGAATCGGTGTGCCCATCCCTCCGCAGTGACCGATATCAACACCATCATGTCCGGGCCTGCTGGCAGTGCGATAACCGGAGGTGATGATGCCGCCCCGCACCGGCCAGAGAAAACGGCCGCTCCCGAGAGCGGGAGCGCGGGAGCTCCCCTGCTCGACCACCCGATTGACCGGCTTTTGCAGCACTGTTTCATTGACTTTTTTACGGCCGACCTCCCGACCGTTTTCGCGGGTCACCTCATAGGCAACCTCTTTCCGGCCGGCCTGTCCCGGTTCAAGCACCCTGCTCTGGGCATACCACAGCGCATCGGTAAAGCGGTAGCTGGTCTGGCAGGGAATCTTTTCGATCACCCGGAGCTCTTCGACGGTCTGTACATGCACCAGCGGCAGCATTACCGGGCTGCCGCTCTCTCTGGATCCCTCCCTGGAGGCCAGCAGCAGCCGGCCCTCGCCGGCAGACGGCCCTTCCCGGAGAAGCAGGGCGGCCTCCTCGGGTGTGCAGACCGTTTCAGGGGAGACACGGCACGATGTAGCGGTGATCTCCTCGAGCAGGGTGACCCTCAACAGCTTATTGCCGCCGACCCGGCTAATATAACATTTCCCCAGCAGCTCGATGGCTTCGTCCACCTTCTCCTCCGAGAGCAGGGGGATTGCCGGCACCTGATCGATCGTTAACATAACCGCCTCGGTGGTGAGGCTGAGCTGCTGCCGCAGGGCCTCCTTCACTTTATGAACGTCCTCTGCGCCGCGGGAACGGTATTCCCGGGTCAGGGTGACGACCTGCTCCGGCTCGACAGCCATCCCGTAGAAAGAGCTGCACTTGGTCGTCAGATCATCCAAAAAATGTTCCAGGGCGGCCCCGTCTCGCACCAACCCCAGCTCCTGCCCCTCCAGGTCGACAACGTAGAAGAAGGAGGAGCGGTAATGATCTGCTCCCAGCACCGTGCACAGCAAAAGTGAGCTCAGCGCCAGATAAATCGCCCAGTGCAATCTTTTTCCCTCAAGCCACCGCAGAAATTTTCGCAGTTCGCTGTAATGATACGCCCGCTGCAGCTTTTTGCCCCACACCGCCTTCCTGATTTTCCAGGAATCCATGATCAACCTCCTCCGGAGCCGCCGGCAGAACCGATTCGGGTTAATTGTTAAGGGTTATGCTTGTCCCTTAACAATTGTTAAAATCCCTTAATGAGTTCTCCATAGATCCTTGAATTCCTGCCTCCGGAGGAAAATTACCCCTGCCCTTTCCGAGCCCCACCGGGGGTTCGGCTGCCCACGCTTTCCTTCCCGGGCGGCACCCGCGAGGAAGGTGCTCATCGTTTCTTTTGGTCAAGACGGCGGCAGATCTCCCGCGCTGCCAGAACGCCCGAGGCCGAGGCCTGGATCAACCCCCTGGTGACACCGGCACCATCACCAACAGCAAAGAGATTTGGCAGGGCGGTCTCCAGATGACGGGTCAGATGAAGCCGGAAGGAGTAGAATTTCACCTCCACCCCGTACAGCAGGGTATGCGGAGAATTGATCCCCGGAGCAAGCCGGTCGAGCGCTTCGAGCATCTCCATAATGGAAAGGAGGTGGCGGTACGGCAAAACCAGACTGAGGTCGCCCGGTGTTGCCTCACCCAGGGTCGGCTGTACCAGACCGCGGCTGATCCTTTCCGCAGTGGAACGGCGGCCCATCTGCAGATCACCCAGGCGCTGCACCATGACCCCATCGCCGAGCATATTCGCCAGGCTGGCGATATATTTGCCGTAGCGGATCGGTTCCTTGAAAGGTTCGGTAAACGTTTTGCTCACCAGCAGGGCAAAGTTGGTGTTCACACTTCTTTTCTCGGCATAACTGTGCCCGTTGACCGTGATCAGACCGCTGTTATTTTCGGTGACAACGACACCGTAGGGATTCATGCAAAAGGTGCGCACCCGGTCATCAAAAGAGCGGGAAAAATAGAGCAGTTTCGATTCGTAGACCTTGCTGGTGATATGCTCCAGCAGCACCGCCGGCACCTCGACACGCAGCCCGATATCCACCGGATTGTTCAGGCCCTCCAGCCCGAGACGGGAAGCCTCTTCGTGCATCCATTCGGCCCCGGCCCTCCCCGGGCCGCAGATCACGTAATCCGCCCGGATCCGCTCTCCCGAAGTCAGCTCCACGCCAGTCACCTTTTCCCCGGTGGAGCATATCGCGGCCGCTTCGGTGGCGGTGGCCAGATCAATCTGTTTTTCCAGAGAGCGGTACATTTTGTCAAGAACCAGATAGCAATTTTCCGTGCCGAGGTGCCTGATCCGGGCCGGAATCAGGTACAGCCCCGCAGCCGCAGCCTTCCGTTGAAGTTCTTTGATCGCCGCACTGTCGGTCCCATAGACAATATCTGCCGCCCCCGCATCAAGATAAACCTGATCCACGTAGCGGATCAACTGCTCCAGGTTGGGCCGGGTCAGATATTCATTCAAGCTACCCCCGAACTCTGGCGTCAGGGTCAGCTTGCCGTCGCTGAAAGCCCCGGCGCCGCCCCAACCGCAGGTGATCGCACAGGGTTCGCAGCGCAGGCAGCGTCCATATTCACCCAGGGTGGCGCATCTGCGTTTTTCCAGAGCCGCCCCCTTATCCAGCAGCAGCAGGCGAAGCCCTTTCCGCCGGGCGAGCTCGAGCGCGGCAAAGATGCCGGCCGGTCCCGCACCGATGATCACGACGTCATATTTTCGACCCATCCACATCACCCCTTCAGGATCCCGGCACCGCGCCGATCTTCTCCGTGCGGGCAATATTGGCGAAACAGTTGTGACGATCCAGAAAACAGAGCTCGATCGTCCCTACCGGGCCGTTCCGCTGCTTGGCCACGATGATCTCGGCGATATTCCCCTTGTCAGTCTCCTTGTGATAGTAAGCTTCGCGATAGATAAAAAGAACCACATCGGCATTGGCCTCGATCCCTCCCGACTCCATCAGATCACTGAGGATGGGACGGCGGCTCTCCCTCTTCTCCACGGCGCGGCTCAGCTGGGAAAGGGCCACTACCGGTATGGATAGTTCCTTGGCCAGCGCTTTCAGGGAGCGTGATATCTCGGAAAGTTCCTGCTGCCTGTTCTCCGCCCGGCTGAAACCGCGCATCAGCTGCAGGTAGTCGACAAAGACCGCCTCCAGCCCCCTCTCCGCTTTCAGGCGCCGGGCTTTTGCCCGCACCTCCATCACCGAAAGCGATGCAGAATCGTCTATGTAGAGCGGCGCCTCGCTTAGAGGGCCGACGGCACGGGTTAATTTTTGCCACTCCTCCTGGGAAAGGAAGCCGCGCCGCAGATTGTGGGCGTCGATCTTTGCTTCAGCGCAAAGCATCCGCTGGGCCAGCTGCTCCCTGGACATCTCCAGGCTAAAAAAAGCAGTCGGTTTTTTCTCTTTAACCGCAATATGGCGGGCCATATTGAGGGCGAGGGTGGTCTTTCCCATACTCGGCCGGGCCGCCACAATGACCAGATCTGACTGCTGCAGCCCCGAGGAGATCTGATCCAGATCGGTGAAACCGGTCGAAAGTCCGGTGACCCCTTTTTTTTCATCAAAAAGCATCTCGATACGGTCAAAGGTATCCTTGAGCACCTCTTTCAGGTGGATAAAACCCCGCTGCTGTCCCTGCCTGCCGATCTCGAAGATCTTCTGCTCGGCTTCGTCGAGAAACTCCTCCACGTCCGGCGGCCCTTCGTAAGATCCGGTGACGATACCGGTGGCGGCATGGATCAGGGAGCGCAGGATCGATTTCTCCCGGACAATGAGGGCATAATACTGCACGTTCGCCGCCGTCGGGACTGCCCCGGCCAGAGCGCTGAGATAAGCAGTCCCGCCGGCTTCCTCCAGGGAACGCTGACGCTGCAGCTCGTCAGCGAGGGTGACCAGATCAACGGGCTCACCCTTTTCACTTAACGCGATCACGGCCTTGAAGATCTTCTGGTGGGCGGTCCGGTAAAAATCGGTTTCATGAAGCAGCTCCGCAGCAGCGTAGACCGCTTCTTTTTCGATAATCATCGATCCCAGGACCGACTGCTCCGCTTCGATACTCTGGGGAGGAACTTTATCGCCGGTGAGGATCATCGTTTTCAAACCTCCTTGGTTGTTCGCAGCTCCGCAATGGCGCTTTCAGGTAAAAAATGAGGCAGCAGCGCCTCCACATCCCGGGCCAGGACGATCTCCATACCGGGAAAGGAGCAGCCCGTTTCCAGACGATTATCTGCCGGGACCACTGTTTTCTTCAGGCCGGCCAGACGGGCCCCGTACAGTTTCTCCGTGATCCCACCGACCGGTTTCAGCTGGCCGCGCAGCGATATCTCTCCGGTAACAGCGCAATCCTGACGCAGGGGCACCTCCTTCACCGCACTGAGGATGGCCAGAAAGATGGCCGCCCCCGCGGAGGGCCCATCAATATTACAGCCTCCGAAGATATTGAGATGAAGATCAAAATCTTTAAGCTCGACCCCGGTTAAACTGCGCAAAAGCGAGGCGGCAACAAACACGGAAT
>LSQX01348619.1_pt2 | contig 15847 bp, 12 predicted proteins | sample 654561 | NCBI WGS metagenome assembly LSQX01 (sample SAMN04489861, study PRJNA283612) | anaerobic digester metagenome | isolation source: 4 biogas reactors fed with cattle manure at either 37C or 55C with and... | place: Denmark: Kongens Lyngby | collected 2014 | reverse complement strand
CGAACACGACGCACGCGCTCGAGATCGCCGGCCCCGATGTGGGCGTGCCCGTGATCTCGGTGAACGGCGTCGCCTTCTTCGGCCCCGTGGTCACCCCGGCCCCAACCGGTGAGACTGCACTGCAGCTGTGGGATGGCATCGTTGCCGCAGCGAGCGTGCCCGGCTTTTACGAACTGAAGCGCGGCCGCACCGTCGGTCCTCAGTTCTGAGTCGAATCGCACACCTCTAGCAGCCCCGATTTCACGCCACAGAAAGACGTACATGCGCATTCACATCGCAACCGACCATGCTGGCCTTGAATTCAGCCAGCACCTGCAGCAGCACCTGCGCGATCAAGGCTATGAGGTGATTGACCACGGCCCAGAAGAGTATGACGCGCTCGACGACTATCCATCGTTCTGCATCAACGCCGCGCTCGGTGTTGCTCGCGATGAGCGTGATGGGGTCGAGGCTTTTGGCGTCGTGTTCGGTGGTTCAGGCAACGGCGAGCAGATGGCCGCGAACAAGGTCGCGGGCATTCGTGCGGCCCTCGTGTGGAACGAGTCGACCGCGACGCTCGCGCGTGAGCACAACAATGCCAACGTCATCTCAATCGGTGCCCGCCAGCACACGGTGGATGAGGCGATTCGCTTCATTGAGCTGTTCTTGCAGACTCCGTTCTCGGGTGATGAGCGCCATGTGCGTCGCATCGCGCAGCTCGGTGAGTTTGAGCAGACCAGCGCAATCGCAGGCAAGCAGGTGGACAGCCTGTAATGCCTGAGGGGCACAGCGTTCACCGAATTGCGCGGCAGTTCGGCGTCAATTTTGTGGGAACGAAACCCGCGGTGTCGAGCCCTCAGGGCCGCTTCGCCGAGGGTGCAGAGATGCTGACCGGCCGCGAAATGACTGACGCACGCGCGGTCGGTAAACAGATGTTTCTCGAGTTTGAAGAGCGTGACTGGTTGCGCGTGCATCTCGGCATTTATGGCGCGTGGGATTTCTCAGGTGAAGTGAAGGTCGATCCGTCGATACAGATTCATAGCGCCGACCCATCGCACTCGAAGCTGGGTCAGACGGGGGAGTACACCCGTCCGATTGACCGTGAGGGTGAGGATTCGGTCGCGTCCATTGGGGCGCCGAGGCGCACTCGGGTGCGAATGGCTGAGCACGACACCGAGCGCGACGCCGGCAGCGAGTTTCCGCCCGAACCCGTCGGCCAGGTGCGCGTGCGGCTGCTTAACGAGACGGTGTGCGCGGACCTGCGCGGCCCGACCGCCTGCGAGGTGCTCACCCCAGGGGGTGTCAACGCTGTGTTGCAGCGCCTCGGCCCAGATCCCGCGAATGCCAACACCGATGCCGAACGCGATCGATTTCTCACGCGTGCCGGTGCAAAACGCTCACCGATTGGGCTCGTGCTCATGGATCAGTCGGTGCTCGCTGGCGTCGGCAACGTCTACCGCGCTGAGTTGCTGTTTCGCGCGGGGATCAGCCCTCACCGACCCTCGAATGAACTCAGCAGCGCCGCGCTCAGTGACCTGTGGGATGACTGGGCGAAGTTGCTCGACACTGGCATCACCGTCGGTCAGATGATGACGATTGATGGGCTTGAAGGCGAAGACTACGCACGCGCGCTGCGTGAGCGTGATGAGCGGCACTGGGTCTACAAGCTCGAAGGCACCCCGTGCAAGCGCTGCGGCACGAACATTGCGCTTGAGATGATGGCGAACCGCAAGCTGTATTGGTGCCCCGGCTGCCAGCAGTAGTCGATCGTCGTCAGCGCTGACGAGCCGGGGACTGCTCGGGTGTGCTCTCTCGCTCGGGCAACCCGCGGCGTGGCCCTGCAGCGGCCAGTCAAGGGGCTGCTGTGTGTGTTTTTCGCTCTACGCTGACTGTTCACGAAACACTCCGCAACATTTACTTGCATATTCAAGTAATTACCTGCTATCGTGATGTTAGTTGAAACTTCAACAAAACTTTTACTCAGTATCCAACACCACTCTTACGGAGGCACCATGTCCATCACTGCAGATCAGATCCCCGGTTACCGCGTCGGCACCTGGGTGATCGACCCCACGCACACCGAGGTTGGTTTTTCGGTGCGTCACCTTGCAATCAGCAAGGTCAAGGGCAAGTTTGAGCGCTTCGAAGGCACCTTCACCACTACCGAGAACCCGCTCGACTCGAGCGTTGAGGCAACCGTGGAGGTCGCGTCAATCAACACCAACCAGGCTGACCGCGACGGCCACCTGCGCACCGGCGACTTCTTCGCCGCAGAAGAGTTCCCAACCTTCACCTTCAAGAGCACCGGCGTGCGCGTTGAGGGTGGCGACTACAAGGTAGACGGCGAGCTCACCCTGCGCGGCGTGACCAAGCCTGTGACCTTCAACTTCGATTTCGGCGGCTTCGGCACCGACGGCTACGGCAACTACAAGGTCGGTTTCACCGCNNACCACCGTCGTGAAGCGCGAAGACTACGGCATCCAGTGGAACGCTCCGCTCGAGACCGGCGGCCTGCTGCTCGGTAGCGACGTGACCATCACGCTCGACGTGCAGGCAGCACTGCAGCAGTAAGTATGGCTCGCGCCGGGCAGGGCGCAATGAGTTGCGGGGGCGGTCGCTTGCGGCCGTCCCCGTTCTGCTGTCTTAGAGCAGGCCGAGCGCCTTCAACTCTTGCCTCAGGGTCGCACCGTCCGGCCCGTACACCCACGGCACCCCGCTCGAGGTGTGGCGAAGCCGCGCCTTTGAGCGGCCGCCAGCGAGCACTGCTTGGCCGACCGAGAGCTGGCGAATCGCGACTGCCGCAACATTATGTGGGTGCGCGATCGCGAACTGCTCATAGAGATCTTCGTCATGTTGTCCGTCATCGCCGACGAGTACCCATTTGACCTCAGGGAACTCTTGCGCAAGTCGAAAGAGCTCGCGCAGCTTGTGTTCTTTGCCGCTGCGAAACCACCGATCGGTGGTGGGGCCCCAGTCGGTGAGTAGCAGTGACCCCATGGGGTAGAGGTTGCGCTCGAGAAAGCGGCTGAGTGCGGGGGCCACGTTCCACGCGCCGGTCGAGAGGTAGATCACCGGAGAGCCTGGATGCTTCGCGAGCAAATGATCGTAGAGCACCGGCATGCCGGGCGTTGAGGTGCGCGCGTGCTCATCGAGTACGAAACTGTTCCACGCGGCAACCATGGGCTTCGGCAGCGCAGTGTTGAGGATCGTGTCATCGACGTCGCTGAGCAGACCGAACCGCGCGGCCGGGTCAACGACATACACGGGCGCCTGAGCAAGCCCGTGGGCGGCATCGCCGCTTTGCAGGCTGATCGTGTGCCATCCGGGCGTGAGTTTCACGGGCACGACATGGTCGATCACGCCACCGCGATCAGAGATGACCTCGGTCACCGCGACGCCGTCGATCGCGACCTTGACCGGGTGATAGGGCACATGCACGCTCGTGAAACTGCGCCACCCGCGCACGCGAGATACCTGGGTGACAACGGGGGTCATGCCGGTCTCGGTGCTCACTGGGCCGGCTTCGCCATGGTCGGGTCGGGGCAGGTAGAGCACGCGACCGAGCACCCGCACCCACTCGGTTGAGCCATACCCAATATAGGGAATCACCGCTGGGGTTTTGCCGCGCTTGAGTGCCCCTTTTTGGCGTAGGCGGTGAAACCAATCGTCGAGCCGGGCTGCAAAGCGCGGTCGGCTATCGGGATGACTGACGTGCGGCACCCGACCAGTCTAGGGGGATTTCCGCGTTGAGGCGTGGGCTGCTGTGGATCTGCGCATATAGCGGATTGCTTGACATCGAGAAACAATTTACTTCACATCAAAACAGATTCGCAGGAAACGCTCAGCTTCGGTAGAATTTTTACGACCGGCCAAAACCGGTAGATCCGCGGGGTATTACCAGCCTCGAGCGGAGCTCACTAAGGGAGTGCGTCTCTGTGGGCGCGCTCGGCACCTGGAGATCCTGTGAACGAAGCTCTTGACGCGCTCACCCTAGCCAGATGGCAGTTCGGGCTGACGACGCTCTATCACTTTATTTTTGTTCCGCTCACCATCGGTTTGAGCCTGCTCGTTGCGATTCTGCAAACGGTCTGGGTGCGCACCGGCAAGGTGAAATACCTGCGGCTCACCAAGCTCTATGGCAAGATCTTTCTCATCAACTTCGCCATGGGCGTCGTCACCGGCATCGTGCAGGAGTTCCAGTTCGGCATGAACTGGTCAAACTACTCGCGCTTCGTCGGTGACATTTTTGGTGCACCGCTCGCGATGGAGGGCCTCATCGCCTTCTTTTTCGAAGCCACCTTCATCGGCCTGTGGATCTTCGGCTGGGACAAACTACCCAAGAAGATTCACGCGATGACCATTTGGTTCGTGTGGATCGGCAGCGTGGCCTCGGCCTACTTCATCCTCGCTGCGAACGCCTTCATGCAGAACCCTGATGGCTTTGTGCTGAATGAGGAGACGCAACGCGCTGAGCTCACCGACATCATGGCCGTGTTGACCAACCCGGTAGCCGTGTGGCAGTTCCCGCACACCCTGTTCGCCGCGCTGATGTTCGCAGGCACCGTGATGGTTGCGGTTGCTGCGTGGCACTTGAAGCGCAACCAGTACGTCGACGAGATGCGGGTGAGCCTCAAGTTTGGCCTCTGGACGAACATTCTCGGTTTCTTGGGTGTTGGCCTCACCGGTCACTCGCTCGGCATGGTGATGACCGAGGCTCAGCCCATGAAGATGGCGGCAGCCGAGGCGCTCTATGAGTCAGCCGCAGGCGCCGACGCGTCGTTCTCGATCTTCAGCTGGGGCACCCCCGACGGGTTACACGAGATCTTCTCGATTCGCATTCCCTACCTGTTGTCCTTCCTTTCACACGGCAACTTTACCGGCGAGGTTGAGGGTATCAACAACCTGCAAGCCGCCTACACCGAGATGTACTGCGGCGCTGATTCGACCCTGCTGACGTGCCCAAGTGACGGCGTGTTCTCACCCATTATTTGGGTGACCTACTGGTCGTTCCGCTGGATGATTGGCCTCGGCGCGCTCGCCACGCTCGTCTCCGTGGTGGGCCTGTGGCTCACCCGGGACAAGGCGATGGCCTCGGGCCGCCGTGTGCCTACATGGGCCTGGAACGTCGCCATCTGGACCGCTCCGCTGCCGATGCTCGCATCGCTCGTGGGCTGGATCTTCACCGAGATGGGTCGACAGCCGTGGATCGTGTTCGGGGTGATGACCACCGAATCGGCGGTGTCACCGGGCGTACCCGGATGGGCGGTGCTCGTCTCGATGATCGTCTTCACCGTCGTCTACGGCGCCCTCGCCGTCGTTGAGTTCAAACTCATCACCAAGGCCGCGAAAGAGGGCCCGCCAGAAATCGAATCCGTCGAAGGCAGCGACTCCGACGACGTCGACCACACCCAGTTCGCGACGGTCTACTAGGAGCTCACGATTATGGATCTCACTACCATTTGGTTTCTCATCGTCGGTGTGTTGCTCATCGGCTACTTCGTGCTCGACGGCTTCGACTTCGGTGTCGGTATGGCGCTGCCGATCCTCGGCAAAGACAATGTCGACCGCCGCGTCATTATCAACACCATTGGCCCCGTCTGGGACCTGAACGAAACCTGGCTTATCGTTGCCGGCGCGTGTCTGTTCGCGGCGTTCCCCGAGTGGTACGCCACGATGTTCTCGGGTTTCTACCTGGCCCTGCTGCTGATTCTCGTGGCCCTGATCTTGCGCGGCGTCTCATTTGAGTATCGCCACCAGGGCAAAGGGCAGCAGTGGACTCGTTGGTTCGACCAGTTCATCTTCTGGGGATCGCTGTTGCCACCCCTGCTGTGGGGCACCGCATTCGCGAACCTCATTCAGGGGCTGCCGATCGAACCGCTCGAAACCGGCGGCTGGATCTTCACCGGCACGCTGCTCACCCTGCTGAATCCATATGGCCTCCTGGGTGGCATCACACTGACGCTCCTGTGCTTCACGCACGGGCTCGTGTTCATCGCGCTGAAGACCACCGGCGACATGCGTGAGCGGGCTCGCGCGCTGGCGACGAAGGTCGGCGTGATCACGGTTGTGGTCGCCGCGGCATTCCTCATCTGGACCGTTGCGCAGCACGCGGGCGACAGCAACATCGCGCTCATCGTGCTCTTTGCAGCTCTCGCGGCACTCGCCCTCGTCGCGGGCATCGTGCTCAACCTGCGAGGCCGTGAAGGGTGGGCGTTCACCGCGAACACCCTCACCATCGCGTTCGCGCTGCTCGCGATCTTCATGGCGCTGTTCCCGAACCTGATGATCTCGAACATCGATCCGGCCTATTCGATGAGCATCGAGGGTGGCGCAAGCTCACAAAAGACCCTCGAACTCATGACCTGGGTCGCCGTGTTTACGCTGCCGCTGGTGCTTGCCTACCAGGCATGGACCTACTGGATCTTCCGCAAACGCATCTCGCGCGACAACATCCCCGCGGATGATCCTGAGCATGAAAGCGCACAGGTGACCACGGCCTAAGATAGATCTGATGAAGCCCCTCGATCCGAGACTGTTGCGGTATGCCCGTGGCGCCCGCACGGTTCTCACGATCGGGGGGCTTCTTGGTGTGCTGCGCACCCTCGCCGTCATCGCCTGGTGCTGGTGCCTCGCGAACGCCATCACAACGCTCGTGCTGCCCGTGCTCGGTGGCATGGGGGGTGCGGCAGGCCGAGTGTCAGAGGGTGCCTACGCCGCATCATCGCTGCCCTGGCTGATCGGGGGCGCGGCCCTTGCGGTGATCGTGCGCTCACTCACATCGTGGGGCATGGATGTCGTTGCCGCGCGCGGGGCAGTACAGGTGAAGGCGCAGTTGCGCTCGGCTGCGCTCGACGCGCTTGACACAAGATCGCCGCTGGCAACAGGGATCGCGAGTGACGTGAGCGGGGCGACCACGCTCGGCCGCGGGCTCGACGCGCTTGACGGCTACTTTTCGGCCTACCTGCCGCAGCTCATTCTCACCGCCTGTGCGACGCCGCTGCTCGTGCTCGCGGTGCTGCTCGCCGACCCCATCAGTGGCATCACCGTGATCATCGTCTTCCCGGTGATCCCGTTGTTCATGGTGCTCATTGGGCTCGCGACGCAGAGTGTGCAGCAGAAGCAGTGGCAGCAGCTGCAACACCTCTCACGATCGTTTCTCGACGTCGTAGAGGGCCTGACCACGCTCAAAATTTTTGGACGCGAGCGGCGACAGGTGCAGCGCATCACCCGAGAGACCGGTGAATACCGCAGCCGCACCATGCATGTGCTCCGCGTTACCTTCCTGTCGGGCTTCGTGCTCGACCTCGCGGGCACCTTCTCGATTGCGCTTGTCGCGGTCACCATTGGCACACGGCTCGTCTCTGGTGAGTTTCCGCTTGGACTCGGGCTCTTCGTGCTGTTGCTCTTGCCCGAAGCATTCATGCCAATTCGCGCGGTGGGCGCCGCCTTCCACTCGTCGACCGAGGGGCTCGAAGCCGCGAACGAGGTCTTCGACATTATTGACGGCGGTCACGCGAACGCGCAGCGCGACACCGACGACGAGCGTCCTGAGCACGATGGCGTGGTCGAGCGAGCTTCCGAGGGCAATGGTGCCTCCCGACGGGGCGCAATCTCAGGCTCCCACGAGGCGCGCGCTGTCACCTTCGATGCGGTTGAGCTGAGCTATGACGACACCACCCGCATCGGGCCGATCAGCTTCGACGTGCAACCCGGTGAGGTGGTAGCTCTCGCGGGTCCATCCGGAGTTGGGAAGTCGACTCTGGTCGCAGCGTTGCTCGGGTTCCTCTCGCCAACTGGCGGCACCGTGACTCGGCCCTCGGGGCTCGCATGGGTGGGGCAGCATCCCGGGCTTCTGCAGGGAACGATCTCCGAGAACATCGCCCTCGGAGACGACTCGCCAGACGCAGTCGTGATCCGCCGTGCACTCGATGCGGTGGGACTCGACGAGTTTCAGCCCGATGCAAAGCTCGGCCCGCTCGGGGCCGGAGTCTCGGGTGGGCAGGCACAGCGTATCGCCATCGCACGCGCGCTCTACCGAGCGTGGCAACACGATGCGCAGGTGCTCGTGCTCGACGAACCCAGCTCTGCGCTCGATGCTGACAATGAGCGGCGCATCGCCGAGGTGCTGCGCGACGAGGCCGCGGGTGGGCGTGCCGTGCTGCTCGTGAGTCACCGTGAGGCGCTGCTCGCCTCAGCCGACCGCATCGTGCGGGTGGGGGTGCCGGCATGAGCGCCGTGACTGATCAAGTGACGCCGGTGTCCGCGAACACGCAGCCGCAGGTGACCCGGGACGAAACGTTGCGGGTGCTTCGCCGCGCTGTGCCGAAGGGCAAGATGCGGCGCTTGGGCATCTTCTTTGGCGTGCTCGCCGACATCAGCGTCGTGGGGCTGCTCGGCCTCAGCATGTGGCTGATCGTGCGGGCGGGGGAGCAACCCCCGATTCTGCACCTGACCTTTGCGATTGTCGGCGTGCGCGCTTTCGCGATCGGTCGTGCTGCGTTCCGCTATGCGGAGCGCCTCTCCAGCCACGACGCGGCGTTCGCGCAACTCGCGACGCTCCGGGCTGAAACATTCGAGGCCTTGATCCCACGTGTGCCGGGCGGCATCCCATCAGCACGCCGTGGTGACGTGCTCTCAGCATTCGTCGATGACGTGGATCAGCTGCAAGACGAACCGCTGCGGGTGCGACAGCCTCTCATCGTGAGCCTCACCGTGGTGGTGCTGAGCACTCTTTTGCTCGCACTCATCTCGCCGACGGCCGCACTGATTCTCGTGGTCGCGCTCGTGATTGCCGGGTCGGTATCAATCTGGGTGTCTCAGCGGCTTGCCGCGCGCAGCGATCGTGAGATGACGGTGGCCCGCGCCGCGCTCTCAGATGCGCTGCTTGAACGGTTCTCGGCCGCAAGCGTGCTCACCGCCTATGGTGCACTTGACCGCCAGCGTGACCGTATCGCTGCGGCGGAAGAACGGCTCGCATCGGCGCAGCTCACGCGTACCAGAGCGGCCGGGCTGACCGGTGCGATCCTGAGCCTTGCCGCCGGGCTTGCCTCCGTGCTCACCCTGGTGGCACTCATGCCTGGGCTTGACCTGGCCGACCCAGCGATCAGTGCGCCGCTGTTTGCGACCGCAGTAATCGTGCCTGCCGCCGTGTTTGAGATCTTCGCCCAGGTGCCCCCGGCGGTATCTGCCCGGCGCACCGTGATGGCCAGCGCCGAACGCGTCGCGGCGCTCACCGAGACGCCGCTGCCCGCAGAGTTGCCTGCGCCCGCGCCGGTAGTCACCGGTGAGAGTGTCGGCTCTCATGTGTCTCTCAGCGGCGACGCCGGTGCTGCTCCCGGTAGCCCCGCTGGCGAGAAGAGCGCACTGCATCCAAGGTCGGCAGCCTCCCCGCAGGCAGCGCCGCTCGTGCCGCTCGATGGTGCCCCGCTGATTTCTGTGCGCAACTTATCGGCCCGGCATCCTGGGCAAACCAGCGATGCATTTTCGGGAATCAGTTTCGACCTGCGAGCCGGCGAGGTGCTCGTCGTCACGGGTGAGAGCGGGCGTGGCAAATCGACCCTCGCCCTCGTGCTTGCGCGACTGCTCAACTACCGCGGTTCCTACCTGGTGGGCGGCCATGAAGCGACCACCATCGCACCCGAACAGGTGCGCCAGATGGTGGGTCTCATCGAGCAGCAACCGCACCTCTTCGACGCCGACATTCGCCAGAACCTCAAGTTTGCGCGAGACACCGCCACCGACGCCGAACTCGAGGCAGTGCTTGCCCGCGTGGGGCTCGCTGACTGGGTCGCCGAACGAGGCGGCCTCGACGTTGAAGTTGGTGAGCGAGGTGACCTTGTCTCAGGTGGACAGGCGCAGCGCATTGGGCTGGCGCGAGCGATCCTCGCCGACTTTCCGGTGGTGATCCTCGACGAACCGACCGCGAGTGTTGACCGCGAGCGCGCCGATCAGCTGCTGCACGATCTGCTTGGCGCGGTTCCCGAAGATCGCGCGGTGATCCTCATCACCCACACCCAGTTGCCCGAGGGCATCGAGGCGGCGACGCTCGCTCTGTAGTGTGCGCGCCACAGGTGTGCGGGTGCCACTCGCGTGAACACCTCCGCTCAGGAGGGTGTTGCCCCTGGTGAATGAGAGGTATCGGACGCGGATGCATCCGCAATTCGGGGTCGGCCCCTCGGCCGCAGCGGCGCAGCCCGCACCTCTCGACCCGCATCAGCTAACGCGCGGCGCAGAATCACCTCGATCTGAGCGTTTACCGACCTGAGGTCATCTGCGGCCCACTTCGCGACTGCTGCGTGCACCGCAGGATCGAGCCGCAGCAACAGTTGTTTTCTGTTGCTGCGGCTCTCACCGGAGGCCCGAACGGGATCGTCCGAACGATTCATTGCCATGTCAGCTGTACAGTGAGCCCGCGTTTATCACCGGAGTGGCTCGTTGTTCACTGGTCAGCACCAGCAAGAGATTCGACACCATTTGCGCGCGGCGTTCGTCATCGAGCACAACGACGCCCTCCTTCTCGAGACGCTGCAGCGCTTGGTCAACCATGGTGACCGCGCCTTCGACGATCTTCTCGCGCGCGGCGATGATTGCAGAAGCCTGCTGACGCTGCAGCATGGCCTGAGCGATTTCGGGCGCATAGGCGAGGGACGAGATGCGAACCTCAAGCACTTCGAGTCCAGCGAGCGCAACGCGTGCCGCCACCTCGTCAGCGAGCTCTGCGGACACCAGATCGGTGCTGCCGCGAAGCGACTGCTCGCCCGGCTTCGGCTCATCGTAGGGGTGTGTGGTGGCGACGTGGCGCAGCGCTGCCTCAGCCTGCGTTTCGATGAACTCCTGGTAAGCCTCCACTGCGAAGACTGCCTTCGCGGTGTCGGCGACCTGCCACACAACGATTGCAGCGATATTGACGGGATTGCCGTCTGAATCGTTGACTTTCAACTCGTTGGTCTCAAAGTTGTGGACTCGCACCGAGATCTTCTTGCCGGTGGTAAATGGGGCAACGAGACTGATACCATCGCGGCGAATCGTGCCGACATATCGGCCAAAGAACTGGCGCACCGAGGTCTGGCCAGGGGCAACGATCGTAAGCATGCTCCACATGAGGGCGCACGTGAGCGAAAGCAGAATGCCCACCACGAGCATGAGCACGCCGAGTGCAGCGGGTTCGCCCGCGTCGAGCATCACACCTGCGCGGATACACAAGACGATGCCCGCGAGAAAGCCAATGATGCTCAACACAAAGATGGCGAGTGCGATGCCGGAACTGCGGTGCCAAGCTTCAGTTTCGTGAATCGCGACTCGGATACCGTCGTGGCCGACGGGTTCGGCGCTGACAGGTTCAGTCCCGGCGGGAGATGCTGCGGTGGAATCGGGCATGGCGCTCCTTTGGTGGTGATATTAATCTGATATCACTTTAATGGTACAAAGCATCAGATCACAACCATTTCTTCGTGGTTTAGCATTGCTGCATGGCACATTTCCCTCACACCGACGTGACCCGAGAAACTTGTTTGCGCGCCGACCAGGCTGATCCGCTGCGCAAATACCGCGACCAGTTCGCGCTGCCCGACGACGTCATTTACCTTGACGGAAATTCACTTGGCGCAAGGCCCAAAGCTGCCGCCGCACGAGCCGCCGACGTGGTGGAGCGGGAGTGGGGCACGGACCTCATCGCAAGCTGGAACACGAACCAGTGGTTTAATCTGCCGGTGCGCATCGGTACGAAGGTCGGCCAGCTCATCGGCGGAAGCGGTGGCCAGTGCGTCGTCACCGACACCACCTCGGTCAACGTGTTTAAGGCCCTCGCGGCAGCCTTGCGACTGCAGGAGTCTGACCGCCCCGGTCGCCGAGTCATTCTGTCAGAGCGCGAGAATTTTCCCACCGACCTCTACATGATCGAGGGGCTCATCTCGTTTCTCGGCGACGTGGATGGCCGATCCTATGAGCTGCGCCTCATCGACGATGTCCGTGAACTGCGTGAGACACTTGTGGCCTCGGGCGATGAGGTCGCGGCAGTGCTGCTCACCCACGTGAACTACCGCTCGGGCGCCATGTGGGCAATGAATGAGGTGACTGCGGCCGTGCACGAGGCGGGTGCGCTGATGATCTGGGACCTGTGCCACTCCGCCGGCGCCGTGCCTGTTGATCTCGACGCGGCCGGTGCCGACTTTGCGGTCGGGTGCACATACAAGTACTTGAACGGTGGACCAGGGTCGCCCGCGTTCATTTGGGCAGCCGCCCGCCACCTGCCACGCATAGAGCAGCCGCTTTCTGGATGGTGGGGGCACGCGAAGCCCTTCGAGATGAGCGTGAGCTTTGATCCTGCAGAGGGCGCGAAGCGACTGCTCGTCGGCACTCAGCCGATCATCTCGCTCGCAACCGCTGAGATTGGGATTGATCTCGCGCTGAGCGTGGATCAGGCTGCGTATCGCGAGAAGTCCCTTGGCCTCACCACGCTCTTCATTGACCTGGTTGAGTCGAGGCTTGCGAGCCACCCACTCACCCTGGTCACCCCGCGCGACGAGGCAAGCCGGGGGAGCCACGTCAGCTTTCGGCATCCGGAAGGCTACGCGGTCATGAAGGCGCTCATTGCTGACGGTGTGATCGGTGACTACCGCGAGCCTGAGATCTTGCGTTTTGGCTTCGCGCCGCTCTACAACTCATTTACTGATGTGTGGGATGCGGTCGAGGCACTGCGCCTCGTGCTTGATGAAGAGCGCTGGAGGGCTCCAGGCTTTCAGCATCGCGACGCAGTGACCTAGGACGAACCCACGCGAATCGGGCGCCTCGGTAGGCCGCGATCGCTGTATTTGGTCTCACCAGTCCTGGAGTTGAGCCTCACGAAGCGGTTCCCACTGGTCATCGAGCTGCGCCTGAAAGCGCAGCAACCGTGGGAGATTCGGCTCACGAAGCGGGTGACTATCGAGCGACGCTGCGACCCGGATGCCATGCAGCGCGTTGACTGCCCACACTTCGCAGTTCTGCAACTGTTCGATGGCGAGCGACTCCGAATGCAACGCTTCGCCGGCGAATGACAGTGGTCCCCGTGCGAGCAGCGCCTCGGTGACCGAGGGGACCCGCTCAGTGCACGCGGAGACGCCTCCTCGAGCAGGGCCGTGAGAGTCGTCATGCCACCACACCAGACTGGTCGTTGCGCCTTCGCTCACCATGCCACGCCCATCGGTCAGAACAGACTCACCACCGACGCTGCGATTCTCTGTGGCAAGTCGCGCGATATTTGGCCCCTTGCGTTGTGGGTGTTGCAGGGCAAGGGTGCCGACGCTGACCAGCTGCACGGTTTTGCCCAGTGCTGGCAGTGGTCGCAGTTGCAGTGAGAGTCGCAGCGCTCCAGTATCGGTGAGCCACAGTTCGAACCGCGGCCATCCCTCCCCGTAGTCCGCGACGCTCGAAATCGCCTCGTTCAGAAACGCGGCGGTGTCCTCACGGGTGAGCACACCGCCTGGCTGTTCGGAAGCTGCTGCCTGAGCGCTCGAGAGAAACCGTGCGAGGTGCAGGCCAGCACCGCGCACTTCAGCTTCGCCAGTCGCTGGATTCATACGCACGCGAAACGAGTCAGCGACCAAGAGTTCTTGCATGTGTCCATGCTCGCATAGGGTGGTCGAGTGATCATACGTGAGGTGGCCTGGCCCTGTGATGCAGCTGCAGTTGCTCGCTCGCTTGCGCGCTCATCTGCCTGGTTTTGGCTCGACGGCGCGGCCCCCTCACAACGAGCAAGTAACAGCTATCTCGGTGAGGCACGAACGGTGCACTCGGCGGTGGTGGGAAACGAGCGGGCGTTTCTGCAGCAGCTCCGTGACCTGAACGATGCTGATTTGGTGCCCGTGTTCTCTTACGAGTACGGGGTGGCGCTCCTAGACGAAACCTCGGCTGGCGATTCGGTTGCCCCGGCATTTGCAATCGAGCCGGAGGTCACCCTTGTGCTTGACCACGATGCTGAGCGTGCATGGCTTCGGGCGGCAACAGAGCACGCATGCGATGAATGGCTGGAGCGACACGGCGAGGCGCTGAGCGCTGCCGATGCCGGCGCTGACCGTCCAGCATCATCCGGGTCAGCTCCTGACGATGCGTGGCGCACCTCAGGCGCGGAGTATCTCCAACAAATCGCCGACTGTCAGCAGGCGATCGCCGATGGTGATGCGTATGTGCTGTGCCTGACCGATACCGCCGAAGTCCCGATATCGGCGCCCCAGCCGTTGGAGACGTACCTGCGGCTACGGGGGAGCGCCCCAGAACTGCGGGGCGCGGTGATCGTGACCGCCGGCCGCGCCCTCATGAGCGGGAGTCCCGAGCAGTTTCTCAGCCTCCGTGGCCGGCAATTGTTCAGCCACCCAATGAAGGGCACGAGGCCACGCGACCCGGACCCCACACGCGACGCCGCACTCGCTCAAGAGCTTGCCACGAGCGCGAAAGAACGCGCTGAGAATCTCATGATTGTTGACCTCGTGCGCAACGACCTGAGCCGGGTGTGCGAGCCGGGTAGCGTGCGCATCGAGGGATTCTTGCGAGTTGAACCGCACCAGCGTGTGCACCAGCTGGTCAGCACGGTCACCGGGACACTCTGCGACGGGCTCGACTTCTATGATGCGCTCGGCAGCTGCTTTCCCGGTGGATCAATGACCGGTGCGCCAAAGCTGCGGGCCGTGCAGCTTCTCGCCGAATTAGAACAGAGGCCACGGGGGCTGTATTCCGGCTGCTTTGGCTGGGTTGAGGCGGGTGCTCAGCACGCCGAACTCGCCATGACCATTCGTTCTATCGAACTGCGGCCGCACCCGAGCAAGCCCTCTCAGGCGACCGCGTTCATTGGTGCCGGGGGAGGCATCACGGCCGACAGTGAGCCAGAGGCAGAGCTTGCGGAAAAGATGCTCAAGGCTCACGCGGCACTCACGGTGCTCGGCCTTGCCCCGCCCAAGTAATCCTGCCGGGCCAGCGCCCAGCGCTCGGCAAACTTCACGGTACGATTGAACGATGTGCGGCTTCCATTCGGCGAGCCGTTTCTCAGACGTGCAGAGGTGTGTGTGAACGAGCAGCAGAGCGACGGGTACGACTTTCAGGCGATCCAGGATCGCTGGCTTCCGGTGTGGGAAGAGTTGCGCCCGTTTGAGGTGAACGACGCTGACGACGCGCCGAAGAAGTACGTGCTCGACATGTTTCCCTACCCCTCGGGCGATCTGCACATGGGTCACGCCGAAGCGTTCTGTTTCGGTGATGTGCTCGCGCGCTACTGGCGCGGCCAAGGCTACAACGTGCTGCACCCGATTGGGTGGGACAGCTTCGGGCTGCCCGCTGAGAACGCGGCTATCAAGCGCGGCATCGATCCGCGTGAGTGGACCTATGAGAACATCGCCCAGCAGAAGGCGAGCTTCCGCATCTATGCGCCGAGCTTCGACTGGAGCCGGGTGCTGCACACGAGCGACCCCGAGTACTACCGCTGGAACCAATGGCTCTTCCTGAAGATGTACGAGCGCGGACTTGCCTATCGCAAGGCGAGCTGGGTGAATTGGGATCCGGTAGACCAGACCGTGCTCGCAAACGAGCAGGTGCTCGCCGACGGCACGAGTGAGCGCTCGGGTGCGATGGTCGTGAAGAAGAAGCTGACCCAGTGGTACTTCCGCATCACCGACTACGCTGACCGCTTGCTTGACGACCTGGATGCGCTCGAAGGCCAGTGGCCAACCAAGGTGCTGAATATGCAGCGCAACTGGATCGGCCGCTCAACCGGCGCGGAGGTGGAGTTTGAGATCGAGGGCCGTGACGAGCGGGTGCCCGTGTTCACGACACGCCCCGACACGCTGTACGGAGCCACCTTTATGGTGGTTGCGCCCGACAGTGACCTCGCCGCAGAACTCGC